>Ga0210059_1016230_pt1 | contig 10769 bp, 7 predicted proteins | sample Ectturendosymbi2_FD_188042 | JGI IMG/M metagenome (GOLD analysis project Ga0210059, IMG submission 188042) | Ecteinascidia turbinata endosymbiont from Florida, USA - Sample 2 (SPAdes) (version 2) | ecosystem: Host-associated > Tunicates > Ascidians > Unclassified | place: Key West, Florida... | reverse complement strand
TATCGAGTCGAAGTGCCCCAGCACAGCGAAACATCTCAGCGACTGCCAAAAGTATAAACGAAGACAATTGCGTAAAACAGCGAAGCAGACTCGAGATAAAGATCATGGAAGTATTTCAGTTGCCATGTATTACAATCCGTGAAGAAGGTGACATTATGTCTGAGTAGCACCCAAGTATATGAGCATTTTTAGTTAGGCACAAACAGTTAATGCAAAATGTAAAAACTGCGACTTACCGGCAGACCTTCATCGGGACAATGCAAGTAACTGACGGAGTATTTTGTAATGTCGCTACTGGAGCTAACACTGCGAAGTAACACTTTTGCTTGTTTACTTAACGATATTTTTCGCCATGTTTATCGACCATTGTTGTTATCGGTAATATCAGTGATTGTTAGCGCGCTCCAGGTGGACCACGGGTGGTCCACCTGGAGTTTCCTTGATAAAACGTTCACTACATGCAGTTTCGACTAGTTGTTCAGAAGGTGTCCGCGTAGAAAAGTGGTCCATCGGATATTTTTTTTAAAAGGTGGACCACGAGTCAAGAAGGTTGAGAACCACTGAGCTATAGCATGACTTTGCTTTTAATTGCTATTTACGGTCAGCAGCGGCGAGAACCACCCTGAAAAAGGCTTGTTTATTGCTTTATCATCACACTCAAATTGGGAGCATGATGCAAAAAAACACAGCGTCTGCAAACATTCTCGTGTGAACAGTACCAAGTCACTCATTACGGAAATCTGCCAAACAAAATGAACACTTGTGTATGGATTTGAAAACCTGGTTCCATAAATAGAAATTACTCTGAGTGATGAAAAATACAAAATGGCCATCATTTTGCATTTTCGATGACTTATTTTTTGTCGCATACGTGTTTAAACTTCAGTCTAAACTGGCTTGTCTGAAAGAGTGTGCTGAAAAGAAAACCTTTCATCTCGAAAAGTTTTTATCCTTGCAGTTTCTTTCAAATGTCCCACACAAACACTTAGGCTGAGGTTTAGCTTCAGCGATCGAGATGTTATTCTCCAAGCTTTCAGCATGCACATCCTGCAGTTTACTGTAAAAATTTAAATCTTGCGTTCCAAAAAATTAAATATTCTTTTCTCAGACCTTTTTTATTGCATTTAGGATCTGAAAACGGCCGACTAAGTGGACGCAGATCATTATTCCTACCCACGCAAAACTGCGAGAGCATGACCAATCGCCAGATACAGGGGGTAAAAAGCATCGCATAAATGTTTAGAATATGTGATTAACCAAGCTAGATTGCCAACATAGTTAACAAAATACTTTTTAAAACAATATTCTATTATTTTTCAGATCAAACTGCAATTTGTAAGACACCTTCATTCCAGAAACTTGTGCGAAAACAAGTGTCAAGTACGATTATTCCGCTGTGGTCCCACTGCTCTCACTTCAGAAAAGTGAACGTCTGACATGCTATGACATCAACATATATTCAAAACCCCTTGCGACCAGCCTCATCACGTACAACCATGATGCCTAATTATACAGGTCATCAGAAACAGCCGCTCAGTGCTTTGTTTCTCAATGTTTGTTATAAGCAAACTAGCACTTTTTTATGTTTGAGATAATAATGTCTTCTGCTTGAAATTCACTTAATGGCAATAGCGAACTACTTCGTTTTTGCTTGTGCAGTTTTTACCGCTCCGCATTTTATTTTTAACTTTGTAAATGTAGACCTTACAGTTGCTGCTGTATATATTGCACTATCGAATTCCTTTGCCAACTCCAGTTTGAGAACATACCAGACCATAAGCAGAAGTGTACGGCGGAGGGGAATTGCTATTGTGTTTATATAAGAAACGAATTTTCTCTGGAAATTTTGCTATAGACTTACATGCCGTGGCGATTTTTGTTTTTCCATCAAGTCTGTGTAATATGATACCTGACCAGTAGTAAGTATTCATAATTAGACGAAAATCAACGCATTATGACTTGAGCTAAGCTGATCGAGGCAAAGAATACATATTTTATTCGATTACCGAATTGTAACTCAATGAAATGAAGTTAAATGATGACAAACTTCATACGTTCATTTTTGAGGGTGTTGGATGATTAACCCAGTTGCGCATAAATGCTTGGTCGCCACCTGTATGTACTGTGGCATTTCTCTGATTCGCAAGGAACTGGGCGTTGCATAGAAAGTGCAAAATCCAGTTTAAAAATAAAACTCTGCCCATGTTGCCATAGCTCGTACGCATCCCAACATTTGCACTGCAGCAGTTTGTCGCATGATGGTGAAAAGACGGCATCCGTCTTTCTCAAGCCAGCCTCTCAGTAGCTGGACCAGCTTTGAGTGGGTATGGTTCACATCTATTAGCAAGAGGATGCAAGTGGACGTTACAAGATAGCTACTGGAGGGCAATGCTGACAGACCGTGAGCGGTAAAGCATTTATAAGTGAATGTCAGCCAACCAGGAATGATGAAGGCCGCCCAAAGAAACTTCACTGGAAAACAAAAATAGCACCGCAGAAACAACGAAAGAGCAGAACGCAGTCAGTGCAAACACACAAATATACTGAAGTGCACTAAGGGATAAGAAACAATAACAAAAGAAAAGGAAAAATAACACAATAGCAGAAATAAACATATGGAATCCAAGTGAAAGCTATGTTGCGACATCACGAAGTACTCTAACTCAATGTACACAGATTATAAGTTTATTTTTTACTACTCTCATACAAACGAAGAAAGATTATAGAGCGTTAGGCTGAGACAGAGATCTGAATAATCAGGACCAAGACTCAAAACCCAAAAATTTTTTAGCTTCGTCAAACCTTTGCTTGATATTTGAAAAAAAAATCATCAACAGTCTTGTCAAATATCACGCATTTTGGTCATCTTCTTGGTTGTACATTTCCAGACGAACTTTAGGTTCTACATTTCCAAAAGATCAGAAAAAACAATGTTTGGAATGTATTCCCGACCTGGTTGGAAGTAGAATAGTTCTTAAATTAACAAGTGACAACTCAAGATGGGAGTCTAATATGTACTGTAGTTAAATCGCAATCACGTTTCCAGGCGCAGCTTGTGGTGTTAGATGTAGGCCTACATGCCAAGAATATTTGTTGCTGAAACGACAATTCAAGAAAGAAAAAACTTATGAAAGGCATTTGTTATGACAATACGCCAATTTCAAGTAGCTCTGCTGGCTGTCGATGCCATGGAAAACAATCTCAGACTGGCACGATGAATTCACACTTCGGCCTACTACGGAGAAAACTAACCAATACACACAGCACATAGTAACACAGATGAAGAAATGGTGGACCAGTAGTGGGACGAGTGAAATAGTGGGAAGGCTGTAAAACGAGTAAAGAAAAAACGACATCATTTGTTTATCAAAAAGCGGTATATATCTGGAAAAATGCCATATGGCATATGCCAAGGTTAGATGCAACTGTAGTTACTTCATTCCACACAGCTTGCCAATTGTTTCGCAATTCCGGTAAATCCTTTAGAAGTTCTTGAATGTTAGCAACTTCTGTATCCAGTGTTGCTTGCTTCGCTTGGATAACTTTCATGCAGATGTCTATTCCGCTTAGAATTTTGAACAACACAGCTGACATAATACACAAACAAATGACTTCAAATAAGATAACGAGCCATTTGCATCGTGCTTGGATTTAGCAGATTGCTTCACCTTCCGTAACTCTTCATTGCCGGTTTTTATACCAGGCAAACGTGTACAGTAGTAGAAAACTGTTGACCGATTTAAGGATTTTCAGAAAAGTTTGAAAATGTGTGAAATGAATAAATTCAGTTTATTTTGCAAATCATGTTTGGTTCTATTTTTAACACTTACCATGGCGCTCCCATTTTATGTTGCACCACAGATTTAGGGATTTTTTGGTACTGTTCTTGGGATTTTGGGAGTTGCATTTGTGAGAACCCTGAACACAAGTTACAGTAGCAGTGCTCAATAGTTACAATTACTTGAAACAACCCTCCACATGTTTGTGCAATTATTACGAAAATGTGTGAACTGTCAGTCAGTGTACCTTGCAAAACGGTAACCCGCCGCATTTAACTTCATGCTGCTTACTGTTGTGTATCACACAGACTGGACAACTTTGGCAAGAAACTTCGTTTTTCTAAAAGTTGGCGGGTCTATGTACAATGCATCTTCTGGCAGTGAAATGCGGCGCTGGTTCTTGTTACACACCGGAGCTTCTGTGAGAAGCGACAGCACATCTTACATGCGGCTTATTAGTTTTATTGCGTGGAATCTATCGACGATACGCTATATATAAACTCTGATCAACGTTATTTGATGTGTATAAGGTAATAGGCACAAATTATTGCAACGTAACGGAAGATGACAACAAAAACAAATAAACCGCGCAAAAGCTTGGGCAAGTTTTTATTTAAAAATTTAGTTTCGGATTTGTCAAGGTTTTAGTGGGGAAACTGGTTAAAACTACCAGTGCTGCAGATGGTGAAAGCGACCATCAATTCGGGCTTGATTACAGAAAAACTTAGTGTGCGTACTTTCATCCTCCCGGGCCCCCTGAACCTACCGGGCCCGGGTACTATGTACCTCTCACAGGCCCTGACGCCGATGCACACCTATCTGCGGCGCTGCTTTGCTACTTTATGTGCGACTGGTGCCGAGCCGAAACATCTCTGCTGTTAACTGCATACTGCACTCAATCAGTGGCGGATCCAGACCAGGCGTTTGGGGCGCAGTCAAATTGGAGGGACTCGAAAATGTCTTCACTTGCTTAATACCAAGGGTTGTCTGCGACAATCGTTGTGTGTCACACAAAAGAGGTCATCTTTTGTAGGTCAAGAAGTGGCTATTTTTGTTGGTCGAACTATGCTATTTTTCAGGGAATAACCACAGTTTGAAAGAGCTTTATATCATTAATTCAGAAAACGTTTGAAACGGATCCCAAACAGTGGGCCTCGTTTCTCACAAGCTACACAGATCTCGTATACTTACAAAATGTATTTAAAAGGTATAAAAGCATGCTGCGCGCAAGCGTTTGCCACTGTTTTGGCTATCCCTAGCGAAATCAGTGAAGAACAGTGTCTGCAACGCATTCCCGACCAGGTTAGGAACAGAACGGTTATTCTTAGACTTGGAAGTGACAACTCATGTCCCACAATAGGACTCAAATAAAAAGCTAAAAGACGATCATGTTTCCAAGCGAAGCTTTTGCATTTACATGTACATGGAAGACTTATTTATTGCCGAAGCGACAATCCAAAAAAAACACGTGAATGAAAGGCATTTGCCAGGACACTATTTTAGGTAGCTTTGTTGACTATCGTAAAAAGCGATCTTATAATCCCTTGATAGATTTACACTGGGCCTTAAAGCATTTTGCCCTAAAATACATTTAACACCACTTATAAACGTAGAGTTTTAATCAAGTCTTTAAATACCGTTTCACATTTTTCGACACTGGATTGCTGATTTGAAGAAAAAAACATCAATCCCACTAGACCGGGTTACGAAAAAAAGTTGTGACCTTTTTCAACAAAAGTGGAAACAAGCGGGCCGAGCCCCACAAATTCACAATCAATACCTCCAAAGTTAAAGCTCTAGTCTCCCCGTGAAGTCATTTTTCAATTCATTGTATACTATTACGAAGTGCCAGAAGAAGCTCAAAGCCACCCCCAATGCTGTTGATCTGGCGGTGGGTCTGCTTCTATCCAGTCAGGCCAGAAAACACAGAGGAGAATCAGCCTATCACCAATTTAAAACCACGAACCTTCGCCAACACCACGGTCACCGGTAAAAAAAGTTAAAGATTCACCAGAAGAATACTTGTTTGCTCAAATTTATATGATGCAAGTGGAATTATCTAACAACCACCAAACTAAGCATTTTTCTGTCGGTTGCAGATTTCGTTAACCATGCCAAATTTATCTTTTTATGGCCAGCGTGAGTTGTCTACGGGTTTGCAATTGCAACAAAAAGTTCAAAACCACACAGCCATCACTAACTGTTGCCTTACGCGTCGCCAGGTGGGGCTAAAAGGCGGCGTCATTCCACCAATTTTGGACTGCGCATATTCAAGTGTTGAGCAAAAATTGTTATGACCACGTAAAACCAATTATTCAATCCACTAAGCTGTAGATAGCTAGTATTTTACCAAAATTTCTCCGTCAAAGCAATAGATGTACGAAGTGGGGGGGAGATTCGGACAAGATTTAAAAAATTCAGAAAAAACTTCCCGATATTTTTGGGCAAGTTTCTGAAGCAGAACCATCGCCCTGCAAAATTCTCCTATTCGTTTTTCCTCAAAGTGGCGCAAAAATTCGGGCGATTTGAAAATTTTGCCCCGCCTAACGGCCAAGGTTCCCATATGCCTCTGGTTAGAGCTGTGTACCATGATTTGTTGAGGCGCGCCGCTGCGAGCAGTAATCAGGGCCGTAACGACGAGGGGCAAGGGGCACAATTCACCGGGCGCCGAATCACTATGAGGGCGCCGAAAAGTCCAACAATGTCACACGAAATTCAGTGCAGTACATTTGCTTCTGAAAGACCTCAGGTTCGAACAAAGGGGCGCCAAACTTGTTTCTTGCCCCGGGCACCATCTAACTTCGTTGCGCCCCTAACAGTAATTCAATACTCCTCTGCGTTGTCCATGTACAGTGTATATGAAGTGAGGGGTTACACAGTTGCATAGTTACTTAGGTCATAATTCTTTGAGCTAATCGAGCACGTACAATGCATTTTTGTCACATAGTGGTAAGTTGTTTGCTAACATAAACATCTGTAGCTTTTTACACGCTGCATTATGGTTCAATCAGCAGGGGCTTAACGAAGGGGCAAAGGGGCGCAATTACCCAGGCGCCGAATCACTGTGGGGGCGCTGAAATACTGCGGGGGTGCCAAATGATTGCGGGGACGCCAAAAATCCCAACAATGTCACACCTACATTCTTCAATACAGTAGTACATTTGGTTCCGAAAGACCTCAGGTTCGAATATGGGGGCGCCAAACGTACATCTTGCCCTGGACGCCATCTAACCTCGTTACGCTCCTAGCAGTAATTCAAAACTCCTCTGCGTTGTCCATGTAGATGAAGTGAGGAGCTGCACAATTGCATATTTACGTACAGGGCCGGCCCTAGCAGGTGCTGGGCCCAATGCAACACCTAGGCGCAAGGCCCCTCTGGATCAATGGTTTTGTGACGTCATCGTGCTCAGTCAAACGTGCTATGACCTTTTTGATTAAATTGTTTTAGCAAATTAACTATATGAATATCAAAATAGACGGCAAATTATTGAAGTTCATACGTATATATCAGCAGTTTCTTTTTTTGGAGGGACGTGGCTCATGTGCCCCCTAGCTACGTCCATATTTCTGACTAATAGCACGCTGCTGTGGTGGACATTAAACAGTGTAACTACTGCTACCAGTCGTAATCAAGTTGAAAGCTGTGAAGGAAGCTCTGCAATGGAGATCTGAGCGGCAAGCACATGCGCAAAGTTACGTCAGTCAAACCGAACCGACAAGCGAATTGATCTTACAATGCTAGTGGCGTGGCCAGCCCAAAATTTTGTGGGGCCAAAACTTTTGACTTTAGGCGGTCAACCGTATTTTGTTTGGAACACCGCCTCTCAAAGCATAAAACTACGAGATATGCTAAAAATTTTTGGGGGCATGACTCACTGGCCCCCCAAGGTACGCCTATGTACAATGCAGTTACTTCACTCGTGTTGAACAGGAGTTTCGTTCGAAGAACATCTGACTTGGAGATAACTATCAACAATAACTAATCTTACCTTTCTCGCGCTCGGTAACCACTAGCGTCACAAGGGAGCAACCCATACATCCGCCCAAAGTTCCCGAAAGCCCAATTTTATAGTTATTCTTAATGCATGGAATTGGAATGCAAACTGTTCTCTATGAATCAGAAATGTAATGTACAAAGATTTTAGAACTACCGCGTCACAGATTTAGAAAGAATTATCCAACGCAATATATATGGTTGATTGATGAAATAGAAGCATATAGCCGCCCGATATAATGATAAACAGGAACGAGTGTGCTGGATGACATTCTCAATTTTTGCTTTCCCTAGTTAAGGTGCAGGGAACCGTAAGTGTCCTTTACGTTTGTGAACCTGAACTTCGAAGCAGTGGTATTTTACCTATTTACGCTCATAAACAGTCAAAACGGAAAACACAATGAAATTTTGGTGGGTGCCAAATGTTAAAAGTACTTGCACGACCGACAAATAACGCGGAACAATTTTGTGACAAAGAAAAGGAGGCAAATGTTAGTGCGCACACTTCACAAAATTTTTCGCTGGTTTGCATGAGAGTTTTGGCTTCCACGGGTTCAACCTATCATTTTTTTCATTAGTTTCAATGTCGTAGAGTTAATTTTATTTTCACAAAATGTTAAAATATGTAATCTATGTTAAAATCTGCCGTGAAATATAAATGCAGGTCTTTGTCAAAATGTAGATGCCGCACATCCAACTAAGAGCGTTCAGCGTTCCAAAACATGATCTTTCGAGAATTGAACAATGTTGCGTTGGCGGAACTGCCATCAGATTTAATGCGGCAGACACTGGTCTTGACCTGTTCATTAGGAATTGAATAACTACACACCTTGTTTGCAATATCTGAAAGTCTATTGCAGTCTTAACTGGCACTAGTAACAGCCAAGTTCCATCCACAAAGTGGAAAACATGGTGGAACGCCGTAGCATGAGAATTGAACAAGTTTGATAACGTTCAATTTGGAGGAAATTCATCGTTCGTTCAAACGAGATGATTGTTTGCTAACAGTAATATTCATAGGCCGTTTTTACTGATTTCGCGAGCGCAAGGAGTATCTGGCAAAAATGAAACCACCTGCTTGGCGCGGGGCCCCCAGAAGCGCGGGGCCCAATGCAACCGCATCGGTTGCATCGGCTTAAGGCCGGCCCTGTTTACGTAGGTCATAATTCTTTGAGCTAATCGAGCACGTTTACTGCATTTTTGTCACATAGCGGTGAGTTGTTTGCTAACGTAAACACCTGTAGCTCTTTACAGGTTGCATTATGGTTCAATCAGCAGGGGCTTAATGAAAGCAGACATGGGGCGATTACAGCACAAATGTAATCGATTACGATTGCTTGCCACCTGCTCAATTACGATCACGATTACGAATAAACAAAATCACAATGTAATCGATTACTATTACGATTACTTGCCACCTGCTCGATTACGATTACGAATAAACAAAATCACAATGTAATCGATTACGATTGCGATTGCATTGAAAGTAATCACGATTAAAATCGCGATTACATTTGTCTTAAAACATCTTCAAAACGAAAACAAAACCCATTTGCATGGTTTGATGTAAGCAGGGACCGAGTTTGCTAAAAATCTTTACGGGGACAATCCTTAATGTTTGCGTTTAGATGACGTCACCATGTTCACTCAACCGTAGTACGACCTTTTGTAAACTTGACAAAATGAGGGCACTTATGGAATTGATATAATTTGGTGACCATGACCCCCCTGGCTACGCTCATGGTGGTGGTAGGCTATAGCAACCAGTAGCATATACAAGTATACAATGACGCTATATCTAGATATCTTGCTCTTAGAACTGTATTTAATATGAAAACACATTAATTTTGAGAGTTGGGCTCAAATAGACACAATCATGCTCAACAATCGTGGTAAGTAATTCAAATTTGGTCAGTTCCGATGAATAAAATGTACTGCTACTAACATTCACCACATAGATCAAATCAAAAACAAACCACAAGATCTTTTGGTAATACTAGCAGTGCAACCAGGTGCGTAGCCAGAATTTTATTAGGGCTGGGGAAAACAACAACTGAGCTTCAACATTTAGATATTTTTAATGCTCCTTGTTTGTGAAGCATCAACCATGAAACGTGTATGTTTCTGGCGTTTTCTCCTGAGCATATGTGTTCAGATTTAATCCGACAAATAAAAGTCTGCTTTCATTGAATTGAAGGTTTTGATAGTGAAGTTCCAAGCTTTTACTTTGGACAGATGCCTTTGCTCAAAAACATTTGCTCAAAAACCTGTCTTGCATAAGCGCTAGCAAACCTCTCAATGCCCAGTATTGAACTTGAGCAAGAATTCATCGCGGCCGCCATTACGACTGCGCTTGTTATACTGTATTTACACGCTTCTGACAGGGTCGGATCCAGGGGGGAGGGACGATTGCCCCCCCTAAAACCTACGAAAGTAACTTTATTCACCATAACTTTGTACAATTCGGAAAACAGCATTGGCGATATAAGGCCATTTCCCATCCATTGTTTTGTCACAACAGTGTTGTGAAGTATACTTCATCTCTCTTACAGTAGTGAACTCGTAATGAGACTTGACTATTAAATATTACTGAAATCGCCCCCTCTAACCCTACTGGCTGGAACCGCCCCTGGCTTCGGATGTGCACCAACGCAGAATGTTCAACCGAAGCCGAGCAGCAACTTTGCTCTGAGGCACTGACTTCCGAAGTAGGCCTTCTACAAATCCCGCATATAAGAAGTGGATCCTGTTCTCCATGCAAAAGAAATCCTTTCTCAGAAAAGAATCAGACACTAAGATCTTACAGAGTATGTATTTTGCCTACGAAGTAGGCATCATCAACTCTTATTCCAATAGAATCCATATACATAATTGATCCCGTAATAGAATGGATCTCGTTGTCATCTAATTTTTCAGCGATTAATTCACGTATGTAGTTGATAACCGTAAACACTAGAGTCTTTCAACGCGTTTGAAAAATGTGCAGATTTTTAATA
>Ga0210059_1016229_pt1 | contig 10769 bp, 7 predicted proteins | sample Ectturendosymbi2_FD_188042 | JGI IMG/M metagenome (GOLD analysis project Ga0210059, IMG submission 188042) | Ecteinascidia turbinata endosymbiont from Florida, USA - Sample 2 (SPAdes) (version 2) | ecosystem: Host-associated > Tunicates > Ascidians > Unclassified | place: Key West, Florida... | reverse complement strand
TAAGTATTTCATGCAACGCCGTAGTGTCTGCTGCGACACTCGCTTGGAAATTTTCGGGTTTACTGTGTTTCAAACTGGTGACACAATTTTGATACCGGTAAGCATCAGTTACCATAGGCATTGTGTTTCTGTGCCCTAATCTGTAGAAAGACTGGTCGCCCATTTTCACCACTTCATCAGAAAGTTATCGTCGGAGGATTATTTTTGATTGTATTGTGACAGTTCTGGTGTAAAGCGCAACTGCATCACACCCAAAGTGAACACTACAGTGCCGCATGGCAAGACGCTTGACGCCTAATATTCTCTCACTAATCGTGATGGTCTGTGCCCGAAACCAGGCACTAACCATCGAATGCGAAACAGACAGTAGATAGGGGGTGTTCACTGAGGTTAGCGACAGCGCGCAAGGGTAAATGTGTGAAATCATGCAAGCGCATCGCGATGTATGCTTTGTTTACTGATATGTAACCGAGTTGCTTGTTTAATGTAAAACACAGTCTGTCATAAATAATTGTATTTGAATGCTTGAGCGTATGGAACCAACAGCAATGTTTGAAAAGCGATTTCTCTGAAGTCTTTGGAAAATTTAGGAAGAGAATCTCGAAAAACTTGTCCTTTTTCATGTCTGCTAAGTATTAACGTTAATTGGAAAAAGGTCTACGTCAGAATTTTTGTTTATTCTTCTAACAAAACTTGCGATGTGTGCATGTTAAGCGATGTTTTGCTTCTTTGGAAATACTATGTTGGAATTATAAATTGCAACGGGAATTGTTTTTTTGTTTGATTGGTAATTGGTGTGCCTTTTTGAAGACGTTTGTGTTGAGCTACTTGTTTTGAAAATCACGTATCAGCATATAAAGTTGCGACGACCCCGTTCATTGTGGCGGATCAAAGCCGCTGTGATCGATGGCACCAGCACGGAGCTCGTTAACTCGTATGGGCTATCAACCCAGGTAAATACATTTCCGGTCATATGCGGACATGCTGAGAATGCCAAACAGGACTGAGATTTGAAAATGCGCGGAGCTTGTGGAGAAGTGAAACGAACTTGAGGGTGGTCATTGAGGTGATGGAAAACAATTTCCATGAGTGTATTTTCGAGCTGAATGGTAGTTGGTGTTTATATGTCTAAGACTTGTTGGCATGAGCCAGCAACTTGAAAACAGGTGACGTTGAAAATCACATCGCTTTTTTCCTGGTAAAGAATGGAAATCCAATTGCAGATATTTGTTTTTACTTTAATCTTCGTTTCTTTGGTGTCATGAACCTGATGCGTAGCCAGGGGGCCCAGGGGGAATGCCCCCCAATTTTTAGCATATATAGTCATTTTGTGCTTTGAGAGGCGCTATCCCAAGAAAAATAGTGTTATTCGCTAAAAATCACACATTTCGTCTCCCTCAAATCCCCCCCACAATTTTGGGCTGGCTACGCCACTGCTGATGCGTACGAGCAAGATTCATTAGATTTAACGGAAGATTGTCCAAGCAGTTGATTTTAATTTTTTTCGTAATTTCATCCTATTAACATTTGGCGTTTGGTAATAGATTGCTTGTGGTTTGCTTGGAATCTGGTGGCGCCTTCACTAACTTGGCGTCACCTTCCGCGGCCTCCTGGCTGAGAATCACTATGCTTTGCCAGAAGTTGCGCTTATGCCGCTGCATATGACTCGTTGAGTGTGTTCCTTTCAGGTTTCTTTTAGGATTAGTGCTGTTTTGGGTATTGTGTTAACGTGCGCTCATCGAGAGCCCTTTGGCAACGGCTTGTCGGTTAGGTTTGGAAGCTCAGCCCTGGCCGGAGTTGGTAACTCAGCGGGAAACCTGCTATGGCGGATGGCCGCCACGTATATCGATCTGCCGCTAAGACGAAGTCGGATGCAAACCATCACTCCACCTTGCCGAGCCATCAGCTTGACTTTTCGGTCGAAGCACCATCAGGATCACGGCTACGCCACGACCGGCCTAGGTCGGACGGATGGGATAGCGCTAACGCGTTGAGGCACTCGAACTCGACGAACAGCTTGACGACAGTACGACCGTCATGGGACAACGAAGGCAATCTACCTCGCTTCGCTGCCGGCACCAACCACAGACATGGCGCTGATCCGGTTGATATGACCATTTCCCATAGGTCGCTGCCAAAGCAGTTTTACTCTCCCTCTAGCGCTACTGGGGGACTTGTGTCTTCGGCCGCTGTCGTTTTGCCGGCGCAGATGGCGCAGCAGTACCACCGTGCTTCGCCAGTGCGCGCAGCAAACGTACCCAGCTGTGTTTCATTGTCTGCGGTCGACGGAGAGAAAGGAAAGCAACATCATTACAAAGAAAGCCGGCCTAACGTTAAAGAGTAAGTACAACACACAGTTTTCGCTGTTGGATTGTCGTGAATTGTAATTGTCTGGTCGTTTTTGGTGTCATGCAATTGTTTCATCTCCAACAGAACCTCAGGCAAACGGCGTTTGTGTCGAGAGAGAGAAAATGTCGATCTCCCCGCTGATAATGTAAAGATGAGCACATCCGTGTTTTGAAACCATAATTTTGTTTGAAATGTTGAAATCACGTATTTCTTAAAATTGGTGCAGAATTTAGTTTGTTGCAAAAGATGAAATCTTTAAACTAAGCAACATACACCTAGTTTCGAAATATTTGACGACGCCCTTGGACTTCCGGCTGCTACTGCTACCAACGTAACTTTGTAGTCCTCCAGAGTGACAGGGGTGCTCTTGCTTGTTTAAAAGAAATGTAGTGATATCCTAGACTTTGCAACTAGTTATCCACGACTTTCATCTATATTGCTCTACATTTCCTTATTATTCCAACATTTATTTTTGTTATAGGTTTTTTTGCACGGAGTTTATCTAAGGTGTGTTTCTTTTCAATATTAAGGCTGACTTTCCGTCTAGGAGCATGTTTTGGAAATTTGTTTGCTGCTAATATTCTCGACATCGTAGTCTCCTGTTCAGGCTGAAACGAAAGATGGCGCTGGGTATCTACGTGAAAGGGCAGCATAGAATGAAAACAGGCACTCATTTTTTTCGTGAACGTGTTGTAGCAGAAAATGAAAATAGGATAGCAATGGTAAATCTCTACTGGCGTCGAAGTTGTTCATAGTCATTGACGTAGGCATCCAGTGTTGGGTATAGCTGACATACAGTACATCATATTAAATGGGATACGCGGTGACTTTCATCATATTAAATGGGATATGAGGTGACTAGGTGAAAAAAAAACACTCTGAAGCTACCGAGTTTCCACTTAAAATGTGTGCAGTTTGCGTTAAGAGTTCATTTCTCCGGATTATTTCTCGTTGATAGCATAATTTATATAATTCTCAGCTCTGGTGTATTCATGGTTTTCTTTGCCTGATAAAACAGCTTGAATTGTCTGAAACATTCCTTCAAGCAATGTTATGCTCGATTTAAGAAAATATTTACGCTGGCTGAAAAAGGATTTGACACACATCTGTGTGGGACCAAGAATAGAATTATGTGCGAAGAATAGAATTATGTACAAAATTCACATCTTAGCTCCGAACAAATGCGTGCATGGAGCTCTGATGGCAAATCGTTAAGCACTTAATCGCAAGTCGCAGCAGCTTCGAACGACACGATGACGAGCTCCGACCATTCAAGTAAAAAGATCGAGACAATAGGAATTAGTTTTTTTGTGCCTTTCATCTCTTATACAGGTATTTGCCATCAATCGCACTGCATGGACTTTGCTCAGTGCTGCCTGGGCTACGGTTACGTGATTACTGTGTTGCGATGCCCAACTTAATGAAATTCACATTGAAATCAAATGGAGAGTGCAATTAATACATCGCAAACTCGTGAGATTAAGAGATAAGGTGCTTATCGTTGCGATGTACTCCAGCTTCCTGGACTTGAGCTCTGCAGTGGTCCCCAACCTTTTTTGCTCATAACCTAATCACCTCTAAAATCCTGCGCCCCCATGTGGTAATGTATGAACTTGTGGTTCAAACAGTGAACTCCGTTTCAGCTAAGAAGCTTGAAACGCCTATACCCTGGTTTACAAAGGACAAGGACATAGTATCTATGGAAGATAAGAATGAAATAAACAAGTTTTGAGAAAGAAATTACTAAAAATTGTTAAAAAAAGAACACTACTTCAAGCAGTAATAAAATTTTAGTAATGATAAAGATGATAATGAAATAATATTGACAGGTAACTTTTAATAAATATCAAATTAAAAATACTATTTGAGTTCACTTCAAGGTAAGTAGAATAAAGTTTGTGAAACCCTTGTGCCACGTGCTTGCGACAAAGAAATTTTACATTTGGCACTAATTTAGTCAGCTTCAGCCCAAATCTCTTCAATTAATGAGATCCAGTCGATTTATATTTTTGAGTAAAAAATCATTTACAGCACTAAAGCTACATTCGGCTAAATATGAAGATGGGAGCGGTAACAACAGCTTTTGCAAAGCTAGTTGAATTTGGGTATTTAGTTTCTGTATCGTCACAAAGCCATGCCATCTTTTATGTTGAATAAAGCTTGAACGGACTCACCATTTGTATTTCTGAGAGCACTCCTTGGTACTGCGCTCAAACATCATACAGATCCAATAGCATAGGCTGCATCAGCCATATTATGAAGGAATTCTGTTATAAACTAGAAAAGCTTTCTTTCAAATCTTCGTGAGTGTGCGTGAGGAACGATGGCGCGGTGATTTATGTAATAACTACGCAGTAAAGATCATTTCTACCCAAAAAAGTAGATACTCAAAATAATATCTAAATCTAAACATACGTTAAACTACACATGTTTGCCAACCTGAATAACAAAAAAAATTAGATTGGATTAGTTAGACATAAACCTCGTCAGTCGACCTTAATGTCCTCCGTAAAAATCAAATTGCCTCCCTGCAGGGCCTACGCCCCACCGTTGGGAACCACTACTCTAAAGCTGTTAACTTTTCTTGCTCTTAAATTACCTCAGGTTCTACGCAGTCGCTCGCGTGAAATGTGTTTCAAGAGTTCATTTGACTGAACGATCCGTATTTATTTTAAACCACGCTAAGCAGGATTAAAAAAAAACTGTGTTGCATTTGGCACTTTGGCCACAACTCTTAGAACACAGTCTTTTTTATACTTACACTCACTTCGGTGGTCCTGATGATGAGATATCGTTTGTACAATGTGCCCTTCCAAATGCAAGTCGAGTTTTTCTTTCCATGAATTTGAGACAGCTGCAATGGCATTGTTTATTTCGCGTTGGTTTGTTCAGTTTGACTCTGCCTCAGCTTCCCTCGTCCTGTTAGAGGAACCAGCAGCATACAAGTTGTTTTCGTGTCGCCTTTTTGGATTGACAGGACGAGTTTTGTTTTCAGCGATTGAAGGTAGTTTGTGTGCGGCATTGGCGTTACAAAACGCTTGCTGCTGGCGCCAACCACAGGTATGGCGCTGATCCGGTTGATGTGACCATCTCCCATAGGTCGCTGCTAATGCAGTTTATCTAATCCTTTACCATACTTCGAAAAAGGAGGTAGCTCTCTGTCATTTCGTTGCAATCCTATGTGCTTGCTGGTTATACAGATATCTTGTTATTTCGAAGAAATTAACAAGCTTTTTGTGGTGATGATAGGATCTTGCGTTTATCGTGAAGGGTCGCTTACATGCTTGTATCTATCAACTAAAGCGCTTTTGACGTGTTCCTGGAGAAGCTTGCAGCATTGAAATCGTTTTTGTCTGAACGTAATTTACATGTTGGACGTGTACGGTCAGAGACATGTGCAGTTAGAGACGTGCAGCAAAATCAGATGATGTTACAAGAAAGTGAAGCAATAAAAGTCAGTAAAGTTGTAAGCAAAGAACGGAAAGTTTTAACCGTGTAAGTTTCAACCTCTCACCTGACTAAGTACTCTTGGCGTACAACGCGTTGCTAAATTTTAACAGGTTTAGGGAAATTGCTTGCTTCCGCGTTGAAACAACATTCCGCTACTTCGTTGTAACGCTTGGAGCAACTATGTACAACTCGCGGTCTGGTCGAAGGTTTTGTGCGCCGCGGTTGATGGTTTTTGTTGTTGTGTATTTACAATACAATGAAAATCTGTCCGTATATTGATCGTCTCAAATCTGACGTCTGTGATGCATTGGTCCGCAGTGCCACTTTATTACGTCTGTTTTGTGCTGCGTACTGGCAGATGTCTGTGTGTGCAATGATAACACTTCGCTGCAAATTTGATTTCTAGTTTTCTGATTTCTCTTGATTTTGATCAGCAACCAGCGAAACTTGCGTGCGACTTCGCAAATATGAATGTGATTTGCGTGTGCAGCAGTTAACTAGCACTCCGCGTGTAATCAAATGAATTAATTGTATACACGACTAGTATGAACCCACCTTCGTCCCTGCTAACAATTACGTGATTACCAACTATAGTGTTTCTCGGCCTTTTTACTTAGGTGGCCCAGATACCGTAACTGTTGGAAAAACTTGCGTGGCCCACTACCCTGTCAGCATAGGCTATGCTTTTAAACGCAAAATAAATACAGATTATTCTAAAATAGCGAATTTGTTCCTGTATTCAATTCAGTCAGAATTTTGCTGCTAAACACAATGTTTCCACGCTGTAGTGATTAGATGTCTAGATAACTGCATTCTAATATATTTTTGTCCTAACACCGTGGCCCACTCGTAAACTGCGCTATGGCCTGCAGGTTGAGAAACACTGGACTTGTATGATTTCAATCTTCTTCGGACTTTAAAACGCGGATATTTTGTGATGTAAACGTAAAATCTGGATATTCATAGCGTTGCTATCCAAGGTTAGCACCTGCGGCTTTCCTTTTCCATTTTTCTTGTCAGTTAAAAAGTGTTAAACAAGGCTTGCTTCCAAGCATTCAACTGACTATTTTACAAACGAATAGAGGTATTCTAGATGGCCTTTTCAAATGTGAATTATGACTGTGGAAAGCATGGCGCTTGGAAATAATGGGACGGGCCATGTTTCTTAACAGCCAACGTACCGCAGTCGCTTACCTACAGTAAAACTTGCGATTAACAGAACCGTAATTGCTGGCACAAATAGTCTCGTTGTTGCCCCAAAAATTATGCAGTGTCGGCACATGAAACTGTAACACGGAAGTGCTGCATCACGTTGTCACTCAGGATGAGTTTGTTGATGGTTATGCTTTGTGTGGTGAGCTGAAGAGAAACAAGTTGCTTGAGTGTGCAACAACCAGCTCAGCTAAATTTGGAAACGAGGCACCGGAGAAACCAACATGCTGTTCGATCTTTCGCTTTCTTTTCGGGTCTTGCGATTGCGATTTCTCTTTCTGTACGTTGCGATTCGGTGATTTCGAGCAACGTACTGTTTTTCACTCTTATCTTTCGAACCAGCACTTGATATATTTTGAAACTTTTCGTGAACCCTGTAGGTGCATGACATTTTCTGGAATAATCGGTTGTTTAATACTTGTCAAAGTCCCTTCGCAAGCAAAGCGAAAATGTCTTCATTACACAAAACCTAGAACAATTGTTTCTTGCAATATCTTCAAGACCACGTGGTCTTGCTTTGCCTCGAATGTTGCTCGCAGGGGTGCCTCAATCGCTGTTCAAGTTGACACCGAAGAGGTATACGGTACATAGGCGAAGTTGATGCGCGATGCGCAGCAATCGACCTCCCTTTTACGATTCGTTTGCGAGCTTGTTTTTCACACTGGGATTCGTCGCGGATCGACCGGACCACGGTTGTCCAGAGTCGGCGTCATGGTTGCCAAGTTGGCCCTTTTGTGGCCAAATTTCAAAAATTTTGGTCCCAAATAACACACGCTGACCCCAAAATTTTAGTTTGGCCATTTGACTCTTTTTTGACATTTTCCAGGTTAGATTTGGCCCTTGCAAGATTAGATCTGCCCTCCCTGAGTCCTGTCTAAGAAGCGCTTTTTCACTTTTTTTGACTACTTGATCGAAGATTTTGACCAAATTCCTAAATGTTGAAGGTTTTCGATAACAGAATTCTCTTGGAAGTCTTAGAGGTTCTGAGTTGGTGTGAAAATTTAAGTTCATCAGAGTAATTGTTACTTGCTGCATGTATTGTAGAGAATTGTTTTCTTACCGAATTTACTGTTATTTATTTGGTGAGGTGTTTTTCCCCAAGGTGCACGTGTTTGTGGTTTTGTTCAGATTGTTGTTGATCGCTTTAGGACTGACAGCTACACATAGAATTATGTTGTTTTCTTAATATGTTCATGTAACTTGTTTGCTGTTGGGCTCCAATTGTGATTGATAGCATTGGTATTTAATACGTTACTACATATGAGTTCACATGACTTCGTAATTGCCGATAAATTTGGAAAAAATGGTTGGCCCCTTGTCTAAGAGTTTAGCTCTTTTTTAGCTATTTTCTGGACTAGATTTGGCCCTTTGGCAAATGTAGATCCGGCAACCCTAGTTAGCGTCAATGACATCGTAGTAAAATTTGTCCTGCAGTAGCAAAAAATTACAAATTTTGTTTAAACTGGTAGCGAAGCAGAGGCAGAAGGTTTTTGCAAAAGGTTTTGTGATGGTATTTATGATCCGACTCTTAGTCGGTGAGTATTCTTTGCGGGAAGTTCTTTACAAACATAACATCGTACGTCGTTGGTCTGTTTCCTACCCACAACTCTCAGAACATAGCTTTTGGTCTGGATGTTAATGATGTATCGTTATTGCATGTGGTGATATTTTGTTAAATGCATCAATTGTCATTAGGTTTATTTGGAGCGTGATTTGTTGTAGAAAGGATAAAGCATTGTCAGGTTGTTGTTTCTGGCCTTCTTTGCTACTTGCCACAAAGTGGATTTCGACAGTTCTGAGTAGAAAGGAAGTTCCACACGTTTCAATCTCTATAAACCTTGCAGTGAAACAGATGTAAGTGGCGCACCCGAACTATGATGGTTGAGGACTGTCAGATGTGAGTAATCAAATTCTGTCAAAACAATATTTGCTTGCCGAAAGCAAAGCTTGTGGCGAAAGTTCTGAAAAAAAGCTGACGTCATATAATTGTTTTCAATAACACCGCTTTACGCTAAAAGCGAATGCTTACTGTTCGGATTGACAATGATATGCTACGTGTTCTAGCTCTTGCGAAACGCTGTTTTGACGGAATCGCGTAGTAAGCTGGTTCCCTTTCAATCTGTACTAGTGGTCGCATTGACATTTTTCATGCGGCACGCTCGTTGGGAGCTACATTGGTTGAAACTTCGTTTTTACTACCTCATATATTTTGTGGTACAAAATGTTGGCACATGGTTTTATCGAGTAACTGGCTACTAAGTAGAGGTCATTTCACAGTCGTTGAAGCGGCCCTTGTAAGAACTTATGTCTTGTTCATCCAAGTACTGCAAGAGAGCGTATTTGCCAATTCTTGAAGTTGATACCGTGCAAAGTTGTTTTGAATCGTTACATTTTTTGCCTGAACGTACACTGCATGCCTGGTTAGTTCAAACTGGTTTCTGCGAAAATGCCGCACTTTCTTTTCTAAGCACGCGCCCTTTTCTAAGCACGCGCCATAACTGCATTTCGGTTTCATGTATCGCCCGAATATGTATGTATTCCACCCTGAAGCTTTGTATCAATGCGTTCACGTGCGATTAGTGCGCTTTCGAAGCGTGAAAACTGCTGCGTCCCGCGTGATTTTTTTGCGAGCTATGCAAACAGCACAAAGACTCAGAGAAGCGTGACGTGGCTTGGTATTGATGTCAAACGTTGCTAGCAGCAGTGTGTGATAGTTGGTGCATGAGTTTCTGTCCAGAAACGCAGGAAGTCTAATCTTCCCTCAGCAGTTTTTGATTTTTTGTGCTCTGCATTCTCGCACTGTTTTTCAAAGCCACAAGTGCGTCTGCTATTTTACATTTAGTGCTGGTTGTTCACACGGTGTGCTACTACACTCTGGCTGTGTGGTTTAGAGCGTTCCGACAGCTTTGTGAAGTTTTCAAAAGCGTGATGCGCTGTAGTAATCATTAATCGAAACCCTGCCGGTGAAAATGAATGTCAAGGCAAGTCACATTCCGATAGTGAGGTAAGTCACATTCCAGTGGTGTTCCTGCGGTCGACATTTTTGCAAACTAGAGTGCGGTACTCGCAAGAAATGCCAAACTAAACACTACATTGTATTTGTCCTGTGACGACATAAACGTATTTGTTCTGTCGAGTTGTTTGTGGAATATACTAACACTACTTCAAAAAGCAGCTATTTGAAAAGTTCGTATTGTATAGAATTGCTCGTGTCAAGGAATGGATAGACTTCCTTGCGTGGAACGAACACAAACGTTATTGATCGTATGGCTGGTGTGGCCAGCACCTCAAAGTAGCTGAGAAAAGTAGCATTGGTGATGATTGCGTGAAACAACAAATCATCATCAGACCTTCGTCAGTTTAAAAGGCCTAACGCCCTAGCGTGTTCGTTAACGTGATCGCATTAACTCGGTTTTTAATACTTTGAAGCGGCAAATACGCTCCACAACATCCAGTCTGCTCATTGCTGTTCTCGCAAAAAGACCTATGTGAGTTTTGCAGACTATGTTACGTATTCAAGTCGACATTCGCCCTCAGCTTTGTCACAATAAAACCGCCGGATCGAATGCTGAAACATGACGGAATATTAATCGCAATTCGGCTGGATCAGTGGTTCTCAAACTGTGGTACGCGTACCACTAGTGGTACGCGAAGACCTTCAAGGTGGTACGCGAAGAGGCCTACTTTCTGTTTTTCTTCACAAAAAATATATTCACAGCTGTAGTTTTTACTTGTCGGGTTCTGTTAATAAATTCCTG
>Ga0210059_1016226_pt1 | contig 10770 bp, 7 predicted proteins | sample Ectturendosymbi2_FD_188042 | JGI IMG/M metagenome (GOLD analysis project Ga0210059, IMG submission 188042) | Ecteinascidia turbinata endosymbiont from Florida, USA - Sample 2 (SPAdes) (version 2) | ecosystem: Host-associated > Tunicates > Ascidians > Unclassified | place: Key West, Florida... | reverse complement strand
ATCTCCAATATGCAATTGGTGTCTGGGGTGGAGCTGGAAAAACAGCTTTGAACCGACTGAATGTTTTACATAACAAAGTGTTAAGAGCAATGACCTATAGCTCTTACAAGTCGAGAGTCTCACCATTCCATAAATACTTAAACCTTCTTAAAATAAATGCTATACACATTCTTGAAATAGGTAAGTTCATGCATAATTTGCACTGGGGTAGAATACCTGTTAATTTCGATCATTTGTTTACTTCTGTAAATCAGGCCCACTCCCATGCAACCCATGCTGCCACACGAGGTGGATACATTTGGCAACTGGCTTTGAAAGTCAAAGGCAAAAGATCTCTAAAACACCTTGGCCCAAAAATCTGGGACTCCATTGATCCTTCTTTATATGATATTTCACCACCTGCCTTCAAAAGGCAGTTAAAAGACAAACTGGTTGATGAATATAGTGATTGATTATCCTATGCGATATTATGAAACTACGTTAAGGTTAGGGCTGTACACCTGGGATTTTCCGATCTCTGCCTGTTTGTAATGTACCATTGATATTAGCTAAACAGGTATATACTGTGAGTGCAACATTAGTATTAGATCCTAGTGTGTTTTTGCGTGCATGAATTGACTGTTTATTGCTGTTTCATTTTCCGTTGCATTTGCCATTTTCTCTTTTTTGCTGCCACGGTCTCTTTCTTTTGCAGGGAAAATGCGCCAAGAAGGTTGTTCTACATAACATGCAGCAGGCCGGCGCCTTGGAGTTTCTTCACTATCATGAAATGCTTCTGCATAACTTGTGATGCTTTGTACACCACAGTGCGCATGGCTCCTCAAGCGGCTGGCCTTTGCAGAAGTGGGAGAATTGACCTCCTCTAGGCACAAAAATATGAACTGCTACAGAGGAACAGTCGTCTGCTTGGATGCAAAAGGGTTATGGAAACCCGGGCAGAGTTTCATTTTAGCTGGATTTACACTTTCTCTGCCACGCTCAGCTCCTTGCAGAACTGAGCAAACAACAATAGATACCGGTTGCGACCCAGCACTCCCGCGCAACTGTGTTGATCATCCAGCAGACTGCAACCTCTTCAAAACTACAACCTTATTAAATTTGCACTAATTCGGCCATCAACATTAAACCACAATAGAAATTTATGAAATTTTCGAGGGGCGCCTGACGATACAACCTGTTTTGCAGGTTTTTTTCGGTGTCCCAGCGCCTTAATTTTATTTTTGCATGAAATTGTTTAATGTTTGTGCCAATAAACTCTCTCTCTACAGTGCAAACACGATTGTGGATTGTTATCCAATGCTACAAATTGCATATTGATAATGTAACCAGAAATGTTATGTCCTATTTGAATTAAACATGCAAACAGTTTCTGTCTGGTCTAAGGTACTTGCAATGCTTTTTGCTTGGTCAACCAAACTTGCTCAACTCAGAGAATAAGGAGAAAGCATTGGGATAAGTTTGCAGCATTGCATCACCACAATTTCATGCTCTGTTGACCACATTTCACAATGATTTTGAGCATGCTTGATTTGCGGGTGCTTTGCGTAGATTCATAAGACTTTCATTATTCAGGTTAAGTAGAGTTCATTTCTAGGTTCAAAAATAATTAGAGTGCTGTTCATACAACAGTGGCAACCTGTGACTTCTGAAATGAAGAAGACAAGCTCATAAACAACAGCGATTTTGAGTCTTTCCATTGTATTCCGCACCTGTGATCTAGGCAACCAAATAGATCTTGACATTCAGTCTCAACAAACTGCAGAGAAACTTATTGCTGTGGTGATTACGGCACACAAGTTTCAGCAAGATCGTCAACAAATGACTCAGCAAACTGCTTTTCAAAGAAGAAGTACAAACAAGGGAGCTACCATTGCTGCAATGTAATATGTCACATTGATGCTGCACAACTACAAAAAAAATACGTTGGGGGTGCCATAATCTTTCTGCTTGTCTTGAACTATGTAATAAATTTGTGAATATGTTTCTCTGAAGGCTCCCCTGCTTTTTTCAATAGATTAGGCAATGATCGTAGGAACACAGCCAGAGTGGCGTAGTGACACTACTTTTTTCTGTAATTACTCAATTAATCCCACAGGGAATTCCTGGGTGGAGTGGCTCCCCACCACTGTTCCGTGGAACCCTGGGGCACTTTTAGGATATTCAGGATTGCCATGAGCTAATGCATTTTCAAATATATCATTAAAAGTATAATTTTCAAACTGTCATTAACCCTTAAAGCAAATTGCTATGGTTTTGCCACTAGGGTGGAGTGAATTTTCAAAATTGTGCAATACAAACTTTGGAGTTTGGAGTGGTCTAAAAAGTTGGAAACATGGCCAAAACTAACTTTAAAATTGATGTTAGATGGTTGAACCCAAAAACCTGCTTGCTACTTCACACTCGGGGTCATTTGGGGGTCAAACTTAATGAATTCATCACAATACAACTTCTAGGTGAGATAGAAACTGATTTTGGGCTCAAAAGATGTGGAAGACACAAGTTTCTATTAATGATAAGAGGAAAATTTTGCCTTATTTCATTCTAAAAAAAATGAAATTCTGAAAAACTGTTTTTTACACCATTTTCCCATAAATCGCAAAGATAGTGAATAAACTAGTTCATTTTGAAGTTACATTCAGATTGCGATTTCAAAATTTGGAACAGTCTTCTAATCAATAAAGTTTAAGCACTAGATATTCTATTGCATGCAATCGTGCTCTGGTGGATTGAGAATAGTAGAGCAGCCAGACTTAAAAGACAACTAATGGGCCACTTTCCTAATCTGTGACACAGGTTGGTGTGAGGAAGGGCAATTGGCTGTAAAAATTTCTGCCTCAAAAAATCCTCACGAAAGTGAGGTACATCCTGCCACACAAAAACAATATTAAAATGCATGGTAACTCCAATAATAACATGCTTGATATGTACTAACTGTCAAAAGATTTTTTTAAATATTTCTGTTTCTAAGATATAGTAGTAATAATCCAATTTTTATCCGATCCTGTCCCCGTCAATGAGCGTGGCAGGATGTACCCCACTTTCGTGAGGATTTTTTGAGGCAGAAATTTTTACAGCCAATTGCCCTTCCTAACACCAACCTGTATCACATATCAGGAAAGTGGCCCATTAGTTGCCTTTTAATTCAGGACGGCTGCTATACTATTCTCAAATCAGCAGAGCACGATTGCATGCAACAAAATATCTAGTGCTCAAATTTTATTGATTAGAAGACTGTTACTTTGAAAAAAGTCAAAATTTTAAAATTGCAATTTGAATGTAACTTTAAAATTAACTAGTTTATTCATTATCTTTGCGATTTATGGGAAAATGGAGTAAAAAACAGTTTTACAGTTATAACTTTTTTTAGAATGAAACAAGGCAAAATTTTCCTCTTATCACTAATAGAAACTTGTGTCTTCCAGATCCTTTGAGCCCAAAATCAGTATTCTATCTCACCTAGAATTTGAGTTATGCCCAATTCATGAAATTTGACTCCCAAATAACCGCAGGAGTGAGGTAGCAAGCTGGTTTTTGGGGTCAACCACCTAATATCAATTTTAAAGTTAGTTTCGGCCATGTTTCCAATTTTCTGGACCACCCCAAAGTTTGTATTGCACAATTTTGAAAATTCACTCCACCCTATTCGCTACTGGGTGCCACAAATTTTATTTGCTTACTGTATGGTGCCGCAAGCCTTAAATAACACAGGTCAACAAAAAAAACACTTCTTGTATTAAACGAGAATATGACATAACTTTTTTAGATAACTTTTGGGTGCTGATTCGAAATTTGGCATTCATTTCCTTGTGGCACGTCAAATTTTGGAGTTACAGCTAAAGGCTTTTTTTGGTAAATAAACAGTTGTATGCTAATATATTAGCTTTTGCTTCCAAGTGAAAAATGACCTGATAATTCAGTCTATACAAAGTTTGTGAGGTTATTACGAATGATCAAAAAAACAAGTTGTACAAACAAGCAGAGGACTCCTAGCCTTGGTAGTGGAACTCGTACAACTTCTATAAGTGTTTTGAACATGATTTTCTCTTAAAAGGCGTGGCTGGATCACCATGAGACAACATCCAGCAGGTGATACCATGATTGATTCATTTTAGAACCCCTGGTATCTTGCTTCCATAGCTTGAATATTATTCACCCTGGTAGTCACTCATGGCATCAAGGTTTTCAAAAAAACATTGGTGTGAATGAAAAAATGCATCCTTAGAGATATATGCAAGCCCATCTCCATGTAACCTAAAGCAATTCTGCAACGTCTGCTTGAAAACAATGAGCTTCAATATTTCTTACAAAGATCGAGCATATCCACCTGAATGCCTTCCGAGCTGGTAACTCCAGTGCATTCTAACTGGACATTCTTAACTTGAAGTTCCGATCGGTCAAAACCTCTACAAATCTACAGGCCTACAAAAGTCCTTCTTTCAATTTAGCTTTCCCAAGATCAGCAAACTTGTCACACAAATAGCTAAATTAGAACTACTGGAATTGCATTTGGCCATTGGTTTCACAAAAAATTTTCATCAAGCCCAATTTTATATGCAGAGATGACATCATGACTTATCATGATTTGCTAATGGAGGATACTGAACTCCTGAACACTGTTCACTCCTGGAACATATAAGTTTCTTGTGGACGAATGTTACTTTTCATAGTGACCCGCAGTAGCACCTAGAGTGGTTGTCCCATGAACAAAAAAAAAACAGCAGTACTTGGTAACTCCTATGTGCATTCCCATTAATATGCTTATAACCTTGAGAGTTGCAAAGATGCTCCACTGGCAGTCAGTTTTGCCAACTAAAAAACATTCAAAACAATCTGATTGTTATCATACGATTCATTCAAATCAACGGAATGTGCAATGGGGATTGAATGTTTCAAATTGCTTGTGTGCACAGAGATATCAATACGTCACTCAATGAAACAGATTCTTGCATTTAAATCACTCAGTTAAGGTTGGTAAACTTGCTTTACTTTCACAAATGGTATGTCTACTACATCAATTATTATTCTGCGTTACGTCACAATTCAAAACAATGCTACCTTCTGTTGTTCATAGGCCTGTGGTAGGCTGGGTAGATGGTAACCAAAACATACAGATATCTCAAAAACTAGCTATGCTACAAAAAAATGATGACATTTTTGAAATCAGCATCAAAAATACTTTTAGGGGCCCTTATTGCAATCACTGTTTAAATTTTGCTGTTGACCAGGGTGATTGGAAAGCACTGCCCTATAGGACCAAAACCTTCGATGGTGATTCCAGGTCACCTGACCCAGGTCCTGTCACCCAGTATCTCAGTTTTTGTTCAAAGTTATAATTCAAAAACAACTTTTCATGCTGATTCCAACAACAAAGTTTTTAAAACACAGTTCAGGTTTCATGAAGTTGTAAATTGTACATAACAGGCACTTTTTGTGATGCAGGTCTTATCTCATCTAACCCTTCGGCCCCCGGATGCTTTCGAAGATTTTAAGAAAAAAAACGCCTAAACGTACGTGGCTTTGCGCGGGAATTTCTCCAGTACGGTATGCTCTACAGGCCCGGTAAAAGTCTCAAAAGACGTGGCAAGTCTTCAAGTCTGCACTCGAAAAAAAAACGTTTTCCCTTGTTTAACACTTTGAGAGTCGGCCTACGATACATTCGTATTTCAATTTCGGCCTAAAAAACAGCAGTTTTCAGTTGCCTTACCAACGCCCTAGCTTCTCCACCGATTGCAATAGAGAGCTAGTCAAGAGCTCAAACGGATCAGCCAGTCTTGTAGATTGCACTCGAAAAAAACATATTTTGGTTGGGGTGTGCGGATTTTTTGTGACTGACGTCATAAGTGAAGTAGTTTTAGGGTCATTTTGGCTCATGTTGCCTGGCCTAGGGGCCAACCGCTAGGCCAAAGTGTTTCGCTGAAGTTTTCATTGGAAACTAGGCTGGAGTCCGAGTCTTTTAAGCCTTTGATTGACTTTCTAGCGTTTCTGGTTCAAAAGTTTTGATATAAAATCAACAAATTAATTAATTACCTAATTAGTCAAATATTTCCACTAACTTACATCACAACTTTTGAACCCGAAACCCCAGCAGGCCATCCAAAGTATCAAAAGACTCAGATTGTAGCCTAGTTTCCAATAAAAACTTCAGCGAAATACTACCACCTAACAGTTGGCCCAGGGCAGGCAAAGTGGGCCAAGGTGACCTAAAAGACCTCCACTTATGACATCACTCACAAAAAAACGCACCCCCCAAACAAAAATTTTTTTGATTGCAGACTAGAAGACTTGCCGCGTCTTTTGTGACTTTTACCGAGTCTGTAGAGCATACCGGACCGGAAGAAATTCCCAAACAAAACCACGTGCGTTTAGGCGTTTTTTTCCGAAAATCCCCGATTCCTAGCGGATGCGAAATTGTTAATAGCGAGCATTTTAGCCTAATGGCTCTGTTTTCAATAGTGATGTACTGCAGAAAACCCAATCAGCAAACACTGACTGCCCCCATTGGGCTAACCTAAGTTTTTTCAGTGCAGGATGGACTTGACAGCTAGTGAGTTTCTAGACCCAACTTGTCTCAACACATTTTTTGGCCTTTCACCTGAACTTGCATTAACTATCTTCACTTGCCATCAAGTGGTTGTTTACGTACTTAACACATTCGTTCCCAGGTGGGTCCCAGAGGTGATATACATGGTTCCCAGGAAGTTTTGGCAGAATATTCAAATGCTGTCTGCTTCTGCACATAGCAGATACTGCTACGTGTTTTCCAGGTTTAGGTTAAAACAGTAAACCTAGCAAACATTTTGTTGCCTTTACACTGAAGAATTGCCACATATCAAATCAACTGCAAAACATTTTAGGCTGCATACCACTGCAACAAGCCTGGGCCTACTAGAGCAACTTTTTTGCAAAAGCTTTACTTTTTTGAAAGAATAAAAACAGCTTTGCACTGCATCAAAACAATAAAACGTTATCAACATGCTAACAGAAACGTTTCTGATACATTCCTACATGCTTTCCTAGTATTTGGCAGCATATCAAGGCACTTACATTGCACAAAAAATAATATTCTTTTGCTGCCAGACCCTGGTCCCACCATTGTGAACCAGCTCAAAAGGCCCATGCATCATCAGCCTCTGAGCCACAAAGAGTTTGTATTTTCATTCAAAAACCTGAAGTTACACAGACAGGCTAGGACTCCATTTTCAGACAGCAAATCACTGCAAATTTTGGATAAAGACATATTGTACATACCTGAGCACCTTGAATTAGCTAAAACGAGGATGTTCGTCGGTCGGCAGCACATTAACAATTCAAACATTGTACATATATGTCGGCGGGTAGCAAAAGTGTAAAGTGCTGCAGGCTTGGAAGCACAAAGCAATATTTGTTCAAAGTAATTGTATACTGACCGCACAGCAATATGGCTTTTGCACCAACCATTCCACTGAATTAACAATTGCTGCCATCTATGATGACATGATTTATAGTAAAGATAACAACGCAATAACATGTACCCCGTTTCTACACTTGAGCAAAGGCATTGACTGTGATGATCACAACATATTACTTGAAAAATTGTTTTGCTTCTTATTTTCAATAATTCATAACCATTAAACAAGCACAATCAGAATAATTTGATTTTGAAATTAGGGGATTATTTTCCTGGGTATTCATTCCATTCTGCATCACCGACTTCAAAAAGTGCACATATTCAACAGTCAATAATTTTATGAAATTTCAAACCATTTTCAAAAAATTTAGTTTCCTGAAACCAGCATGAGAAGTTCTCTTTGAATATGAAATTTTAGAAAAATCTGAGATATTAGGTGAACAAATTCTAGTGTCTTCAGATTAGTTGAGATGGAATAACCCTGGTGTAGATTGGCCTGTATGTAACACATGATCAAATGCAACAGGAGTGTACTAGCCCATATGTCTGTCACAAAAATGACAATGCAGTTAGTGTTTGGTAAATCATTTTGCAAAAAAATGAGAATGATATTAATACTAGTTTTTTTGCAACAAAAATGTTCATTAACTTTCTTTATACCTTGACACATTCATGCTGAAAATATCACGTAAATCGAGAAAACACTTAGTTATGTAGTTTTGCATCTGGCCAAATTGCTATGCCTAGGCTACAAAACTTTTTCAAAAGGAACTTATTTCATACTCATTTGTTCCCAATTAAAATTCACAAAAGTGTTTTACATGTTTACCTGCATGACTCCTGAGAATTATAGGAAAATTGAGGAAGAATTGTTTGAGTTGTGCAGTTTTGCATCCAACAACATCATCTTGGCAGTCTACTACATGTTTTCCAAAAGAATCAGATCCTGACAGTTGTTTTAACACATTTTGCAAAAAAATTAAGAAGAATGATCTTCATACTTACGTGCAGCAGCCCAGCAAATTTGAAGTCAATCGAGCAGGACCTTTTTGAAGTTATGCAGTTGTGGGTGAGAACCACTCAGGCGCATAGGCTACAAATTTTCATTGTACACGATAGGGTTGAATAGTTGTTGCATAAAACACCATAACTTTTTTGAAACTAGTTTTTTGCAACAAAATTATATGAGAATGTTGTTTGTTCCAATGCATCTTTCTTGAAATTTGAGGTAAATCCAACCAAGTAATGTAGTTTTGAATCGAGCAACCTGACTTCTGTTCACCACGGATCAGACAGCTGTTTCTGCTTACCCAAAAATGTTGGGTCCAGGAAGTTGTTTGATAAGACACACAAACTTTTTTCGTGCTTGGTCTTTTTGCAACCAAATTTTACAGGAATGTTCTTCTTGTGTAAATGCATATGGGCATCAAAAGGACTTTTTCCAAGGGTCAGGCCAATAGTGGATTTTCCCAGAGGTAGCCAAACAGATTTTCACAGGAGGGAGCCAAAATTGGTGAAACTTCATTTTTTCCTCTCAAAACTAAGCGAACAACCTTTTTATACGAAAGTGCACAAATTCAAAATTCTCGGGAGCTAAGGACCTCCTGCTCACACTCATGCAAATGCATTTCATCTGAAAATTTGAGGTTAGCTGAGCAAGAAGTTTATCAGATATGTAGCTTTGAATCATGGTACTATTGGGTAAAAACAATCCAAATGGGCTGGAATATGTGGAATTCATGGCATACCAAAGCTGTTAATTTATGAATTATTGTTTTTGGCCAATAATAACAGATGGCTGATCAAGGATTTCAATGACGCAAATTTTGACTGTCAAATTGTCAATATTGTTGTCAAATTGTGAATTGCTGAACACTTTTGTTTCACACAACATCGAAAAGAAAAATCACAAATCTTTGCGGTGAGCTTACCTCATAAATGATAACATCACCTTCTGCATAAAAATACATTTGAACATATTTGCACAACATGACAATGAATGAAGTATCAAGATTGTGAAAGAATGGCAATCTTTCAAGAAAACTTGCTATACTCTCATACACAAGTGCATGATGCAAATGCTGTGGAAGTTCGCCACCAATCATTTGTTTTCCAGGAGTTGCTGTGCCTTTGTATCTGCTCCATTCTATGCATCGTACATTTAAAACTCGTGTAATCATGGATTTGGGCACCTAGGCAAAAAGCACAAAATGTTGTTCAAGTCTAATTATGCTAAAACTCAGTGCTGGAAACAAATCACTTAAAAGCACATTAATTTTATTGTGCAGACTCAAAATCACTGCAACATAAAATGATTACGTATTATGCAATTTGCTACAATTTCTTTTAGACAAGTTCTCAATGTGCTTGCACATAGTTCCAAGTGTTTTTGATTATAGGTAATGCATCACTTTCAGCATTATTCAACTTATGCCCTGTAGATGAACAAGAACTAAAACCAGAACAGCTGCTCTTATTTAAAATGACACAGAACCACTACCATATTTATTAGAGTTTAACGCGCAAAATTTTGTACGAAATTTTAATAAAAAATTAAGGGTGCGCGTTATACACAAGTTTTTTCATCAGCACGCTTTATTTTCATTTCTTTTTTTCTCTTTCATAATCTTTCTGCAGCCTGATGAGTTTTTAATTGTTAAATGAAAGCAGGCGATTGTATATAACAACAATTACTTGAAACTTCGATTTACTTCAGTCGTGGTAAACGGTGAAATCCGGCTACAGTTCAGGTTATGCTTAGAAGTCCTTGCTTACAGATCTCTCAAAGAAGCCGAACTGCGTCAGCATCTCGAGTAAAAATATGTAAAAGACGGTGACGAAATCCTTAAACTTTTTAAAGAGAAAAAACTCCAGGTAACGCGAAGTCGTACTTATCGTCAATCTACTTTAGGAGTAAAAACTTACTCCCAAAGTAAAGCAGTGCGTGCTTCTTTTTCTGATGCATGGAAAAATGCAAGAGCAAAAGCGCCTTACACAGCAGGATAGAGCTTGGTCAAACCAGCAGCCGTGACAATAGTCACGCCACATAAGAATAATGTGTAGTGATGCCGTAGCTCAGGGGAGTGCAACCGAACAGCACTGCCAGGCCAAATGCACATAACCAGATTGGTCCATGGGCCGCAGCTGTATATGTCAAGCTCTGCGGGTTAGACAAATCGCTGGTCGCCCACCGAAGATTAGCAAACTTCTTAACCTGCGTTCTCTGTGTGTTTGTTTGATTAAATCGGCATTGCTCGACAAGGTGTGGAGAGCACAGCGGTTCAGGTTTAGACAGAATTGCGATTGGGCACTGAGCTTGAAGAGTTCTATCGCTATTTCGTTAGTTAAGGGTAGTTGGGTTTTCTTAACGTAACCAGGCGCCA
>Ga0210059_1016225_pt1 | contig 10771 bp, 10 predicted proteins | sample Ectturendosymbi2_FD_188042 | JGI IMG/M metagenome (GOLD analysis project Ga0210059, IMG submission 188042) | Ecteinascidia turbinata endosymbiont from Florida, USA - Sample 2 (SPAdes) (version 2) | ecosystem: Host-associated > Tunicates > Ascidians > Unclassified | place: Key West, Florida... | reverse complement strand
GGCAGGTTGCGGGTTTTTATCTGAGGCAGGAGACAGTCTGTGGTAGACACTGATCTCTTCTGCTGTCAAGTCCACCCCAACCATTTTTGAGACACGGAAAATTAGATCATCAGTGTTCTCATTCTTATTTCAGACCAGTCCTTGAAACTCAAGGCATTCGCAACAGCCATACTGTTCAAGGTCGCTGACATCCTAGTGAGTCTGGATCGTCACAGCCTCAAGTTTGCGGACATGCAGTTTGAGGTCCTGGTTTTCAGCCTGCAAAACTTTGACTTCTTCATCTTTGGAATGTAGCCTCTGCTTCATGTCCTCATATTGTTCAGACAAGAATTGTTGACTCCTAAGCTCTTTGATTTCTTCAGTTAACGGAAGCAGTGAGGTGCTGTTATCAACAAGAGACTTAGATATCTTGTAAGCTTATCCGAAATGTTCCTGACATCATTCTTTGTAGCAGGTGTTGCCATCTTGCTTCTTAACAGCATCAGAGCACACAGTTTCAATATTTATAACAAACCTTTGGTGAACTTATTCAAATAGAATTAATGGTCTGCAATGTCTTTGGTGAACTGGATTAGAACAATCACATCAAAACAAAAAGATTATTTTCAGTCCGATCCAGTTCTGAACCGCTAATTTTCAAAAAATTGCAGTCCGATGTAGTATCGAACCGCCCAAAATTAGCTTCAGTCCTGGCCCATCATTATCGGCAATCGGTATCTCATGCTCATCTCTGAAACTACTACAAGTTGTTGTTATAGCAACATTGACTCAAATTTCACGCAAAATGACATTGCCCTGGCAACAACCTTGGGAATTTGTGGGTTGTAAACTGTGCTTGCTCACTGTACAGTGCAAACGGGTGAATGGAGCACTAACTGTCTTTGCTCCGTTTTTATGCGAAGCAAAAACCGTGTCAACGCAGATTTGGGCACTGGATTAGTGGATAAAATGCAAGATTTTGTTTTTATGCCCTCTTAAGGTCTGAGGCATTCATTTTTGTAGTTCTTGGCATGTTTTTATTTGGTAGTGGCTACACATCCGCCTGGCATGACGCGATTCAGATAAAAAATGCTGAGTTTGTCAGCCACAGGCAGCAACCTTGCAGCAAAGCTGGCGTGTTTGAAGTCTTCTATGCCAAGCCAATGGTTTTTGGTTCAGCGCTCAGCTTGGTGACCTTCTTTTGGTAGTACTGTAATCATTGTAGTGGTTGCACAAGTTTTTAAACTTTTCTCTTCATATTTCACAGCTTAGGTTTGCAGTACGTTTGGGTTTTAGGTCTAGGGGTGAGCTTCAGGGACTATGTATAGGGGTTAGGTTTAGGGATTAGGTTTAAGGTTTGAAACTTTTGGTTTAGCGGTTACGTTTATGATTTATTTTAAGGGGTTGGGTTTATAGGGTATGTTTGGAGGTTAGGTTTAGGGAATAGGTTTACAAGTTTAGGTTAAAGGCTTAGGGGTTGGGTTTAAGGTTTTGAACGTATCGTTTAGGGGTTAGCTCAAGGGTTGAAGTTAGTGTTTAGCTTTGGGGTTGTCCATAAATGATATCACACCCAACGGGCAGAGGGGTCATCAGATTTGTGACAAGAGGGGAGGGGGGAGTCAGTAGTTTTGTGATGTCACACGAGTCATTTTGATGTGCATGCTACACGCACTCATACCAGAAAGGAAAGGTGTGGAGGCCAAAATGTTTCTATTCCATTGACAATAGTTTTCTGTTGCAACCAATGAGGAAATTTTTGTCGATATTGCTAATGGATTAATTGTTTTTTTGTAGTATATTTCAGATAGTCAATCTTTGTTGGATTTACAGCTAATGGCTAACTATGTTGTTGTACTGTCAATGTAGCCATAGCTCTTTCGATAAAATTTATTGACTCCCAACTCCATCTAAAGGACCAAAAACTTTTAGATTTCGACACCCGATTCTGTGCAGGATTTTTTAGTTGTTTGGCAAGCATTCCACAGTTTTATTCTCAATTTCTGGCAAATCAATACAGGCTAGCTCTGGAATACCTGAAGTTGAAAGCGGGCTTCATCTTTCCTTCCATCTCTATCTGGAGGTGCATTATTAATTAAGCTTTCCACTCATCCTGAAAACTTCAGAATCATTTCCTATAATTTACATTTTTATTTTTCAGGTCAAAATTGTTGCAACATATGCAATTGCCACCACCACCACCACCTTTAGTATGAGGGGGCTTTTGTGCTGAACCCAATTACAGTAAACAGTTTGAAAGTCGTGACTCATAAAAACATAACAATGCTTCAAAATGGTTCCCATTCTAAACCGACCCATTTATAACAGACCACTCATAACAGACCATTCAAAACAGACCACTTTCATAACAGACCATGTTGATAACAGACCATAACAAAATTATTTCATATGACCCAACAATATCAGTGATACGTTTGTTTTCTCTAGTAGGATGTTTTGTTTTATTTTACAGACCAGTGAGTATTTTCGTTGAGTGTCGCTAACTTACGACCATTCGGTAGTTGCAACAGTTTGTCGCAACGCCGTAACCTCTGTGAAAAACACAAGCAGTTGTGGACCTCAAAAGTCCACTGTGATTGTTTCATTTTTGTGGTCTACAGTTCGGTGTTTACTACGCACAGATCACAACAAAAAAGTGAAGCCTCCCGTAAGTCACGTGCCGATCTTAGGGTACACACTCTTTAGAAAAATTCATTTTATCTTAGCCTATGCAGAAACCATCATTGAACGTTTCTCAAAAGGAGTTATTTACCACCTGTGTTGCATTTGCACGCCATACTTGTTTTCTGTATTGTGAAATTGTTCTCGCAGATAAACTATACTGCAAAAAGTTCCTATGTTTTGTTTTTGCTTCAATATTGCAAAGCGACCACTACAGTAAATTCATGCACAGGACTGTAACCGCAATCAGTCATTGCGAACATTCGCACAACGTAATTCATTCGTTTTGGTCTTCAACAAAGTAGAAACCACTTTGCTGCTTAATTTTCACTTAGCAATGTGTGCAGTATTTTCGACGTTTTACGAATAGAATGTTGGTCTTGTCAGGGCCGCAACCAGGAACGAGCAAACCGGACAATTGCCCCCCCCCAAAATTTTTGAAACAATCTTTATGTATGCCTTTGTGCTGCGTCATATAGGATAAATCAATCAACCAATTAATGTACCATGCTTCCTAAACTCACAACACAGAACTTGAGACAAGCTTTGAGGCGCTAGATGTGAAGTGAAACAATCCGTTTCATGAAAGTGACTTTGTGATTGTGAAGTCACCTCACAGAGCAGGAATCCATAGCCCGCTGCTACAGCGTAGTTTTCAGTCTTCTACATTGTTATGCTTCGCATAGAAGCACATGTCAGCATTACTTGATGTGGCGAACAGTGTTGCCATTTTAGCTGTTTTGCTGCTAGATCTAGCAGGTTTTCCTCACTGATAGCTGGAAAATTTTCAATCAAGCAGCTAGCTGGTTTTCCAGCAGGATTTTGAAAACCGTTTAGCAGGTAACAAATTCCTAGCCAAATATTTGTTCCAACAAATGTTTAGAGATGAAAACTTTTACACCTTCATAAAAAAATCATTTACCCTCTTTCTGATGCTTTATATTGGGCAACACAAAGACCACCAGGCACAACTAGCTGCCTTTAATCGTTTGGATGCATATATATACCATTGCTATTACCACTGGAGTTTCTATTATGATGCAGCCAAGCTGCTTCAAGAAGAATATTGCATCATCATAACAAGCAACTGGAAGCCTAAATGATTTGCTTCTGTGCTTAGTGAGCGCATTGGGTTTCAAATATCAAGGTCCACAGGCGGACCTATAGCCACTGCCTTTTTATTTTGGCAGTGTCTTGGTAGCCCACAATGGCTACACAATGTCAAGTGCTAGGTTGCCTGGAAGGGCGATGCAGGGTGAACTGCTAGGTAACCGGCAACATAAAACCAAAACCCTGGCATAGTGTAGAGTTGAGATAACCTGCCGGCAGTTACTGTATGCAGACAAAAGTGCGTAAAAAGTAAAATTGAAATCTACGTCACTTCTGACTGTGCCTACGCACTGTTTTTTTTGCTGATAATATTCGGCCATTTTTTGCTGAGACATTTTGGTCACTGAAATATTTCAGTCAGTTGTCTCACAGTTGTGTTAAAACTCACCATAACATTGTTTTTTAGCTTATATTTTTGAAACTTTCTTACCGAAATGACTTAATTTTTTTCAGTCATTTAAAAAACGTTTTGGTCTATGACCAAAAAGAACCCCAGGTCTGCGCAAGGTGAGTTGTGCTGTTATGACGCTAATGATTTATAGTCACGTTGCTAAGGGCATATTTGTATATTCGTTTCGGTTGAGATTTGGGATTTCACAGTTTCAATGCATACAATTTTAGTTAATATAGAAATGTAAACTTTTTGTTTTAAAAGCAATAAAATCATCTTACATACAACAAATGCAATCATAGGGTGGTATATATATTAGAGTAATTCAATCGACGAAAGAATACTGAATAGGCTAACTTATGCAACTATAAACCTGTATTTACCCTATTATGCAAAACCCTAACACTGAACCTTGAACCTGAAGGTCTAAACCTAAAATCCTAAGCATGCAACCCTAAACCTGAAGCTATGAAGTTGAAACCGAAACCGAAACCTTAAACCTGACACTAAAGCAAAAACCCTAATTAAAGCTGAAGATGAGCATGTCTAGCTGAAGATTGCTAGACGTAATCCTTTGTTTCTTTTGTTGCGTCAAGTAATTGTGCATGCAGGTTGTTATGGCAAATCCTGCAAGCAATTAATGAAAAAAAAGATTGCACCAAACAACTCTTGGCTTATCATCATCAGTGGACACAAAAATCCTAAACTTGACAGTGCAACCTGAGCACCATAAGAAAAACGTAGCCGAAACTCAAGCGTAGTGCAAACATGACCTCCAAGACCACCACTCTAACGTTGTGTGTTCATCCTACAATGATGTTAACAAAGTCTGAACCTGCTTTCTGTTTGTGGTGATTAAACTTAACCATGCGGTTGATCATGTAGGTGCTGGCTACCTAGGAATTGACCTTGCGTAGCCATCACTGGCTACCTGGACACTTCCTTTCATTTTTGGTCGCTGCAACAAGTGTAATCCATTCAATAGGCTATTTATAATGATAATATCTTGTACTTGCAGATACCTTAGCTGTTTCTAATATCAAACTACAGTGCTTGATGAAGATGTCTTCATCCATTTTTTGTTTTTCTCTAGCTATTGAGAAAGTGTGTGCTTGTAATGGGTACTGATTCTTATAATCTTGTCTGAGCTTAAAGTTGGCAGTGTCTAATATGCTACAGGGATTTCAAACTCAAATTGTTACAAGGGCTAAATGAAGGCATATAAAGTAATGCGAGGGCCACAAAGGGCTGACATTCTGATGCAGACACAATAGTGACAGCACTTGAACCTTGTACTAGAAACAGCTTTTACATCGTATTTCCTGTGAAAAGCATAATGAGGTACAGGCAAATCATTTCTGGTTGTCTCTACATTTGTTCAAAAAGGAACTTGTTTACTTGCTAGCCAAGCACTTTTAAACACTGTTGAATAAACTGAAAAACATAAATGTTTGACAATTCCCAAAAAGCAACACAGTCTGCACAAAAAGCCCTCACGAGCCACATTAGGGCTCGCAAGCTGCTTGTTTAGGACCCGTGGTCTAATACATGACCGGATCCTGTTTACATTTCTTTGAAGGACTAAAAAATCATTCCAAGCAAAATTTCTGATCTCAGGCTTAGCCCTAAACCCAAATTGACAACCTTAAACCTAAACCCTAACCTTAAATATAAACCCGTGTCTGGTTTTCAAAACATTTTTAAGAAAGTGCATCTAAAATGCTCCTACAAAATGATAGTGAAAAAAGATAATCTGATCTTGTTCATCAAAAGTGGTATATCTGGTAGCAAAACCAAACCAACGACCCTTTGCAAAGCAGAAATAAACATTGCCTACTCACCCAGGTTCACTGAGCTGCTAATGTAAGAAACTCAGCATTATATGTGGCACAAAGCCAGAATCAGTTTTCAAATCTGGATGCAGTTTCTTAGCCCTTTGAAAGTGAAAACTGAATACGGTAGTTCAGACTCTACCTTGGAATTTTCTTATTTTGATTTCTTATATGATGCCAGCTTAGAGTTTTTTGTTTCTGTTGTTTCACAAGTAGTGCATTATTAAATAAATGATTCTTTGGTTGCTGCCACTGGTACAAACTTAATTAAACATTCCAATACTGTACTGCTTTTTTGCATCTGCTGTTTGTATTTGTTGTGGGCAAGTGATAAATAAGAAAATAAATGCCTGAAGTTTTGATGGCTTGTAAAAAGTTGTTGGTAAGTTGTTTTTTCTATCTGGTTGGGTAATTTTTCTCATGCTTGCTCAATGTGTTGGCAATGTTAAAGTCAGTAGTAGCTGATGATCCTAGTTGGTGTTTTGCACCTTGTTTATGATGCTTGTTTCTTTCCTTGAGCATTTCGTTGATAGTAGGCCATACATCTCTCAACCTATTACCTTTTTGTGGTATCTGATTTTTGGAATAAATCACCGTAACATTTTGAGTAATGTGGTCTAGCTTGTTTGTATATTTTTTAAATTGTTCCATTTGTTCCTGTTAGGTTTATCTAACTACTGAATTGTACAAAAAGGCTTACTGATTTGATATTCCTTTAGAAATCCATGGCTTATGGAAAATTCATTGTTGCTCCCTGGAGATTAGCCTAAGGGGCGCATTCATGTTTAGCATTGTTTCAAATAAAAGTGCAAATTTAGAAAAACTTATGTTAACATCTTGCGTTTGCAATGTTTCCATGTTCCTTTGAAGTGCATCCAGAGAAGCTTCATGCACAAATAGTCTAGTATCTCTAAAATGCAACGTTTTGCTTTTATGAAATGATGTTGATGAACTCATGAAGCAGATTATTGGAAAATGGTCACTGACATCCCGTAGACATATTCCTGAAGGTATGATGTTTATGGAGTCATCAGTGCCTAGACGATTGAATAAAGTTGGGGTATGATCTGTAATTTTGTTGGTTTATTTACCAAACAGTAAATACCATGGCAGTTGGTGAAATCACTAAATCAGCCACTAAACAACTAAACAGTTTGATTTATCTTAAAGAAATCTACCTTATGATCACCAAGTGTACAAGATGAGAAGTTACAGAAGGACAATTTGTGTATGGCTTTAAAAAATTCATCCTGGATAACTAGAAGGTTACTGATTGGGTGTCTATATGCCACCACTACGATACTTTGATCCTTATTGCTGATCTCAACCCAAATGGTTTCAAACTTATCTGTGGACGTTGCCATGTCATTTTTACAGTTAGCACTAAGAAAGGTCTTTGTAAATAGACCAAGTCCGCCAGCAAACGTATGCGAATTACAATGATAGAAAACGTAGCCTTAAAGATTATGTTTAAACGTATGACTGTTTGTTTGTTAGTACGTGTTTGTTATGGCTATTATGTCTGGGGCTTATTTTAATTCTGATAGATGTTGTAAAATTGGTGGATTTTTCTTTGAGCTTTTCACATTGCAATGTAAAGAAATAACTCCCTTTCCATCTTATTTTCATTGAACATGGCAACACTACTTTGATCATAATATTCACAGTAGATGTCACGATCAGTTGTAATATCTATATTTTTGTCAAAAGCTGGAGTTAAACTATTGTGTTTATTATTACATGCATGGGTAAATAGGTTTTCTATTTCTTCATTTGTCAAGTTACTAAAAGGAAACTGATCTGCTAAACAATTGTGACAGTATTATGATATATTTGTGGCTTATTGTAGGGCTCGTAGGTCTACTGTATCTTAATGTAATTTTTTTTCACAAATGGGTAGATGCAAAGCTTTTTCCACAAACGTTTTGCCTTAAGATATGCGGTACTTACAAAAAAATGTATATAACAAAAGCCTCATCTTTCATTTGAAACTTCACATATGACAAAATCATGTTTCGCATGTGATTAACCATAGTAGGTAACCATGTCTATTGTTTCTCATTTGTTATAGGCTGCCATGTAGCAACGCAAGCATGGGGCAATTTTGTGGCAAAAGACGAAAAATCACTTCAGCTGATTTGACCCAAAGGGTTGAAATCAAGGACTTTGATGCTGAAGGGAAAGAACATTCAAATCAACCTAGCAATAAATCTTCACAGCATTCACATCCAGAATCTGGTATGTTTTTAATACTTATCCTTTACGTTGTATGTTTGTAATTATTATCAGTGTAAGCTTGGTGTTTTAGCCTTGATAGCCATAGAAGGATGTTAGAATGGATATCTGTGATATTTGCATGTTTGAGCTTGCAAAGTTAACTACAAAACCTTAGAAGTTGTAACCGCTTGAATGTAACAGCATACAATTTAACTAGAGTGGGATCAAGTAACTATATTCAAAATCAACTTGATTGCTTTAGATTGTAAGCTTCTTACAGTATCTCATAATTTGAAGCAATCAGTTTGTTTTTTTCTTATCTACTTGCACTAGTAATGATTGCATGTCACTTTGTGCACCCTACATATCAGATGTGTTTCTTTCCCTGCGTTTTATCAACAGTTTCTGCCGTGTGAAAACGAACGACTAGAAAAACGCACTAAAGCAATTTTTCATCACATTTATCATCTTCAGGACTTTTTTATTCCTTGCAGGGTTAGTGTACCAATTCTTGTTGCTTTTTACCACATCAGATTTTTGGTCTAAAAGGGCCATTGCTCCTAAATTGCCAGCCGTGGCATACTATGCCTGAAGGGAAAGCAGTTTTGTAGTTGTTGATTGAGCACCACCTATTATTTTGATACATACACTAAATAACTACCTATTATTAATGCAGTTTCGTAGTTGTTGATTTAGCACTACTGAATCTTTTGATACACACGCTAAGCTTTATTGAAAGGTTTAATCAACTGAAAAATACGACTGCCTGAAACAGTAGTAAAGAGACATGACAGCTCGCAACGAAGAGCGAACAACCGTAACTTCATCAAAAGAGGACGATTCAGGTTGTGGGTCAGATGCAACAATGCCATTGCGTCATGTACAACAGTATTATTGATATTGACATCACTAAAGGTATCCTCTTTTTGTCCATTGGAAGACATACTACAAGCACCCTGATCAATAAGATTATTTTACTTCCTTTAAATAGATTGCAGAATAAAGCTGTTAGAACCCGTGAATATGACAAAACCAAAACAGCTGTACTCTGTTACAGGAACACAATTTTAAATATAGCAGATTTATTTAATTTGTCAGCTGCCAAATTCATGTACTCCTTTTATAATGGCGGATTACCTAATCACTTCGATAACTACTTTACTGAGATTGCATCAGTCCACAAATATCAAACAAGATTTGCTGATTTGCAAAAATATTATTTCCCCAAAATGAAAAGGTCAGCTTTCTTTAAAGTATAGTGGTCCCAAAATTTGGTCTGATATTCCTGAAAATCTGAAATTTTTTTCGCCTCTTTCCATTGGAAAATAACATAAAAACTTCCTGCTACCTTGCCAGAATTCCTGTTGAATTTGCTTTAACAATATTGTCACTTTCTGTAACATTGTGTTGATGCCCTACTGTATTTTCCCTCCTATCATTTGCCTCTACAGTTGCTCACTAGTGGCGTAGCAAGGCCAAGTGCCTCCCTTCCCACCTCTCAAACTAGCTTACAAGAATTTAAAGTGAAAGAAGATCATGCTTCGTGCTTATTTAAAGATATAAGGATGAGCAAAGCATCTTGAAGATCACAATCATATACTCACAAACTGATATGTATCTCGTTTTTCATTATCGATTATTATAATTCTTGCTTTATCTGCCTGTCGCCATCTTCCTCATCATTACTGTTTCTATTTAATTTGCTTTCTTTACATATGCATAAACAAACCCGACAAGTTTCGTCAAATTTTCTTCCCTGGTGGTTTTTAGACTCCGGTAAGCCCAACGCATGGCTTTTCGATAATTTGCTCATTCCAGGGGATCAAACGAAAAAATTAAGGATGTGATGGCGGTATACCTACTTTACAGATGTAAACATTTATGTATGTTAATATTTGGTGTAGTATTATTATATTCTTTGACAAACTAAAAAAGTATGTATAGTTGTATACTGACTAAAAAATTTCTGATTAAAAATGGTATATGCAAAATTATACGTAATTACCTTAAAAGATGTACAGTATAATATGTCCTTAACCAAAGAACGTATATATACTGCATATAGCAGGATATAATGATAAATCTGATAATACAATCTCACTGATGTAAAGAACATTTCAGTAGTGGATTAATTCTCTTAGAATAGATAAAAGTCTTCAAACGTTAACTCTTGTCAGCACTTGCGCGAGGCTCTCTATAGGTGCACGGACACATGTTGATAAAATAGTCAAATAGGCTTGAAACTGGGTCTGGTTTAGAAACGTTTCACTCGTAGCCATGGCGTCGGAAAGGGGGGGGAGCCCCCCTGGATTTTGAAATCTTCGCCACAAAAGGTTGTTTTTTTAGTTTTAAGTGGGAAAAAACAAATTTTACCACTTTTGGCCCCCCTGGAAAAATTTTGGAAAAATTCCTAGTGGCCTTCCATGAAAATATACTCAGCAGTTATTACAATGTCTTACCTTCGACAGCTATTGTGTTGAACAATTTTATTCTGTGGAGACATTGCGAAATTGTGCAACTGTTTCGCTCAACGCCTTTTTTAACAAAAGCCCTCACCACAATA
>Ga0210059_1016224_pt1 | contig 10771 bp, 3 predicted proteins | sample Ectturendosymbi2_FD_188042 | JGI IMG/M metagenome (GOLD analysis project Ga0210059, IMG submission 188042) | Ecteinascidia turbinata endosymbiont from Florida, USA - Sample 2 (SPAdes) (version 2) | ecosystem: Host-associated > Tunicates > Ascidians > Unclassified | place: Key West, Florida... | reverse complement strand
AATAAAAATAATATCACTTCATCAGTCTTATCGTTTACGCATACGTTTGGCATCCGTTTCGATTTGATCGTATGGTTTAGAACGTAGCACTTGGCATTTAGTAGTATGGCAACTGAAATACTTCCATGATCTTTACCTTAGGTCTGCTTCACTGTTTTACGCAATTGTCTTCGTTTATACTTTTGGCAATCGCTGAGATGCTTCGCTGTGCTGGGGCACTTCGACTCGATAACCACAAGGTTTTTCGGTGTCCCGGCTGCAAGGCTTCACTTGTTTTTTGTTTTTGTGTTATGAATAAGTACGACTCTAGATTGTTAAAATGCCTGTTTCTATCCACGTCGCCGATTGCTTCGTCTCGTGTGTGTTGGGGCGTGCAAAACTGCCTCAAGTGTGTTGAAGTTACGGAAGTGTCTTACTTTGTTTTATATGTGAGCTCGCCGTGTCTTGTGGGCCTTGCGGCTGAAATCAATAAAACTGTCAAACTGTCAAACCTTTGTAAATTGTGAGTTGTCGACGTTAGAGATGTGGTGTTGCTGTGCCTATGCTGTAATATCTATTTTAGTGTGCACCAATATCAGTTAGTGCTTATTTACTTATAGGTTAGGTCTTAATCATCAGTTACTGTTAGTGGATGTAGAAAGTCTAGCAAGCTTTAAGTTGTTTTGTCATTAGAAGTTTAACTGGTAATATTGCTTTCAGCTTCGTGTTTCATTGCATGATCTTGGTTGACTGCATTTTCTGGATCTCAGTTTTAGTGCCGTTTTTGGTTATGTGTGGTTTTGTTTTTCCCAGTCTGTGTTTGGCAAAGCTTTGCTTTTAAGAAAGAAATTGGCTATAGGTACGGTGAGAGCGATGTGGTTAGAATAAAATGCTGACTTTGTCACTTTAACAACACCGTTGTGCTAGTATAGCGAATGCGAGTCTCGAAACTTGGTCTCGGTCTCGAGACGTGTCTCGAGACCCGTTTTTTGGAGTCTCGGTCTAGAAGATCTGAGGTCTCGTCTCGGTCTCGAAGGATTTCGGTCTCGGTCTCGAGCTCTTCGTCTCGAGACTTTGCATAACTTATTTTTATGAAGTTTTGCAAGAAGGAGTTCCTTAAAAAACGTTTTAAAAAATGATTGTTCAAAATTTAGCCGTTCAAAGAGATCAGTGGCTTTCTTTGTTGTTATGTTGTTTGCGAGTTGGAGAAAACAATTTGCCCTCTACCCCGTTTAAATTTATACTGAATTCAATGAAAAATGTGCATGTACCAAATAAACCGCAGCGTGTAATCTCTGCAACGAGAGGTTGGGAGTACTTTGCTATGGACTATCTTTGAACTGTTTTTCCAAGAGTTTTGTTATGAAACCCATAGGCTTATTCAAAAGAGGTGGGAGAGTGCCAAAAAGTTTCTTTTTTGAGAAGCCAAATAAAACCATGTATTTTTTTGAAGTGCTTTTCAAATCACTCTGTTAAAAGACGCGGGTGAATTTTTTTTTTTTTTTTTGTTCTGTGTAATGCAGACTTTTTAAGTTAAAAAAATGCCTCGGTACTCTCTTGAGGAAACGTTTTCCTCATAAGAGTTTTATACAGAGAGCAAATAATGCGTCATGGCTGATCAGTTACTCTGACGTACTGCTATAGGCTTTACGGCCTCTCTGTGTTTTCTAACCGACATGCGGTGTTGCGAAAACTCGAAGTGTGTCAGCAAAAATAGAAATTTGGACATTTGGAAATTATGAAAAACTTGAAAATACAAAAACTTGACAATAAAAATAGCAAATCTAGGAATTATACATAGAGCCATGAAATCAGCTGGAAGGCGCTACACCATTTCACTGCTAGTCAACTGCACCGGTAATCCCGAACTTCGCTCATTCTGCTGCAGCATGCAGCATCCCAACAATGCCTGTCGAAAATATCTAATACTTTCTTTTTATCAGAGAAAGAAAAAATCTTCAATACGAAGGCAATGGTTACCTGCAAAAGATCTGCTGCAGTTGTAAAAAAACTGACAAACTACGAGCACCTTACTCTAAGTAAGACAAAAAAGCAAACCCAAGTGGCTTCGGGGCTTCATTAGCCCTGTGCACTTTGTTGTTGTCATGGAAAACACATCGAATCCACGGTGCCAACTAATTCACATGTTATGACAAAAAATAAAACTTTCCCGATTAACCACAGCCAGCATGTGCCAGCTATGCTATTTATTTAGCCATACATACATGCATATGTCAAGAAGGCAGAAAAATAGGAAAAGTAATGACGAGAAGGGTGGCTAACAAGTAGAGAAAGCAAGATCCATAATCGAGAATTAAAAACAAGACCCCTTTCAGTTTGTGAGTGTTTGATTGTGATGTTCAAGATGCTTCATTCCTTATTGTTACAATAAGCATGATACACGATTTTCTCTCATTTTGTATTGTTGTAAGCAAATGTGAGGAGTGGAAAGAGAAAAGCATTTTTATGATCAGCCCCGGGAGTCATTAACATCGCTACGCCACTGTAGTCGAGCATGCGGTGGAATATTACCTCGCTGGTTCAAAGTGCAAACTTAATTTGTGCAAAAACGTCTATTACCGCAATAGGCCTAAATATTTTTTCTTTGCGTCAACAGCACGAGCAACATATAAAAAACTTGTTTTGCACAGAGTGAGCAAGTTTAGAAGGATGAAAAATTAGTTACAATTTGCTTTTTAAAATTCAAAGCAGAGCTTTCGTTTTTTTAAATCTCTATATTTATCACCTCGTAATTCTAAATCTTTGGAGAATTATTGATCAATTACTTGTCGTGTGAGCAGAAATGTAATCAGGAAAGGTGTAAGTAACGTTACAAAAAATGGCAAAGCTTTGTTATCCAAAATTCACGAAATATGTGGCGAATAAATTTGAGTGTCACTGCAGATGCCCAGTGTTAAAATAAAAAGAATCTAGTGAAACAGGTAAGTGGTAGATAGTAAAAAACTTTGAAAGTTTGTTACTTCATTGGCAAATGATATAAACGACGAAAAACCTTGGCAAAAAATTGAATGATGAAAAGCAACCTTTCCAGTGGAGTTACCACCTTACTGTGCTGTTTTGACCAGTGCTGCTGGGGCTGTATACACTCGCTTACATTGACTGTGCTTGTTTAAAAAAAAAATGATTCGCCGCTTCTCCACTTTCTCAAATATCATAGGCCTACTTCAATACTAGGTAGGAGACCAGAACATGGGAGCTTCATCAGGGCATCACCTCCTGTCCTTACACAGAAGGGTTGGTATTGTTTTGTTACGAACTAAACAATTGCAATTTTTTTGGGTCAAAACAAATTTATTGACGCATGACAACGGCAAACACCTCGAATATTCAACTGGTTCACCGACATTTTTCGAATGAAAAATGAAAACATTTTCGAATGAAAACATTTTTCGAGTGCTGTTAAAGTGACAAAGTCAGCATTTTATTCTAACCACATCACTCTCACCGTACCTATAGCCAATTTCTTTCTTAAAAGCAAAGCTTTGCCAAACACAGACTGGGAAAAACAAAACTACACATAACCAAAAACGGCACTAAAATTGAGATCCAGAAAATGCAGTCAACCAAGATCATGCAATGAAACATGAAGCTGAAAGCAATATTATCAATTAACTTCTAATCACAAACAACTAGCTTGCTAGACTTTCTACATCCACTAACAGTGACTGATGATTAAGACCTAACCTATAAGTAAATAAGCACTAACTGATACTGATGCATGCAAATAGATATTACAGCATAGGCACAGCAACACCACATCTCTAACCTCGACAACTCACAATTTACAAATGTAATCTGAAATCATGTTGTATTGATCCTGACGGCTGATAGTGAACTGATGGGATGCTATGGTGGTGGACTGGTGCTGTGCAGCAGAGATGATCGGATAGTGGATTTTTACTATCCGATCCTATCCTGTTTTTGAAAAATAATACCTGTATCCGATCCGAATCTTGTTTTGGTTAAAATCATACTAACCGTATCCGAAAACTATCCGAAAGTGTATTATGATGGACAACATAGCCTACATTTTTGTGTAATGCCTATTTTGCCTCACGAGGCAAACTAACCGCTGAAGTTATTTTGCCTTTAGCTGAACACGATTGGCTGAAGTAGTCACATGACAAGTTTGGAACGCATGTCCTGCTTAGTTGACCGTGACATCTGTAACAGCTCAGTCCCACATGCATGGACAAGTGTTGTAATGGCTTCAGGGCTGACAAGCAGTTAGCAGCTTCTTGTTTGCATTAAGCGAACTGGAACTCTAAACACTGAACCACTAAACCTAAAACTTGACCCTAAACCGCGACCATAAGCACTGATCCTAAACCCTAACCATAAACTCTTAAACCCCAACCAATTGTTTCTGCGTATTGTACTTGTCACATGACCACTTCAATCAACTGTGTTCAAATGAAGGCAAAATAATCCCAACACAGATTTTGGCTCATGAAGCAGAATAGACGCTATCTGAATGCATTGTACCGCTGTTGTGGTCGAAACGCCTGAGCGGCAAGTGTGCAAAGCTTCACTATGTGTCAGCAAGCAACAACAGAGATCACGAGATCACTCTTGTCGTCACCATTAGTAAGTACTATCAACTGTTCACTAGCTTCACAAACATTATAGATGTCACTCACCAGGATCACTCTATCAGGATCACTCTATTTATTGCTTGTTCGGGCAACATATATATGGGCAGGATTTTTAAGGTGTTTTAGCGACCCGAATCGGCTCCCTAGAATTGAAAATCGGGTCCCTAGAATCAGAGAAAATTATCATCGGATCTCTAGAATAAGAGAAAATCGGGTCTCTAGAATCAGCTGTTGAAAGAGAAATTGGGTCCCTACAGGTCCATACCGGGGAGCCTACCTAGAATTTTCCTAAAAACTGTATATGGGTGTTATTCTTCGCGCACATCACGATTGAAATGAATCGCACATTCAACGCAACGCCAACCAAGAGGTTGCAACATCAGTTTGGGCCCTGTCATGCTTATCAACAGAAAGTTAGACATGCCATGCAAGCTTGACATATGGCGTAACCTAAGTACTTTTCCGAGTCGATTGCATTAAAAAGCAAGCTGAAGTTTTGCCACACAGTCCCGACGGGGGATTTGGTGGGCTTATCCCCTCCGAAACAAAGCTCCAAGCCCCCCCAATTGAAATATCAAGCACTATAAAACAGCGATGTTTGCTCAAATTTCCGAATGTCAAGCCCCACTGCACAAATGTAAAGCCCCTCAATTGAAGACTTTCTGGTGACGGTTTTGTTGCGGCACAAAGCTTTTCATTAGCCATTTCTTTGGTAACAATGGTTAGATTTTAACACCATCCATGAATTCACATTCATAATTCACTTATTAATCCTAATTGATTTATAAATCCTATTGTTGCAGTTTAACCAAACCTACCTGTAACTACATAGCCATGCTGGTCTACAAACCAAAACAGCATTCAAACCAAATGCACTGACTTAAAATATGTCATTCATATTGAAATGACTGACTAAAACTTCAGACTAACAAGTCAATGTCACAAAACATTAAACAACAATTTTGCATATCATGTTTAAGAAAGGAAAAAGCTGCCTGGCTTGGTATCAACCAACAACTAGTCAATTCAGGCTCACGTAGAATAGGCGTGAAGACTGCAAAGCCTGGTGTAGACTACAGACCACATTAAAAGATAGAGTGCTCTAGCTAGTCTAGACTAGATCACAGTAGGCCTACACTAACTAGCCTTAGTGGAGGTACGCAGCAAACAACGTCCTTAAGGTATACTGAAAGAGCCCTACCTTGCCACACCAGGAACAGATTCATGCTAACAAATTTGGCGTGTCCAATAAGCAGATTAAGAGGGGGAGTGAGATTAGGCTGCACTCTACGGTACAGAGATTACACCACAGACAGACTCGGAGTCATGGCACAGAACGTTGAAAAGACGCTTCTGAAAATAATAAATGAATGATTGTGCAATGAGCAAATTTTCCAAAAGTCTCAATCCTCGAAATATTGATAAAAGCTTTTCAGATACCCGGATCCGTATCCGGTTCACGTTTGAAAGCAGTTTTTGGATATCCGTATCCGGTTGCAAACTGACTATCCTGCCGGATATCCAACCGATAAAATGGATAGTGACCGTCTCTGCTCTGCAGTGCATGACAAGTCCAGTGTAACAGCGCCTCTTTCGCACATTTGCAGTTGATGTGAAGTTCACATCTGATGAGCACGGATCAGGACTGAAGCCAATTTTAGCCGGAGCAGGACTGGATTGGACTGCAATTTTTTGAAAAATTGGCGGATCAGGGCTGGATGGGAGTGAGAAAATATTTTTTGTTTCAATGTTATTATTCTGAACGTATCAAAAATTTTAGTTGTGATCCGAAATTACAGATTTGATAAACGGCAGTGTAATTTTGCCATCAATGACAAAAGCTCTGTTGAAACTACTTTGCCATTCGAACTGTATCCACCTTTCCCCACATACAACGTTGAGTTCTAATAGTAACGTGAACATGGTTGAGTGGTGAGTGTCTGTGCCTGTTGTGCGAGTGTCGTTGGTTCTGCCCTCACCATTCCTTTGGCTTAGCTTGAAGAAATTACTCCTTTGGTGTGAATGCTTTTTATGTAGGCTACTTTTTCAAAAAGTTTGGGGTTTAGGACAGTGGTTATCAACCGGGGTTTGTTTGCTTTCTTTAGGGCATCGAGAGCTTCTTATAAATACATCCATGATTACTTCCACATTTTAAATTTCGTAAATAGAACCACTTTTTGTCGTAGTCAAAATAATAGGATTACCTAGCAGTAGCGCAGTCAATAATTTTGTTTGGGATGGGCCAGTCAATGACGTCGTCAGTCACTGACGTCGTCTTGAGTCCGACTGTCACTTCCGTTTATTTTCTAACAACTGAAAATTGATACAAAGTACCAGCAAAGATCTGAGCAATTTTGTTTCGGGGGAGGCCATGACCTCTTCGAATTCATTCTGGCTGCGCTACTGTTTCCTGCAAAACTGATATCCTACTTTTTCATTCAAAATTGTTTTAAGTGTGGTTACAAACATCACAGTGCTGTTGTGTTCGGCAACACATGATTAACTTTGTGACCGAAGAATGTGCTGCGTTTGTAAATTAGATGTCTGATTGCTGTAGCTAACTTGGGAGTTATTCTAGTTTTGAATGAGTCATGCTGGGGAGTAATTTGTAACGGGTCTCCCCCACTGATGCTGCCATGTGCATCAATTTAATAAATTATTTTTGTTAAGCATAGTGATATCGTACATTATTTTTTAGACATTGTGATTTTCTATTGTGCAAACACAAATGCATTTCCTATGTCTGACTGGAAAATTTCGGAAGGGTCGATAGGTTGAATTGAGTTGAAAATGGGTCGCTGCTTGAAAAATGTCGAAAAACCATTGGTTTTGCGCTTACATTTAGGGGTTACGTTTGTGGATTAAGTTTCAGGTTTAGATTTGGGTCTAGGTTTAATTTTGGGTTTAGGTCTTGGGTGTTGGGTTTAGGTATTGTGTGTGTAGGTTAATCTGAGTTTAGGTTTTGGGTTTGGTTTCAGGTTTAGGGTTTTAGGTCATGTCACAAGGACTTTATGCTAATCCAAGTGTATCCCATATCGTCCTTGTCATTTGACCAATCCAAACAATCGGATTCTCCTAATGGCAAAATAACTCCAGTAGTGCTCTTGCTTCATGAGGCAAAATAGACAATGCCTTGTTAAACTTTGGAAATGCCAAAAGGCTGTGTCTATTTTGCTTAATGAGGCAAAAGCACTCCTACAACTATTTTGCCTTCAACCAATCATATTCGACTGAAGGCAAAATAGCTTCAGTGGTGCTTTTGCCTCATGAGACGAAATAAAAATTCATTATTTTACACGGGCGGATCAGGACTGGATCGGACTGATGATTTTCAGAAATTTTGCGGATCAGGACTGGATCGGATTCAGTTTTATCGGACAGGACTGCACTAAGACTAAAAAATTTCACCGTACGCTCATTTCTGATGTGAACTACATCACATCCTTCAAATCTTTGCAAAAATTCTTTTTATGATTATGTTGGCGTCAAATTCCTGAAATGTTTGAAAATCCTGATCCTGATCCGGAAATTTGAAAATCCTGATCCTGATCCGGAAACTTGAATAAAACCGTACTCCTGATCCGATTCGGTTTGCTCAAAATGTGTTGAATCCAGGCGGATTCGAGTCCTGAATCCGGTCCCGTACACCTCTGCTGCTATAACACTTAGCAGTGCTGCCACTGCTGTTTTTTTCACTAGATCTGGGGTTTTTCTCTTTTATCTGGGGTTCTGGGGTTTTTCTTGAAAATCTGTTTTTTTGACTCTGGTCAAATTTTAGAAATGTATGTTGTATAACTGTATTTTCCATTCAAGAATACAGTAGTTTCACATGTGTAATGTGCAGAGTCAGTAGCCAGTACAGTTGAGTAGGGCTAGGCTTGATAACCAAATTGTTTGAAATCTAATATTCTACAGCAGTGGTGCTCAAACCGTTGCCCACGGGCCACATGTGGCCCGCAAGGCCCTCTGGAGTGGCTCGCGAAGCAATTTTCATTATAAAGAAACCTAACACTTTAATCATTGAAGAGAATTTTTTAGAAAATTTTTATTGAGGATATTAATTCTTGTGGCCCGCGTAGGGTTTCTGAAAGACAAATGTGTACTGTATATCAGGGTTTCTGCAAGACAAATGTGTACTGTAACCTTTTTGTAATCTGTCTTTACCTCTGTCTGCCCAACCCCATTTGGGGATGCTATATGTGCCTGGTCGACCACACACACAATGGCGGCACTCCATCATGGTCTGTATAATTTTACTGTGTTTTTCTTTTTTGGTTGTGTGGTTTTATTTCACGGTTTTTGTCAAGAAAAAAAATGTGGCCCATGAGCGAAAAAGTTTGAGCACCACTGTTCTACAGAGTAAGCACTGACTAGGAATAGGAGACAACCCTAATTGTAGGGAAAAAGGGACGTAGGGAAATAGGGAAGTGTATCCCCACAAAATTTTCTTCCCTACGTTTAGTGTCTACACTAAATGTAGGGAAAGGCAGGGCGAAGACTTTCCTTACGCTCAGGTTCAGCACTAAATGTAAGGAAACAGGGAAAGCATGGCTGAGACTTTCCTACGTTCAGGTTCAGCACTAAACGTAGGGAAACAGGGAAGGCAGGGCGAAGACTTCCCCTACGTTTGGAGCCAGCACTAAATTTAGGGAAATAGGGAAGGTGGGGCAAAGACTTTCCCTACGTTTAGAGCCAGCACTAAATGTATGGAATTAGGGAAAGCAAGGCGAAGACTTTCCCTATATTTAGAGCCAGCACTAATTGTAAGGAAATAGGGAAAGCAAGGTGAAGACTTTCCTATTTCCCTACATTTAGTGCTGGCCCTAAACGTAGGGAAGTCTTTGCCCCGCCTTCCCTACATTTAGTGCAGATCCGCAACATAGGGAAAGTCTTCACCTTGCTTTCCCTATTTCCCTAGATTTAGTGCTGAACCTGAATGTAGGGAAAGTCTTCGCCTTGCTTTCCCTATCTCCCTACATTTAGTGCTGAACCTGAACGGACGGAAAGTCTTCGCCTTGTATTCCCTATTTCCCTACAGTTAGTGCTGAACCTGAACGTTTGGAAAGTCTTCGCCCCACCTTCCCTTTATCCTTACATTTAGTGTAGCAGAGATGATCGGATAGTGATTTTTACTATCCGATCCTATCCTGTTGTTGAAAAATGATATCCGTATCCGATCCGAATCCTGTTTACGTTGAAATCATACTATCCGTATCCGAAAACTATCCGAAAGTGTATTATGATGCACAACATATATTTTTGTGCTTAGTCTATTTTGCCTCACGAGGCAAAATAACTTTGGAGTCATTTTGCCCTCAGCTGAACACAATTGGTTGAAGTAGTCAGATGACAAGTTTGGAACGTATGTCCTGCTTAGCTGAACATGACATCTGTAACAGCTCAGTCCTATGCATGGATGATGGTTGTCATGGTTTCATAGCTGGCAAACAGTTGGCAATTTCTTGTTTGCAAACCGAAGTTTTGCCACACAGTCTCGTAGCCATGAGGGGTATTTGATGGGCTTAGCCACTCCGAAACAAAGCTCCAATCCCCTGCTGAATTTAAATATGAAGCAATATAAAACAGTGATGTTTGTTCAAATTTCAGAATGTCAAGCCCCACTGCACAAATTTAAAGCCCACCTAACCTATAGAAGACTTTCTAGCGAGGGTTCTGTTGCCACACCAAGCTTTTTATTTTTATTTTAATTTATTTGTTTATAGCAGACACGAAGTCCATAGTATGAACACACACACTCTGCAGAACGCAGGTTGATGAAAACAGACAGTACAGAACGTAGTACAAGACATTGAAGTCGGCGAAATCACAGGGTTACAGACACTTTTTGCAACTGCATTGAAGACAGAACCATAGGGTTACAGACACATTCTTAACACTATTGTTAGCTAACACGTAACACTTGTTACAGCACTACTGCGGAGTAGGGTGCTACTTCCTAACTTGGTCTAGTCTAGGTAAAATGCGAAAGCGTTGTGTCTTGACACGCCATCGATCAAACGGACACTGCAAAGTTCGATCACTCAATCACAGAGTAAAATGCGATTATAGTGTTCAAAGAATAGTGACGAGTACAGACAATCTGATTGCATCAAAGCACGTAACCATAAGTTGTTAGATTTTCTGCATCTTTCGAGAAACAGGTACTTGTATTTACG
>Ga0210059_1016223_pt1 | contig 10772 bp, 7 predicted proteins | sample Ectturendosymbi2_FD_188042 | JGI IMG/M metagenome (GOLD analysis project Ga0210059, IMG submission 188042) | Ecteinascidia turbinata endosymbiont from Florida, USA - Sample 2 (SPAdes) (version 2) | ecosystem: Host-associated > Tunicates > Ascidians > Unclassified | place: Key West, Florida... | reverse complement strand
GATCCAGATATGCTAGAAAGCCAATCAAAGGCTCTAAAGTTTCGTGAGATATCCTAGTTTCATAAAAATATTCGATCGAAAATGTGGGCCCATTCGATTGGCGTCCAGGGCCGGTCAAAGTAGGCCACAAAAACGCGAAAACACCCCCACTTGTGACGCACCCCCAAGAGAACCCCTAAACCAAAACTGAAAATTTTTTTTTTTTGACTCGAAACTAATAGACTTGCTGAATCCGGAGAGGGTTTGAACACCTCTCTAGCTGCAGCAACTAGCGAGTTATAACAAAACAAACTCGAGCCAATTAATTGGCTCCGGTGGTCGTTAAAGGGAAGTTATCTATAATTTGGAGAAAATTTCAGATTAGAAGATTTTTCTTGAAATCTTGAATACTTCCGCGGGCCGCTGAAAACGCTGTGACGGGCAGCTAATTGTTCACCCCTGCTCTGTAGAATATGAAGATCTGAAAAGCTACGCAGTACTCTTAAATACAGTACTTGCAATGGGTGGTTCATCAAATGACCAGTGTCAACGGCATCACATGCTATTAAACCTACTTTCAAACATTACTATAGACGCAGTACGCTTTCATCGTTTGTTGCACATTATATTCACATACCTTGGCGTTTTGCTCCGCTGGTTTTCTTTGGATTTCACTTCGATGAAGTTGGAAACTCCAATAAATTTCGAAATGTGCGTCAGAAATGTATTTCAGGAAGAGCGTTTAGCATGGCAATTTCAAGCAAAGCCACGGGAATATGTCCAAGTTGATAGGGATGTAATGGTGTAACGACAACGATCCTTGAAGGTTTGTAAATTCACAGTCTATTTTACGAAGTATTAACCTACTTACGAAGTAGGTTTAGCTACAGGCATTGCTAAAGGATGGAATGTACCTCTGCATTAATCAGTGCGATGATCACTAATGACGGATGGTTGTTTCTTATTTTGTATTAAGGATTTTCGTTCAAAAATTTAGATTGCATCGATTAAAACTCAAAATGGGGAAATCAAGGATACCAACACCAAAACAGGCTACTAATATCTAGACATGCTACAAAACATGCAGAACAAATAATAATCGGTCAAGAGCAGAGCCACGACAATAAATAAAAAGTTAAGACGTATTCTTCAACCGCGCCTTAAAGCCAAGAACAAAACATAGGCCAGCAACGCATGCGCGCACACAGAAGGAATAACAAAATCAGTAAAACATGAAACAGATGCATCAGTTATAGAATGACAAGGAAGACCATGAACATACGGTATTGCAAGGTCTTCATCCAACACAGGCAGGCTGCACTTAAGTTTGTCTAAGAGAAGTCGCATCAACAGTCAAATTTCATTGCGCTGGATTGCAGAAATGCAGTAGAAAGCGAATGAATAGAATCCTCTAATAGAACTAATCCAGGGGTTTCCAAACGACGGCCCGCGGACCAAATCCAGCCCGTCAAGCCATTCCATCCGGCGCGCGATGCCATTTTCATCCGTCCGCAAAGATTTTGTCAATAATGGCAAAAAAATATATTTACAAAACATTTGCTGATATGGTTGAATATAACATATTCCGTAACAATCACATTACGTAAGAGGTCTGGCCCTCGGAGTGTTGTGTAGTAGCTTATGTGGCCCTCTGGCAAAAACATTTGGAGAGGCTGAACCAATTAATCACAGAACTTAAATAAAAACGACGGTCACACGGCAGTGGTGTGCAGAGGTCTGGTGATGCCCGGGGCAAGTACTTGATTGTACGCCTCCCTTCCCAATTTTAGTATTGAGGAATGTGAGAAATACAGGCATTTTGAAATATGTGAAAACTGGCGTTCCCAAAAAGCAAGTTTCAAGAAATTAAAAATTTAAATTAAAAATATTTCGAAGAGTATGAAGCAGCGATGGTGTGTTTGATTGTTTACGAAGAAGCGCCTAGTTACAGCATTTTAATAAAGTGTAATTTTTTTATTTCACTCTTTGGATGCCTGGGCCGTCGCCCCGTTCGCCACATCTCCTCTCCACGGCCCTGCCATGCGGTATGCAGAATACCTAACATACGGGAGCAAAAACCAGCGACATGCACAACACAAACGGCATGTATCTTAGTTGAATCTGCGGAGAACGCCTGGAGATGGATGCAACAAAGCACTGGTCTAGTCATAAAAACAGAGGCACTCTTGACACCAAACTTCACAAGTCCGATATACACCATTCAACACTGAACAAACTATCCGAGCTGTAAGGCATGCAGGGAGGACGAGGCAATTGGCCACATAGTGAATGCATGCTTCATTGTTAGCCGGAAGCATGTACAAGACAAGGTACTGTACAACGTCGCTACAGCAATCCACCGAAGCATATGCCATGCATCATGACATCAACATGGCAGCAAACATCTGGGGTCTGAAACCACACTCAGTTGTAAAAAATACGAAGGTCAAGGACTTTTGAAACAACGATATTCGGACAGATAAATACAAACTCGAGAAACAGACCTAAAATTAATAATAGGCAAACAGACATTTGAAGGGTTAATGATAGGTGTAGCCAGTGGTGTGTTTAAGGGGAGGCGAACGAGGCGCTTGCCTCGGGCCCCCCTTTTTTGGGGGCCCCCTTGAGGTGTTACACGCGTGAATTTTCCTTATTTTTGATTAAAACTTATTATTCACTCATATAATGCAGATCACTCGTAAGTACTCTGCTTTCAAAGGGCCTCCCTACAGAAACTGTACTGAGCAGGTACTTTGCTTTCGAAGGGGTCCCCAACACCCACTGAAATGTATAAGTACTCTGCATTTAAACTTCATTGAAGTGTCCTCTAAAAGAAACTGTAATGTGTAAGTACTCTGCTTTCAAAAGGGCCTCCAACAGCAATTATAATGTAAAATTCCATGCTTTCAAAGGGGCCACCAACAGCAATTGTAATGTGTAAGTACCTTGCTTTCAAAGGGGCCCCCAGCAGCAACTTTAATGTGCAAGCTGTCAAAGGGCCCCCAACAGCAGCTGTACTGTGTAAGTAGGCTACTTTCCTTTCAAAGCGACCCCACCACCATCTCCAATGAGCAAATAAAGAAAAGCTTCAAACCAACTTCTATATCTAAAAGATTGTGGGTTAAAATTTCTTCCAAAAAGTTCTGAGAAGACCCTATCAAATAAAAGCAAATACGCCTACTTATACCAAATGATAACTTTTTATACCAAATGATAATTTTTTATACCAAATGATGATTTTTAGAGATTGAAGTATTTGCTATATTGGTAATTTTATGAAAATGCCACAAGTGAACAAAAAGTAGTCTTGTTTATGTCTCTGAGTTGAAAAGGTTAGACAAATTTCTCATTTCTTGTCATGTTGCACCTTAGTGAACATTTCCATCAGAAAATAATACAGCATGAAATGGTTATAGCAGGGATCACACTACATCTTTTAATTTATAGGACATTTTCTTCTTAGTTTACAAAGTAATTTTGCATTATTGCTGTAGCGCTGAAAATACTGTTAATAAGCAAGCCTGCATTCATGCTTAGCCTATGCTTGAAGTCACAGGTTATTTGAAGCTTGACGAGTAAATGGTTGGTTTAAGGTAGACTTAGTAGGTTATGTTTAAGCTCTTTTGCCAGCTCTTAGCTAGTATAACTTGAACCGCTTTTTCATAGCAACCGTTTTTTAATTTATTCAATTGTGTAGGCTACTTGTTGCAGTAGAAATGTTTTCGATAAAGTACATGATCGATTATTTCCAACTATTGCACATTTTTCAAACAACTAGTGTCAATGCAAGATGAGGGCAGCCTTGACTCATCCAGCCTCAAAGCTTGCCAAAACAAGTATCTAATTGGATGCTTTTGTATGCTATGTTTTTGCAGTTAAAAGGATGAAATCTAAAACACATTTAGTGTTTTAAATCTTCTTGGTTGTTGTTTATAGTTTCATGCATTCCCATAAAGACATGAATGTGAACAAATTCAGGATACCAACTACCAAGCATTTTTTCAAAGGGAGAAAGTGTGAAACTTTCAAAGGGGCAAACTGTGTACTGTATTTATTGATGGTGAATGCAGAGAAAAAGGGCGCGAAAATAAAGTGATGGGCGATGCCAACTTGCTATTGCTTAACTTTTAGCCATGTCTTTCCAACTTTCAGTGTTTTCAAAGTTGTTTATCATGAACACCCTTTCGCATTTTCTCCTGCTATTTCAGTTTTGCCGTAGTCTGAGGAACATATCCTTGGGTGACCGTATCTTACGCAAATCACAAGTGATTATCACGGTTGGCTGATTATGATGACGTCATCATAGGGCCCCGTTTTTAGTCTTGCCTCGGGTCCCCCAACTCTAAACCCACCTCTGGGTGTAGCAGTACCAAATGACACACACAGTTAGAACGGAATAGTAGTAGTAAAAGGAGCTATAATGGAGTAATCAGCAAAGACGTCGTAGAAACATCTTTCGAGGAAATGCCAGGCTGAAAAAGTGCCCCAATCAGCAAAATGAGCAATACTTGGCAGAGCACAGCACACCCTTCGAAATGTTCTCTTTCTATGGATAGGACTCCCAGCCAGATTAGTGAAACACCCACCTCAACACAAGACATGGCTGAAAATGTAACAATAACTCGGGCATAACCCTAAGTGGAAGCCGAGTGTTATAAAGCTGAAAAACTGGTTATGCTGTCTCAACGTTTGAGGAAGTGTGCGACTAAGTGACTGTTTGTCCAGCACTTCATGCTTTTACGTGGACTGTTTGACGTTTTTGCGTGGACTCTGTACCAGGGAACACAGGTATGCTTTATCGGTGGTTCTCAACCTTTTTATTGATGCACCCTTTGGGCAATATTTTGTCTGTCAAGTACAATTGACTGTAATAATGAAGACAGTAGTTAGAAATGTGCCTACGAATGATTGAACTGTTACATTAAAAATTTAATTACGAAGACACTTAAAAAATCGTGTATGAAGCACCTTTGCCTACCACAAGAGGTACCCCCACCCCCATTTGAGATCCATTGCTTAGCATACTTTCATGTTTGCGGCTTTGCTCACACAAAATCGGAGGAAGATAATTTTTAGCAAACCTGGATTCCAATTGCTTGCGGCTAAATAACGAGTTACTTCTGAATAGCATTAAATCAATTTGCTGCAAATTTGTTTGGCGCATCTGCGTTTAGTACATAAGGCGTAATCATATATGTATGTTTGCAGCCGTGATGCTTCAAAGCACAAAAACTGTACATTTTTGGCAGGTGCTGAACAACTTGCATAACACTTTTTTAAAGACATAGAGTTTCTTAAAGCTTTTTGCAATACCCGGTTTTTGAATGTGAGGAAATTCTAATGTCGGCAAGCAACATGTTGTTATTTATTGTTTATTGTTCATTATCTTTATCTCAATTTTTCAGAAGCGTGGGGGAGTTGGGGCCAGTGGCAAGCATGTCCTGTGACGTGTGGAAGAGGTGTGCAAATGAGAACTCGTCAATGCGAAAACGGCGCAAACTGTCCTGGAAACGCCAAAGAAGACAGAACATGCACAGTAGCTACAGTGTGCCCGTATGCATCAATTGCCTGAATTTCATCGCAAATTAATGCTACTTGTTTTGTCATCTGGTGTACTTGAAGTGTTTTTAATTAATTGAATCACTTTATCTTACAAATTCAAGCGTTCATACCAGAGTTGTACTGTGATCATTCCGATTGTGGCAAAAAAGCGCTGTTTATACTAAGCTACAGACTGAACTTTAAAAAAATTTAAACTAAACTAATAAAGTAATTCTTTTCAGTTGATTGGTATGCTTTCATAGATTTCGTGATATGCCAAACTTGCCTGCCGAAAAAACTATTGTATTCCTCTGATTTATTCTTGTATGTCACGAAACTTGCATAAACTACTGGACAATAACTTTACGAGCTCAGCGTAAGGATAGGAAACCTCGCGAAATGCTGAGATGCAACAGTCGTTACAGCAATGGACGTTTTCATTGTAAGGTGGAAATTAGCAATGCTCGCCTGCTAAAATTAATATGTTTTTTTTTTCAGTTGTACTTGTTCTGGGGAATCTTGCGTTGACCAGTTGCAAACTTACTGTGCTGATGTGTCTTCCTCAGCATGCACCGGATTTTACGCTGCTTGGTTCAGACAAAATTGCGCAAAAAAATGTGGCGCGTGCAATTCGTGCACTTGTGGTAAGTTCTATCCTAGATTAAAAATCTTTCTTCCTACAAGTACGCATCGATTCAACGAAGATAGTTGAATGTGGCCAATGTGTTTTCCTTGCTGGGCACATTTTCGCTCTCTGTATGACAAAAAAAAGCAATAGCTTAACTTTAATCAGTTCGAAATGTAGCCTACTATTGGATAAAACATAGGAAACTTTGTATGACAGGACATGGAAATATCGCTCTGTGCAAAATGTAAAGCTTACATGACAAGCTCTTCATTAACTCTAAAGCAATTTGTTGCGTCCTGACTTAAATTCGTTAGCTGTTTTGACCTGGCAAGTCCAAAATGCTATCGGGCCGTTAAAAAACGTTTGTTGCTGCTACAGTTTACAACAACACGATTCAAAGCTCGGGCGCTTCATGCACAAGCGTCATACAAAAGCAAATTACAGTCAAAGGTGCTGGCCAAAGAAATACATATTGGAAGATATATTTCGAAATCCGCAAGACTCCTTCCAAAAGCAAAAGGGCTGTTGTATCGACCAACACGCGCTCACATTTCCAAGGCCGGATTAAGACGAAATTGTGCCGGATGCTACATTGTATAAAAGCATAAAAGGCCTATTTTCTCGGCTTTGGTGCATGTTTATCCACACTTGTTCGCATTGCAACCGACTGTACAGGCTTAATATCTGGGTATATTTGACGAATGCGTCTAACACTGCAGCATCAGTAGCACCCACCTTAATCCAGCCCTGCACATTGCCACTCTCACGAAATAGCTTCGCAACCGTCTAAATTGCAATCGAAATATCTCCCAATTTGCGTGGAATGTCGTCAAATTAGTCAAATCATTTGTTGCAACGTAGTGCGGCGACGTGATTGCGCCACATATAACGTTCAATTCGTCGGAACAAGAGTAGAGTGTGCTCTAGTCGAGTGGGGAAAGCTCTACTAATACTGTTCCGCGGGAGTCGTCCGTGTGACTATCGCTTTAGGTTGCACAGAGCGACGCAGCATGGTGGCTGCAACAGTACTTCAACAAATATGGAACTAGCGCAAAAAACTAATCAACCGTACCTTCAAAAATGGAAATCAAAACGATATAATGCGACAAAATGCAAAAAGGACTGTTTGACTGTCACACCACAAAATGCAAGGTCATGTGATGATGGTGGTATCACTCACCTTGTCCGATACAATGAACACATCATCGCTGCTTCATTTGTTTTACTTCCCTTAGAACCTGTGAATTCCAATTGCATTGGTCATCTTCAGAGAAGCATCACTTGGAGCAAGGGGGACCAAACTACGGCCCACGAGCCGCTTCCGGCCCGCCGACCAGTTTAATCCGGCCCGCCAAATACTTTGCATATTTTTTTCAAGCACCTCTTTTCTGACCGTGGACTGCAGTGCAACAGCATTGGCTGCTACCTGTCACGTACGCACTGTATCCTGCCCTTCAGTGGCTGTAAATCGCACTGTATGCTGCCCTCCAGTGGCTAGGCAGTCCCGAATTCGGCCCAGGGCTGAAAAGTTTGGCCACCCCTGACTTGGGCAAAAGTAGCTGCAAACCTTTGAGCTCATTTTCAAAGTCAAGAAGAGGTTTATCTTGGTTTGATATTTTGTTACAAGAGCTTTGTCTGCGTGATTGATCAGCACTTTTGCCTGTAAAAATTCAACAGGTAGTATATTTTAGCTTTTTTGAAACTGAGCAAACATAAGCTGACGAAACATTGCTTGTAACCGCACTGCCTTTTTTCCAAAATGCAAAACATTACGTTCAGGGACGTGGTCTGCGTGGGGATCATGGGGCACATGCAGCACAACCTGTGGAGATGGTACACGGTCCCGCACGCGGCTTTGTCCAGCCGGAAGGCAATGTGATGGATCGTCAGAATCAACTGAAGCATGCAACGATGGAGAGTGTATTCGTGAGTGGAACAATAGTCTTTCTTGCACGTACACCCAGTGGCGTAGCGAGGCTAAGTGCCGCCCGGGGCCGACCATAAATGTGCCGTTCTTTCCATCCCTCAAATTTGTTTACAAAAATTTCAAATGAAAGAAAATCATGTTTCGTACTTATTTAAAGATATAAGGATTAATAAACATCTTGAAAATCACAATCAAACACTCACAAACTGAAATGAGTCTTGTTTTTCATTGTCGATTCTACTGTATTGTACGTCTTGCTTTTTCTGCTTGTCGCCACCTTTCTCATCATTAATTTTCTATTTTTTGCTTTCATTACATATGCATATAAGAACCGGACATGTTTCGTCAAATTTTCGTCCGGTTTGGTTTTTAATCTCCGGTAAAATCAACGCATGTCTTTTTAATAGTTTACTCATTCCAGGGGATCAAACAAAAAATTGGGGATGTGATGGCGGCATACTTATTTTACAGATGTAAATATTTACTCTGGTTAAGATTTCGTGTAGTATCCCCGTCTTCAAGTACAAACAAGTACTTACACTGCTTGTTATAATAATAAATCTGATGATATGATCTCAGTGATGTCAAAAACGTTTCATTGTTCACTTCACATTTCAGTAATGGTTTAATCATCTTAGAATATATAAAAGACTTCAAACGTTAACTCTGTCGGCACGTGCGGGGATCCATTTTAAAACAATATTTCAAACAGGTCTAAAACCGGCTACGGTTGAGAAGTGCTGGCTTGCAGTCTTTATCGTGATTTGCAGACTTGGTCTAGATCATGGATTCCCAACCTTTCTCTGACCATGTACCCCTTCAGCATTTAGACAAATGAGCATGTACCACTAAAATTTGTTATGACAAAAAGGCTAACAAAGTAACAAAAACCCACTGAATTTTAAATAGCCATTTAGATTTTTAAAACTATGAATGTAATGATTTTCGAAAATACTACTCACTGATATACGTATAAATATCAAGAAATAAATAATATATAAATATATTTTCCCTTCTATTGCTAACCTTAAACGTACCCTTTCAAATAGGCAAATGTACCTCTAAGGGTACATGTACCCCAGGTTGGGAACCCTTGGTCTAGATGTTGGCTTGGACTTCTTCCAATGTGCATAGAGTTATTTTTTGCCTTTGTTCATTACCTACAGAACCATAGCGATGGCGGAAATGGCTTTGTCTGGCGAGGAAGGTGTAGGGACTGGGACACAATTGCTCTTCAAGTAAATGTATTAAAAAGCCCTCATTCCAAGACAAAACATTGCACGGGGCACTTCTGCACACTGGATTTGACCCAGATTTTGAGCAAATACTTCATCAATTTGCTCACTCCACAGTCACATGTCGTGTTTTGTAGGCTAGCCTACCAGTCTAGGGCTTCAAAACACAAAAGTTGAAAAGAGTTGGAACTTTTAAAACTTTAAAAAAATAATTTTAAAATAATAACGAAAATAGAAATTTTAAACTACTGTACTTTCAAAAATTAATTTTTAATCAGCAAAGTTCCGCCCCCCAAAAAGTGCCGCCCGGAGCCCTTCCACCCCAGGCCCCCCTTGCTACGCCACTGCGTACACCGTATAGTTTTTCTTAAAAATGCAGCTAATAAAAAACCATAGGTTTTACATCTTGCAAGGTATTCAGTAGTTTTGACTGAAAGGTTTGCGTATTACTACCTTTGTCGCTCGATCTCAAATGGTTGAGAGGTAAAACAGTTGCAGATACAACTTGCAGCTGGTTGCTAGACCAATTGTCCTTCAGATAAAAACAACTGAAAAGATCAACCTGATCCAAGTTAAAACCAGGCGAATGAAAAAAGTTTAACTTTGAATGGACAACGCATACAAACGTGCCAAAGGCTAATCAGTAGTACAATATTTGAAAAAAAGTATTTGCGTGAATGAAAAAAAATTCAAATTATTATATGAAAAATTGACCTACATTAAAGTTCAAGCACAAGAAGAAACTATTTCGGTGTTGAGTGAGACCAGTGGCTGGCGGAGCTAGAGAAGCTTGCAGTTTGGGACAACTGCTTCACACAAACGTCTGTGGCGCGCCGATGAATGGTGCCCCTTTTGGTGCTTATGGAAACAGAAACAAAGATTTAAAAATGCATTAATCAAAACAATGCTTTGCACTACTTTGAACTTCAGGATTTAAGTTCCAGACTTACCCAGACATTTTTATTGAATAACATCAAGAATGCTAATGTTTCCTAATAATACTTGTGTTCAATTATTTCTCTCCCGCATGAGAGCTGCCCAGCCTTACTCAGGTAATGACAAACGCAGTCGCTTTCGGTCGAGTTCTCGACTTACCGCTGGGCTGCGCAAAATTGGTCTGTTTTTGTTTCAAGTTTACTTTTTATGCCAGCTTGCCTCATGAGGCAAAATAGACACTGCTGGAGTTATTTTTGCCTCCTATGTGCACAAAAGTGTGAATCATTGACACAGTCTTGATGAAGACATATAGCACGACAAATATCTTTTCCACCAACACTTGCTACTAATTTTTGCTACGGAATCTTCATGAAATTACGCATTTACATATTTTGTGCTGTAACCAGACAAGACAGACAGACAGACAGACAATTCTAGTTTATTTTGCATGGCCAACGAAAAGACCCGGAGGTCATCAAAGTCAGCTGACCATGGGTCAGTCATTATATGCTTACTCAGCTGTAAC
>Ga0210059_1016221_pt1 | contig 10772 bp, 3 predicted proteins | sample Ectturendosymbi2_FD_188042 | JGI IMG/M metagenome (GOLD analysis project Ga0210059, IMG submission 188042) | Ecteinascidia turbinata endosymbiont from Florida, USA - Sample 2 (SPAdes) (version 2) | ecosystem: Host-associated > Tunicates > Ascidians > Unclassified | place: Key West, Florida... | reverse complement strand
GCAGAACAGAAAATGGTGCAACGGTGCTACTGTACACCAACTTGGAATTTTAGTTCCATTTGACGACTGTTACTTTTCCGAAGCATTGCGCACAGTACACTTCACAGTTTAAAATGCGGAATTATGCCGTGTCTAGCAGAAAACTAACAGTCGTCAAATGGAGAATTATGCCGTGTTTAGCAGTTTCATACCACATTTAACTCGACTCAGCAGCAACATGTCCAAAAACATTACTCGTGTATAAGTCGATCCCAGAAATTTTACGTTAAAATCAGGTCCCAGAAACTCTACTTATACACGAGTATATACGGTAACTTATGATTAAACGTTTGAACCAGAAATGTTAGAAAGCCAATCAAAGGCTCAAAAGACTCAGATTTTAGCCTAGTTTCTAGTAAAAACCTGAGCCAAATACTTCCCTCTTGCAGTTGGGGCCCAGGGCCCAATAACCTCAACCAAAAAGGCCTAAACCTACTCCACTTATGACATCACCCACAAAAAACTTTCAACCCCAAACTTAAAAAAATTCTCTTGGCAAACTAGTAGACTTGCAGAGTCTTATGAGGGTTTAAAACAGCTTTCTAGCACAATTGACTGGTGAGTTATGGAGTTGCAAAGTGGTGCAAAGATAGCAGCTTAATGTGGAATTCCGAAGTACAAGTATTTTATACACTGGCACCAAAGATGTTAGGTGCATTGACTGGTCTTTAGTAAAGATTTGGCAGTTTTCAGATGCAACACAAGCGTGCTCACAATCACCAACGGACATTTAGAATTATGATAACATCGTCCGCAACATTTGGATAATCGCAGAGACGATTATTACATCACACATATGGGCATGGCATATTACGTTGAACATAACGTTCAAGGCCCAACATTGCACCACGGTTTCAGTCCACTGATCAGTGTTGAATGTGCATGTGTAGAGCATTATCCTTCAGTTTGTTGCATTCGGTAAGATGCCTGAGCCACAGAAATGAAGTCATCGTGATAAAAACATTTGACAAAAGATGAAAATCCTGCAATACATTGACGAACATTTCTTTGAAGCCAAGTAATCTAAAATTATGAACTTAACACCCTATCTGCCAGGTGGTGGAGGCTAAAATCCAGCAGCTTGCATGTGTCTTTGCATGGAATATTTCCGCCGACGACTGTGCTAAAGAGCTGTTCAAGCCCTCAAAAAACTTGGCAAGTCTTCACGTCTCTATTGAAAAAAAATTTTTGGTTTTGGTTTGTTTGTGAGTGATGTCAAAAGTGGAGTAGTTTTAGGCCTTTTTAGCTCACTTCATCTGGCCCCAGGCCCAAACCGCCAGATGGTAGTATTTTGCTCTAGTTTTTATCAGAAACTAGGCTAAAATCTGAGTCTTTTGATACTTTGGATGACTTGCTGGGGTTTCGGGTTCAAAAGTTATGACGCAAAAATAACAAAATTAGTAATTAATCCACTAATTAGATAATTATTTTGTTCATTTTAGGTCATAACTTTTGAACCAGAAACGCTGGAAAGTCAATCAATGTATCAAAAGACGTGGATTCTAGCCTAGTTTCCAATGGAAACTTGAGGAAAATACTTCCGTCTAGCGGTTGAGCCCTGGGACAGGCAGCATGAGCCAAAATGGCAAAAAAAACTATCTCACTGATGATGTCACTCAAAAAAACGGAAACCCAAAACCAAAAATTTTTTTTCATTGCAGACTCGAAGAGTAGCTGACTCTTTTAAGGGTTTGAACAGCTCTTTATTGCAATCTGCTGAGGAGTTATGCAGTTGGTAAGACAACTGAAATATGCTTGATTTTAGGCCAGTTTCTAAGTACAATATATTTGTACACTGGCAGTCAAGGTGCTAAGATTGTTCATAACTGCCTGGATATGGTGGTTAGTAGTCTAATGTACCATTGCAAATACAACAATAAATTCCTTCTGCTTATTTCGAAAGTCTGCTGTTGGGTTGTAAATGTGTTCAATTTATGTGATTTTACTGATCAGCGCCGCTCTTTGTTTACACGGATCAACTATTGTGTCATTGTGTTTTCATTTGCTCTAATGTTCGCTAATGGTTGACTTACTGCATGCGATGGCTTTTATGATGCTTCTGCTTGTTGGCTGAGTCATATGAAACAATAAACCATTGACCATTACTTCGATGATGTCAGGCTTGAAACAGCCATCTTCGGATAATCTGGATCTTCACCTAAACCAGATGAAATTGTCAGTTAAATTGAGTCCAGATTAACCAAGGTTTACTTTATTAAAACTCACCATTACAATATTCACCAGTCTATATTTTTGGACATTATGATCGAATTGACTTAATTTTTTTGGTCATGAAAAAATAATTTGGTCTACGACTGAAAAAATAGAACTACATTGTCATAGTGTGTGAATTACTGCTTGACAATTATACTGGCAAAGTGGTTGTTCTGTTTGTTTTTCTTTGCAATCACCTACAATTATTGCTAAACACCAAGGCAGGATGCAAGTGAAGTCTCAGGGACCTGTACTAATATTTCCAGGTTGATATTGCCTGTTGTTGTGTAATGCAAAATCACAGATTACTGTAGATTGCAAATCAAAGAATGGATGATGTGCTTTCTCAATCTATGAATGAAGCCGAAGTGTATTGGAATTGTGAATCACCAACACCCACAGCATGGAGACACTGCCAAGGTTAGGTTTACCACTAACATTTTTGTGTTGGAATAAATGAAATAAACTAGATTTTTACACTAACAGTTTGGTGTTGGAACAAATGAAATAAACTAGATTTTTATTATGCTGTGAAAAAATGAAGTTTTTTGGGTAATGTGCAACCATGTACTTATCTGCAGATTGCACACTAAACATTATTCATTTAAGCCAGGTGGGCCCAACCTCAGTATGTGAGGGGCCACAACTGTTCAGCTGGTTGCTTCTACGAACCTAAGTTTATAGGGTGACACAAAAAATGGTCATCACCAAAAATCAAATAACTTCCAAAATTTTATTTAGATTGGCACAAAACTTCAACTACATTAGTTCAAGCCTGTGTAGCAGACATCTCCAAAGTTTAAAGTCTGTATTACAAAAACTATTTTTTTTCACTGGCGCTCAAAAAATGTGCTCCAAATGAGCTCCCTGGCGCTGCAGGCACATTTGGATCCAGCAGGCAAAGTTCTCAAATACTCTGCCGCATTCCTCCCTTGGGATCGCTCTTATTGCTGCTGTGATTGCTGCCTTCAAGTCAGGTATAGTCTGGGGGTTGTTACTATACACCCTGTCCTTAAGGTATCCCCACATATAAAAATCTGGGGGGTTCAAGTCCGGTGAATGCAGCAACCACTGCAGGTCACACCTGCGGCTGATCAGTCGGTCAGGGAAACGCTGCTGTAACCATGCCAATGATTCGTTTGAGGTGTGGGGGGTGGCCCCAACCTGCTGGAACCACTGAAGGACCCTGACGACCCCTTTCCGTCGACCAAGTGCTGTCCAGAACTTGCCAAGCACCTGGACATATCACTCGGTGTTGATTATCACAGACCACTCATTGTTGTCCTCGAACCAGAATGGTCCAATGATGCCATGTTTGGAGATGGCAACCCAGGCAGTGCACTTCACAGAGTGTAATGGCCTTTGCAGACAGTGCTCAGGAGGTGTGCTACCCCAGAAAATGTTGTTCTTAGAGTTCATGTGACCTGACAACAGAAAATGTGCCTCATCCAAAAACCAGACATTGTCAGGAAAGTCTGGCACAGTGTCAATCTTGTCACAAAACCACTGGCGCATGATCACTCACTTCCTCATGTCATCAGGTGTAAGCTTTTGTTTAATCTGTATCCTGTAAGGATACATGTGGAGATCTGCGATCAAAATTATCCGCACGGACTCCCGGTTGATTCCAAGCTCCTGACTTTGCCGAGGCACAGACTTGCTTGGGCTGTGGACAACAGAGTCTCTGACAGCAGCAACGTTGTGTGGTGTCCTTGATGATTTCGGTCGTCCAGAGTGTGATTGTCTGTTAGTGTCTTTACGATTGAGGTTATGCACAGTCCCGTGGGTTTTGAACTTGTTGACACATCTGTCGATCATTGAGTGGACAGGAAATCCACGACATCCGAACCATTCTTTGAATTGCAATTGAGCTGCGTGGATAGACTTCTGCCGAAAATATGCCTCAACTATAAATATCTTTTGCTCAGTGGTCCATGGCATCTCAAAGGTCAAATTTGGTAGACTTCTTAGAACATTAATTCTACTTGGTAAATCTGAAAAATAAAAAGAATTGATTAATTATTTCAAAACTTATTGAAGTTTAGATGATGACCATTTTTTTGTATTATAATGAACTGTTTAGCAAGTTGCTTCGCAGGCCAAAGAAAATGGTTTGGTCATTGCAATAACTTCAGCTACCAAATTACTTGTTTGCACTGCTGATTCCTGTTGAAAAGAAATAGTTGAGAAATCTTACTGTTGTGGCAAAAGATTCTTTATTAACTTCTCTATTCTATCTTGTCTGAATCTGTCTTGGAATTTGTCATAAGCAGATGCATGCCCAGTTTCACAAATTCTTGTGTTACGCTGTTCAAAGTCTGAAACTGCTTTGTGGCATATTTAGGCAAATGGGCTTAGTTTTTAACTTGCATGAATAAATATTGACCTCTTTCCACCTTCCTTGATATTCTCTGCCTCTTTTGCAAGCATAGCTTGTTGCTTGCCATTATCAGAAAGAACTTAATTAAAAAGTACCTGCACTCAAAATAGTTTCAATGTACTTCAAGTAAGCTTTATTCCTGGCTCAATTGCACAAGCTGTGTAGACTGCAGCATAGCACCCAAATGAGAAGCAAAAAACACAACTAGTTTTCAGTAATACATCAATTGTTATATCAGTGGTTGATCTTATTTTGATTGATGATGCAACAAAGAACATTTACAATCATTCCCATTTCACCCATGACTGAAGAACATTGGTTTGAAGTACAGGAGTGTGCTTGACCTAAGAGTGCAACACTCCTGCTAGTTTTTCATTTTTGGCTTGAGCAGCTCTTTGTTAAAAAGCACAAAGATATTATTCTGAAATATAGTGACAGTTAAAAGCTCTAGGTTTTCTGCATGCTTTCAAGGAATCAGCCGACTGTGCTCTGCTTTCATCTTTTTGCGATTATTCAAACTTGCACATACCTAATTTCAAGTAAGTTCTCTCCACAATTGAGGTAAGCAAGGAATCGACCAGCAATTTTTTTCAAATAGATTCTCTTTGAAAAAGACTGAGGATGTGTAATTTTATGTGAAAGCAAATTTCCTAATAAAATTTTGTTAATCAGTTCCTTTTTTACCCCCATTGTGGAGAGTACTTACTTGGAAATATAGTGAAATGTTTTCGGATAGATACAGAATGGAACACTAAAAATTTTCAATGCAGGTTGAATCAGTTCTAAATTACTACAGAGAGAAGCACCATCGCCGCTTTATGTAACTTTTAAAAAAAGATGTAAATGAGGAATAGTTACACAGAAAAATCGTGCAATTTTTGACAAGCTGCAATGCTTTGTTTAAACAGTCTCAGTCGAAATGCTATTTTGAAACTGTTTGTGGAAAATTGAACTTTCACTAATTTATTTCTGAGTTTAACGTGTTTGCTGTGCATGTATTTCATATTGCCCTATACTACCTGTGTGAAGCAGAGCAGACCTTTATGGAATAACTGAGTCACCTGTAAAATTGACATTAACACCTTCAGAGCTGGTTTACCAATATATCGTACCTGGAAATCGACCTAAAACCAGCAGTTTTCGGTTGCCTTACCAACCCCATAGCACCTCCGCTGATTGCACTAGAGAGCTGTTCAAACCCTCAAAAGATTCAGCAAGTCTTCTACTCTGCACTCGAAAAAAGTTTTTGGTTGGGGGTTGCGGAATTTTTGTGAGTGACATCATAAGTGAAGTAGTTTTCAGGCCATTTTAGCTCATGTTACCTGGCCTAGGGCCCAACCACTAGACCAAATTATTTCAGTGAAATTTTTGTTGGAAACTAGGCTCGAGTCCGAGTCTTTTGAGCCTTTGGTTGACTTCCTAGCATTTCTGGTTCAAAAGTTATGATATAAAATAAACAAATTAGTTAACTAATCAATCAAAATATTTTGTTTACTTTAGATCACAACTTTTGAACCCGAAGCCCTAGAAGGTCATCCAAAGCATCAAAAGACTCGGATTGTAGCCTAGTTTCCTATAAAAACTTCAGTAAAGTTCTACTATCTAACGGTTTGGGCCTAGGGCCAGGTGAAGTGGGTGAAGGTGGCCTAAAAGTCCTCCACTTACAACGTCACTCACAAAAAATCTGCATCCCCCAACCAAAATTTTTTTCGAGTGTAGAGTAGAAGACTTGCTGAATCTTTTGAGCCTATGAACAGCTCTCTACCGCTTCTGGCGCCAGCGTTACGCACGCGCAAAAGCCACAGGCGATCCGTTTTTTTGGCGCGAAATCCTTGAACATTACTGGACGCAAAAGAGTTGATATTATTTTACCAATTTAAGCAGGTTTTGATGTCGTATTTTGTGATATCATGGATTTTGCATGCCTGCAGAAATTTCAAACTTGGCACCTATGCTGAAGACATTGTGATATGAAAATGTCACTTGGGTTGAATTTTTTGTCAGTATGGATATTATCTTTTGCTTTTAGAGAAAATGATTTTTTAGGCTTCATGGCAGTCTAAATGTGGCCCCAGAGATACAGGTTGGACATCCCTGCTTAAACTTTCTGAGAACTGTGCACAACATAGTGCATCTTATTTCAAGATCTTCATCTTTTATGACAGTAATACTATTAGTACTGTTCTGCAACTGGCATCTTTTTGAGGTTTGAATATATCAATCAGCAGTAAGGCATGTTTTTCATAAACTGGTTTCAAAAAGTTTCATAATTCCAAGTTTATTACCAAGATATTCAAATTGACAATGACTTTACTACAGAAATGTTACTAGCTTCTTCAAAAGAAAGCTTTGTTTGAGAGTAATATTTTTGTTGATTGGACTTTGCAGATCCCTGTGTAGTTGGGCAGTCTCAGTGGTATGCACCAAAGAGTGAAAATAAAGATCAACTTCCAAAAAAGGTGCGGACACAGACAATTGGTTCCTTTGATGAGACTTCACAGCTAGAAAATTAATTAAACTTAAGTAGTTGTGATTAACTATTCTGTTTGGCACTTCTTAGTTGTGACTCTCCTAAGTAAAATGCTTGAAGGTGTGTGTATCACTTAGTTATTGATGTTATGATATATAAAACATGCATGAATGACATGACCCTTCTTTGTAGAGAGTGAAAACCTCACTGTATGATGTTGATGTGAAAGATTTTGAAATTGCCAGAAACATCATCAGCAAATTCTCTATGTGCAGTCAATACGACAATGGTAAGTGTTATATATCAAAATTTGTGATACTCAAAATCAGATGACAGATCATTTAGAGCAGCTATGTCCAACAAAAATACCTTTAATGGCCACGACTCAAATGACTTGCTGTCTTGTCACCAAATACTACAGCATTTGAATCCTAACTGTAACAATAATGTACTTTCCACGATGGGTGTAAGCAAGGAATCAATCAGCAAATTTTTAATAGGAAATCGATTTTTACTAACTGTAACAGTAACAACTGTTTGGATACTTTAATCACCCCCCTAACTGTGTGATGTTATAGACAAGTTTGAAGCCACTGGAATTGCCCAAAGGGGCAGAAATGAGAACACAATCAATTTTGCATCGAGGTGTCAGTGGCCACATTAAAATTTGCCAGTACACAGTACAGATATCAGGGTCCCCACACGGTATTGAATTTCAAAAATGCTTTTCAAAACCTTGAAAAATTATTGAATTTGGCCAAAATGTACATTAGGTATTGAAAAAGTACGGAAATTCTAAATGGAAGAGAAATCTCAAGTATCTGAGCAGAATTTCAAAGGCAAATGGACTTCATTATTTATGTAGTGTTATGCAACATGTAATATTGAGTTTCATGATTTAGAATTTTGAAAAATGATGACAAGTAGTGGTATTGAACTATTTAAATTTAGTATTGCAAAGGTGTTGAAAAAGTATGGAAAATGGTTTTAAAAAATGCATGGGAACCCTGAGATATGATAAAGAGCATTGACAACTATTGCATCAAAAATGTCTAATTTAAGATTATCAAAACAAGGACATGTAATTTTATTGCATGTGCACATAACAATGAAAACCTTCCACTGAGTTGCCCAATACCTTTGAGTGGGCGACATGCGACCTGTGGATTGGACATAGCTGATTTATAATGGTGCTTCTCAACCTTTTATTGTGATAAACCATATATTATGTGTAAAAGAAATACAGTATCTTTGTCAACCTACCTTACCAAACCACTTTGAAATTTGAGGTAAAAATACGTCAAAACGCTGTACCTCAGCTGCTAGCTTGCTACTACATTGTTGTCAGTCAATGCTATGACTGTCTGTATAAGGGTATCTTTAATCCTGATGCTTCAAAACCCGTGCAGCTTTTATTGATCGGTCAAGTCAGATACATTCCAGTATTGCCTTCTTATTGCACATGGATTGAAATGATTTTGGTACAGTGTGTGACGCCTATGTCATCAGAAGCAAGGCCGTGATAACGTTATTGATGCTACTGTGCAACTGCTTGTCAGATCCTAACAACTCCCTTGATATGATATTCGAAAGGTCCGGTGGCGGTGAACTCCTTGCTTCTACGAAACCAACAGGTATGCGCTTCGAGGTGATGATCCGGTCATTTTATTTGGAAAGCAGTGTGTTGGGCTCAAAATTAGCTGAACGAACTGTACAGCAGTTTGCGAATGGGTATTAAAAAATTGCGAAGTTTGCTGCGCGGTTAATTTACTTGGCCATGAATAAGATTTGCAACGCAAGTTACACCAAAAGTTCTCTTGATATTTTTGCATGTAAAATATTCACGTCATTTCTTTTACATTTAAAATTGGAAGCTTGTATATGCTTGATATTCAGTGACTAGTCAGTGTTCTTTCCACAATTGCTCAGTAAACAGAGTTTGATGCTGCTGTTGCCGTTCCTTGCAACTTTTAACCTCATATTTTAATTGCAAGCCCGCACCCTGCCTATGAAAAACATATGGCGCAAGCATTGCATTATATTCACTTCGCATGTTTCGTGATGGATTTGTGTTTTCGTTTTTGTGAGCACGATCGCATTTTTTGTGTCAGGCTAACGTCAAGGCAGGTGTGGGACAGCGAAAGACCTCATTTTCACGCTGGGCTTGGTGACCGTCATCAGTAGTTAGCAAAAGCGCATTCACACGTGTTGGCATGGAAAGGCACGCTGGTCTAATGACTCATATTAAGAATCGAAACTTCTGTGAAAGGGCACATTCTGGAAGGTGATCTTTCTAGGAAATAATTTGACACACTTACTCCTGTGCAAAAGTCTCCGGTGATGAATTCCTCAAAATCAGGCTCGCGTGTTTTCGGTCTTATACTCGAAGCTTTTGCCGTGACTATGGTCTCGGTCTTGTTGGCCTCCATATTATTGAAGTTCGAAGCTTTTTTCGACCATTTATTTAGATTAATAAATGTCACTTTTTGCATCGTACAAAAAAACTGTCGTCAAACAATTTAAGGAAAACTTGTGAAGTTTTCTTCAACTGCCTTGAGAGATAGTCTTTAATTTCGTCAGATCAAAAAAATTGTTCTTGTTCTCGATCTTATGCACCTTGATTTGAAAATTTAATATGTCTTCGTGTTAGGATCGTAGTTTTACATCGCCTCCACAAGAATTCCTGAAGTGCGCTCTTTGACGTTTCTTATTTACAGCACACCGTTTGAGTGTAATTGTGCGCATGAGCCGCGACTTAACGTGTCTTTACAGTCTCCCGTAATACTCACAACGATAATGATGATTGTGCCGATTTATGGGAAGACGATCTCTTCATGGATGAGTCCCTGTTGGGAAACGCGGAAAAGGCAACTGACGCTAAGGTATTTGTTTTTTTCAAGAAGTATCAAACAACTACAAAGCAAAATGAACTCATTGTCGTTTGGGTATGATGTTTGAAGTATTATGCATATTTTTCCCAGCGAAGTGGGTTGGTACAGCTGCAGGTGCCCAATTGCTTTTCAAATTATTTTGAAATATCAAAGAAGTTCTTGATGTTCTGTGCTCGAAAAGTCCGCCTCTTCGAAAATTCGAAACTCGTGGTTTTCACAACCTCCGACGGTCACTGTTTCGTGTCTTCTGATTTTGTAAAGTTTTGTCAATGGCAATTGACAGCATGGGCGTGGGAAAAAAAGGGGGGGGGGGCTTGGACCGCCCTGGATTTTGAGTTTTTATATTTTCCTACCAACATGTCAGTGGAAAAATGCTCTAGTTTCGAGATGAAATTTCACCACTGTTTCCCTCCTTAGAAAAATGCTTTTGGCCACCACCTGGAAAAATCCACTGTTGGCCCCCTAGAAATAATTTTTCCGACGCCCAATGACAGTACAGTAGTACGAAACTTTACGTCGGTTGTTTCCCGACTCTCGCCACCGGCATTTTTGTCCAGCGAACAGCACTACGAATATATGGGTTAGTTGATCGATCCACCGACCCTTCGAAGCGAGAGCATCGTGCCATTAAGAATTTGCAGCGTCCATACTTTGTATTGTATTGTATTGAGTAACGTCGTCACTCCCACACGCAAGTCGCTTGAATTTAAGCATGCATCGCAGTAACATGAAATACGCAAATACATGAAGGAAGACGAGGATACATACATCGCGGTAG
>Ga0210059_1016220_pt1 | contig 10773 bp, 7 predicted proteins | sample Ectturendosymbi2_FD_188042 | JGI IMG/M metagenome (GOLD analysis project Ga0210059, IMG submission 188042) | Ecteinascidia turbinata endosymbiont from Florida, USA - Sample 2 (SPAdes) (version 2) | ecosystem: Host-associated > Tunicates > Ascidians > Unclassified | place: Key West, Florida... | reverse complement strand
TAGGGATAAGTGAACTACGATAATTCGCTTGTGGTGACTATCACAGTGACTTGTTACTCATGGGCACCAGCTCGCGGTGACCATTTGTTTACATGTGGCGCCATCTACCGACCGCCACACCAGCTTGTTGCCAAAAAACAGACACATGCATCTCAATAGCTTGGATTGCCAATCTTATATTAAAGGTCGTTGTTCGTTTGATTGTATTGCTGCTTATTTAGCTCGGACAACATTTGTTCGAACGCTTTGAATGCTTGCAATAAAAAATATTTACATAGACTACAGGTTTCTTATCAAGATGAAATTGTCAATTTAAAATGAAATTTTTAGAGATTCGTAATCAGTTGTAAGCTATAAATGGGGAAAGTGAGTAAGTTATGCAGCAGGGTAAGTTTGGCTTAGAGGTTAAAAACATGGCAAAAATGTCAGTGGTACATGTGAACTTAAATAACGGAGCAAAAGGTACCGATGAGCAGGCCCGTAGCCAGGTATTAAGGTTTTGGGGGGGAAAAATACATTTTTAGTGGGGATAGATTTTAGTTTTCGTTATATGTTTCAAACAAAATTTTCTGGGCACAAAAAATTGGGGGGAGCACTGCCCCCGAATGACCCCCCATGGCTACGGCCTTGCCGATAAACAAAACGTTTGGAAACCACTGGTTTGTAATGTGTTGTTGGTGTTTCAGAAAAACGTTTTTTTTAATTACCCGTAAAGCAAGTTTCTTCAACAAATATTAGCTTCATAAGCAAACAACAACTTGAAATTCGCTCCTTTGACCAGTTTTCATTTGACATTATAATACCAACAGCTTGAAGTCAAAGCCCATTCATATGGACTGCAGTGACTATAACTTTCTTGGATTTCGTTGGATGCAGAGCATGCTATTTGCTGTAGAAGAAATAAACAACAGGTGCGTAAAATAAGTTGATGCTGAATTGTCTATCATTACCTCTTTGACTTTGTAATAATCTAATTTTTTAAAACTTGGCTGATTGTTTGATGCTGACTGTACCCGGTTGTCAAAGAAACCGTCATCACAGTTGCTAATGACCATGATTTATAAAATCCACGTCGGCAGGCTTGAAGGACATGAAAAAAAATACGTAAGTAAATTTAGCACAATGTGATGATTTTCTGTTATGCTAATCATTTAAAAATCAGCATGCATCAATGTCGAAATGAAAACGGGCATTTTGATGGTGCAGCATTGTGAAAAAGTGTGATTTTTAAATGTGGCTTTTCAAATGAACGTGTTTGTTGGGTTACACTTTTCCTGCCTACAGCTCAATGCTTTTGCCAGTAATAGCGTCTTTCGGATAGTACCATCATTTACCGTACTTTGCAAGAACGACGCTATATTTTCACCGAAATGTTTATAAATATTATGAAAGGAAAACCATCCCATTTTTTAAATGACTCGCTTAGGAAAGCTCCAACCCCATGCTTTAACTCTTCCTGATGGAATGAATAAGCATATTCATCGCATTGTAAGGCTCTGTCGTGAAACCAGGTCCAGCACGCAAGACAGATCTCCAGGAGCATGCGGCGCAGCGAATGTGAAGCGGTAATCCGATCGGAAGGTCTGAGTGTCGCCCCCCCTTCCATCCTTCTGTAATAATTTTATTTTTCTGAAAATATGTGTTGCAAAGAAGAAAAAACCTGTTTGCCGTTTGTTTCCTATGTTGGTAATATTTACTGATGCCTGCAGCACGCTATACCTTCTCAGTAAGATTGGAACCAGAAATAAATTTCAGGGCAAAGTTTGAGAAGTGCATTGACGGCCTTAGCCCATCATCAAAAGAAAATCCTCGGTTTACCAATGCTTCAAAACTATTCATCACTACCTACGCTGGCCCACATTTTTACATCAATTTACATCTCATGAAATGAGAGTAAGCACATGAATTTCAAGACTACTTGCAACGAAAAGTTCCAAGACATTTCATTACAACGTTCCCACGCGTTCGTCATTTCCAACGGACTGTCAGCATCATTTACTGTCATTATCATTAGAGGTCATCGTCACAAACAAATCGTTCACGGTACCCGCTTGTGATGAATATACTGACGTCACATCCTCTGGCAGTGCGATTTTTCTTCAGCTTTATTCCGTTTTCTGACTTTTTAAACGCACCTTCCGTAATGAAAAAAAAGCAAACTATTTAATGTCTGTTTGTTTTTAGTACATATTCCATATGGTAATAAATGCATTGGAAGCCGTTTGATGAATAATATTTGTCTGAATTCGGAGCAGATGTACTTGTCACTCAAACATTTCATATACTTAATTTACAAATATCGGGCCGTGTGAGCAATACTTTGTTATGTCTGAAGTCAACAGTATAAAATTTCTCCAAAATTTCAGATCAGATTTACTTCCAAACATCAAGCTGGGTTGGCAGATTTTTGATACGTGCGCTATTACAGAAGCGCTTCAGATGGTTGCGGGTTTCATTGACAGCACCTCTAGAAATATCTCCACTATATCAGGTTGGTAAATCATTTCCTGTTTTTGGAAAGTTGCTTGCAGAATAACCGGCATTAAATTTTAACGCAGCAAGAGTTTTGTGAGAGTGTGGGTTTGGAAAAAAGCGCTAATTATAAATGTGCACTTGAGTCAATATTGTTTTCAGTGGCTAATTGATACTTATCGTCTGTGCAGCGGTTGTCGGTCCAACTTCTTCCAGCAAATCTATCGCCGTTTCAAGTATTTTCAGCGTGTTCGATATGCCTCAGATCAGCTATGGTTCAACAAGCAGCATTCTGGCCAAGAAAAAGCTCTACAAGTAAATCAAGGCTTTAGCACAGCAGTTTATTTTTGCCCAAATGAAGTTTACTAGCGTTTATGAAGCAAGAACTTAATCTTCGCAGGGTTGTTTCAAAAATGTGTGCACGTGGCATGACCGAAATTCCTTGTGCTAACTTCGATCTTTCGTGTTTTCAAACTTCTTGTAATGAGCATACGCCGTGCTTGGCCAAAGCAAAATCTTCAAACGAAAGTTTAGGAAGCACATTCTATAAAAATAACGCGCATTGCTCATCAATTTGGTTTTTGCGTCCCGTGTCATGTTGGTACCACGTTCAGTTTTTCAACTTTGGTTTGCGATAACGTTGCATAATCAGACCACGCAAAGAAAGTCGAAATTTGGTTGGACCTTTGATGTTGAAATGCGCTTTGTTTTGCGCCACAAGACGCAAATCGTAAAAGCAGTGGCTTATCGAGGAAATCTTGCGCCCGGCTCAAAAGACGCCATCAGCGTTCCCATGTGCAAGTTGTGAATCATGCGCTATTTATGGGCAAGTTTACCACTTCCATGGCTTGAGGGCACTAGCACTAACAATTGTGATCCTCAGTGCACGGTATAGAGCTACAGCGTTTTTTCTCCGTCTATTTCTAAAAACATCCAATCAAGCTTGTGAACGAATGAACAAAAAATTGACTTAGTTTCATGTTTCAGCGAATTCACTTGTATCCGGAGCGTTATGGCCATTTTTTTCGACTGCGAAGTTACTGCGCGCATACCGGCCATTGCTCTTCCAAAAATTATACTTTTTCGACTTAGGAAAGCCACTGCATGAAGTTGATTGGTTTGCAAATCACTGTCATAAGTATGACTTAATCAGAAATCCGAACCTATATTTTGCGCAGCTCTAAATATTTCATGTTTATCTGCGCTGCTGCTTGCAAGCAGCCCATTATCTAAACAGAGAAAATAACCGGCAGATGACTCGGCAGTATCAGTATTTCAGGAGCTGGCTTTACAGATTTTTCAGCACCGTTGACTACGGTGCTAGGATTGCAGACCATTGATGAAAAATGAATGTGCTTTGCGTGGGCTAGCAAAATATTTGTCTTCAGTGGATTAAATAGTGTAATACTTCCAATAACTGCCTGAGACTCTGTTCATCGGCAAAATGTTTAAACCACACTGAGAAATCCTGCAGAGTGTGTTTTTGTACATTTACAAAGTGATGTACAGAAAGGGATTTGGTTGTTCAGAAAAATAATGGCAAGGCCTTACTGGGCGGCGAAAGCATACTTTTGAGAAAACACATATTACCAGGAAAGCGCGTATTGACAATGTGTTATTCAGTTAATGCAACATATCTTCCTAAGAGAGAGCAGTAGACAGTGCAAAGCCTCTGCTACACAAATGTGCCAGCAGCAACGCTTTCCCGTGATACCCCCTGATATCGCATAAGATGCTGTATAAATAGTTTGAACGGTTTTCTCAACGGTGTAAATGGTGCAGCTACAATAAAATGCGCAAAAATCACAACCATCGCGCATTGGTCGTCGCACGCATGACTATAAGGACAGCGCCCGGGTTTTAGGCAGAGGGCCGGCCAAAAAATTCGCGAATGTCTTCAGCTATCTACAACTAGAGGTCTCACGTTGCGCCTACTACATACCGTAAAACCTTTATTTCACCGCCATGGCGCTCTATTTTTCAACCTTTCCCCCATAGTGGTGCTCTATTAGAGGTGACGTTCAATTAGAGAGTGGCGCTCTATTTTTCGACTAGCTGGTCAGAATTTTGAGATAAAATTTATTAATGAAAAGAAAAAACATCTAACACATTTACATAATTAGCAAAAGACACGAATACAGGGTGATTACTGGTAAGTAATCACAGATTCACTGGTGAAAATCAAGTGACCCGTCGCTGTTGAAGCCGTCCTCATCATTTTCAATACTTTCCGCATCAACATGAAGTTGCTGAATAAGTTCACGTTTACCGGTGATGTCGGCATTGGCCCAAACTGGGGTTCAATTAGAGGGTGGCGCTCTATTTTTCAACCCTTCCTTTATAGTGGCGTTCTATTAGAGGTGGCCTTCAAATAGAGGTGGCGCTCAAATAGAGGTTTTACGGTATCTGGGAGAGGAATAAGGATGCCGCGCAAAATGCCTCTACTCTGGGAGATTTGAAAGCCATGCGTAAACTGCAATCTTACCTTAAGCTAGTGATTGGAAATTGAAACATTACTTCACACATGGGAAAAGAGCGAGAATTGGTCGAGGAAATCAGACGATATTCCTTTGTTGGCATGTGTACTACTAAGTGTCATGGCTCTAACACTGTTGAGCTGGACGATGGGTGGAAACCTTTCTATTCCGGCGTTGAGCCAGCAAGGTACCCAGACTTTGGTGGGGATACTTGTTAACCTCAGTTGGTAAACTGTGTTGATGAATGTGTTTCACTAGGAGAAAGGGTGTGCAGGTTGAGGTTGAAGTTGTTGGGCAGCTCCTTGTACGTAATACAGGTACACACCTCAAACTCAAGTGCACAGATCCGGGATTTGTGGTGGAAGCTAGTGATGTACCGTGAAAGATTAAGTTTAGTTGGCAGTTGAAAACTTTTTGTTGGTGTGACATCACGAGGGCGACCCAGCGACGTTAGCGGGACCTGATAAAAATTTCAAGTACTAATTTATCCGTTTAAGACGCATCTCACGATGTTTTCACTGACTCTCTAGCGCAATCGGTCGGCAAGGTATGGCCAAAAATTAAGTCAAGGGCCACTTAGGTGGCTATCATGGACCTTAAAGGGTATAAGTCTTTGTTCCGGTCATGAATCTTGGGTAATGACTGAACGAGTGCTATCTAAAGGTTACAAGAGGGAAAATGGGATTTTGGAAAGAGTACAGGGCGTGACGCTTCGCGACAAAGTGGGCAGCTGTGAAATTCATAAAGATCTGAATGTCAAGCCACTTAGATGTAAAGCTACGTTGGTTAAACCAAGTGACTAGAATGCCCTGTTGGCGAGGCAAATCCTGCTGGCTACACCCACAGAAAAGCGGCCTAGAGGTCGTCCAAGAACCAGGTGGCGTGATTACATCTCCGACCATGCTTGATCCCGTCTTAGGTTGTCGCCAGCAGAATTATCTGCAATTGCTGAAAACCGTGAGGTTTTTCGAGTCCTGTTATAGCTGCTGCCCCGCAACACTTCCCAGAGGAAAGCGTGTACGAAATGGATAAATGGAATTATTGAATGGTATCTCCTTAAAATGGAGATATCGTTCATATAATTCTGTTCCATATTCGGAAAAATTGCCAATAATTCTCAATTTTCTAGCGGCTGGAAATTTTCTTGTTTTTCTCCAATTCGTCAAGCCGTTTTGGTCTGGAAAAAAAGATGAAGAGCCGTACCGGACAGAAAACTGATGATTCGGGTTCCACACTACAGCACGTTGCGCATGTTATGTTTTGAAGCATTCAAATATCAATCACCCCAATTCAGGTGTACCTGGAATTAGAATATGGTCTGTAAATTCGTCTGATATCTCACAAAATTGGGGAAAGTTTTTGCTAAAAATAAAGTGAAGAGCAAAAATGGGCATCGATTTTACTGAATCTCATCTTCGTTGTTTCATGCAATCTTCACAGGTTTCATTTCGCAACTAACGCAACACCCCTAACATATTCCTCTTACTTGTAGACGCTCTAATTTTCTTGGCCAAGCATGCAACTGACCAGAACACCGAGATGCATCCGCAAAAACCGGGACATCTGGCCAGCACCCTGGATACGCCACCGATTTGAGGCCACGAATAATCGTACCTGTCCAGTGTCCACACAATTTTGACTTGAAGTGACGGAATCGTCACTACTACAAAAATTGCTGCCTTTTGGAGTTGCACCTGCTTTTCTCAACCACTAAATCGAGGTTAACCACTAAATCGAGGTACTTTTGTTGTTCCAATGCAGTTGATCAAGGCAAACTGACCAACAAGATGTTCTACGAGAGTTCAGGTTAAACCTTAACCTGTGAAACCAAAAACTATGGCCCGGGAACACTTTCTGGAAATGGTCCTATCACACTACAAAGTTCAAATTGGTGTAAGGTAATTGCTTGAACCAATCCATCAACAAAATATGGACAAAACTTTTTTTAGGGTAGTAGAAGTTAGAAAGTTTTGCAAAGACATTTTTGAGTAGTTTGTTACCAAACAAGCATGCGCGCATGCGTAGAAACCGCTTTGTTTTACTAGGGCGCACAAAGAGCGAACAAATGGCTCACGAACATTGTCGTGGGTCATAAAAAGAGCCCTGTAAATAGAGTAAGGCTCGACCCTCACTGTTTCGCAAGAAAATGCCGCAAATCTCGCTCTGACATTCGGTGTGCTGGGTTTCTGTGTTACTTTACCACAATTGATCTTACCGTTCAACAATGTTGATAGCTATCTGTACACATTTTGATTAGGCAAAAGATACTTAAACTAATAAATGCTTGCAATAGTAACATTCCAACAAAATCTGCAACCTTGAGCAGTAAGAATTGTTACCCAATAAAGCTGTTTGCTGAACTGCACGTGGAAAAATCAGAGAACAACCAAAGGTAGGTATGCGACCTAAAAACAAAGATGTGTAAACTTTGTTTCACGCGTTGAAAGAAACAAATAGTTATGCACGTGGTACAGACACCGCTTATCTTAAAACTTTGTTAACAGCAAGGTGGTGGTATATTGCAATGGCGCTCACAACAAACATAGCGTTTGTATTGTTATTAAAACATGTTTTTTTCCTCGCGGAAATTAAGTCTTTTTGATGTTGGCGACTGTGTAAATAACTTGCAGCATATGCTTTGTTTATTTCTTTCGGCACTCCTAAAAACTCGTTGCCAGTGGTGTAGCTGAAGGAGCAGGCAATTTTTTTGCGCGCAAATAATATTTTGCCCGAATTTTCCTAACTTTGCCTGAAACTCTTTGTGCGACAAACTTTTTCCCTACAAATTTTCTGTCGCTGTTGATTCATTATGTTTTCCTCTACCAAGTTGCCATAGACTTGAAAACAGGAAGTTTGGTGAAATTTGGTTTAACCCAATTGAAAAAAGTACGCTGGGCTGTGCAAGATCATTGTCAGAAGCCAGCTGTCTCATTACTACTGAGCATCTGCCTCACAGTTCTGAGGTTTGGCATTCCATTCACATTCCAGCTGTTGCTGTTAGCAAGGAACGTCACACCTAGCTTAGGTAGACCTAAAGCTGCTTCCATCTCTGAAAACATACAGTATACGTGATGCATCTGGCATGCATCACATTATTTATATTATGAATATGCCGTGAGTCTCACAAAACCGTCTGTTCAACTGCACATATATGCAACAACCAAAATTTGCTCATGCGAACACTGTAGTTAAAATTAAAAACAAAAACTTTTCTGTACTTGCCTGGCATGGACTCTACTAAAGTAGGTTCTCTGCAGCATACGCGATTACATCAATGTACAATTAATAAAGCACATAAATGAAATGCCTTCTTTTGCCCCAACTTTCAAGTGAGTCAGTTACTCTTCAACTCTCACAAACCAAAACACGAAGCTACTTGAAACAGTTTGTTGATTTTATATATATTTCTATGACATAATAAACTTGTTTTATACACTTAGCAACAAACATGTATAGTTTCATAAATATTGTTAAAAATGTCTAAACTTTTTGCCCAAATTTTTGACAAGTAAAAATTTTGGGGGTTTCTGCATCCCAATATCTCCAACACCCCCAGCTCCTACACCACTGACCAGTGGGGTGGCATCGATCACCATTTCCCTGGGAATGCCACGGCGTAGGACAGGGGTGAGGAACCTGCGGCCCGCGTAAACATTTGATATGGTCCGCATCAGACTTTTCGTTACCCATGTTAGAGTACAACATCGCGTCAAAACGAAGCTCCATGACAAGCAAGTAGGCCTACTTAGATAGTACGTTAAGAATAGTCACTCTTCCTCATAGGTAAAGGTAGAACTATTAATTGATTTTGCTGCCCGCCAGTGATAATGTACAATTCATGCGGCCCGTGATAATGAAAAGGTTCCCCACCGCTGGCGTAGGAGAATATGTAATCAAGCTGTGGTGACATAACGAATCCTGGTCCATTATTTTCGCTAAAAAGGTTTGTTCTAAACTTTAGAGCAGGGGTCTCAAACTCAAATTGCTCCATGGGCCACATGAGGACTTATAAGATAACTCACCGGCCGCATTGGATCGCTGACGCAACAATGTTTACACCTGAACTTACTATGAAACAGCTTTTGCATTTTATTTCCTGCGAAAGGTGTTATGAACTATAGGCAAGCATTCGTCTCTATCATTCGTATTAATCAATTTTAGCCGTTTAAGGAACTTTTTCACTCGCTAGCTGAGCACTTTTAAACACCGCTGAATAAACTAAAAAACGTAAATGGTATTCACTTCATTCATTTGCATGCCGTTTTTCCACTAGGGAGGGTCGCGGGGACAACAGTCTTAGGAGGACTTGGAATATCTCATGGTCAACAACAATTTCAGTTAGTTTTGCTAGCTCCACACCAAGATGGGACTAAGCAAGGTCACAGATGTAGTCACTCCACCTGGACCTTGACGACCTCTGGGCCACTTTCCCGTGGGTTTAGCAGGACGTGACTCGCCAGCTTTTTGTGGGGCGTTCTGGACACACGGTCGAACTAACGCAGCTGTGATCTTTCAATTCAGAGAAGTGGTTCGACATTCAGGGCTTGTGAATTTCACAGCTGCGCACTTTGTCGCTAAGTGTCATACCAGGGGTGTAACGAGGGGAGCAAGGTAGGCACATTGCCCCGGGCTCCGAATTACTGGGGGCGCTGAAAAGTCCCAAAATGTCGCAAGTTTTTTCTTCAATACAGTGCATTTACTCCCAAAAGGTCTTAAGCTTCAAAGATGGGGGCGCCATTCTTTCGGTCAAGGGATTGGAACAAAAACCGATTTAAAAACTAACATCTTTGCGGTGTTTGAAAACTCCCATTTTGTGAACACAGAGCGATAAAGCTCACGCAGAACTATGCGTTAGCTTTGCCAATCCCTGTATGTATCAATCTCCTCGCTCCACCTTCTGTCACTCGTAAATAACACCCCTGGGAACTTGAACTTCTCCACTTAATGCAGTGCATTGCCGCTCACTTGCAGCATACACTCTGCAATGGGTTTGTAGTGAGACAATACCTCGGTGCAAGGGCGGATCCAGCCAGTAGCGATAGGGGGAGAGACGATTTCAGTAATATTTGGTAGTCAAGTCTCAACGGTTTAGCTACTGTAAGAGAGATGAAGTATACCTCACGACATTGCTGTGTCAAAACAATGACGACAAAATGGCTCTATATCGTGAATGTTGTTTTCCGAATTGTACAAAATTATGGTGAAAAAGTTGCTTTCACAGGTTTTAAGGGGCGATCGACCCCCCTCCTGGATCCGCCCCTGCCTCGGTGTTTTTAGTGATGTTTTTCATTCCGGCTCGGTCGCACGCAGCAGAAAACCGATCGACTGCATGCTGAAAAGCCTGTTGAAGAGATGCTAGCAATACCACATCGTCTGAAAAAAGTAAACGGTTCATCCTGCAGTTCCCAACACCCTCGTCGACTCGGCTGGGACTGTCTACAGCAATGGTTTTTACCCGGGGGGCGTGAATAAATTTCCAAGAGGGCGCCAGCCCTTACGCGACCTACATCATGGAAAGTTTGTGTACTGAACGCAATCCACAGCAACCACTTCTTGGCTTTATTTGAACGCAATCCACAGCAACCACTTCTTGGCTTTATTAAACTAGAATTGCTATACACCGGAGGAAACAGGGTCAGTACACCAGCACGCGTCCCAGAGTAAATGCAGTACCACGGCGATGCAGGCAGGCGCCCACTGCGGAATGTCACGTAATCAGCCAATTAGCGCGGGTGCAAGAAACCAATGAAACGCACAAATTTCATCACACTCTCCGCCCCTCAAAACAGAGACCGGGGTACAACGTCCCAAAGCAAACAAGCAT
>Ga0210059_1016219_pt1 | contig 10773 bp, 9 predicted proteins | sample Ectturendosymbi2_FD_188042 | JGI IMG/M metagenome (GOLD analysis project Ga0210059, IMG submission 188042) | Ecteinascidia turbinata endosymbiont from Florida, USA - Sample 2 (SPAdes) (version 2) | ecosystem: Host-associated > Tunicates > Ascidians > Unclassified | place: Key West, Florida... | reverse complement strand
TCATTGAACATTCAAGGTCACCATGGAGGGCGCAAGTACTGGTAGTGCGCGGGGACACTAAGAAAGATAGAACGGTGGTTGACTATTCTCAGACCGTCAATAGATTTACGCAACTTGATGCGTACCCACTTCCAAAGATTGAAGAGGTTGTCAATAATGTCGCGCAGGATAAGTTTTACAGTTCTGTGCATCTGCGCTCTGCCTACTACCAGGTCCCCCTGAGAGAAGACCAGCGTCCTTATACAGCTTTTGAGGCTATGGGAAAGTTGTACCAGTACAAGCCACTCCCTATTGGCGTCACGAATGGGGTATCTGCTTTCCAACGGGTCCTCGACTGTTTTATTCGCAGAAATAAGTTGAAGAAAGTCCACGCGTATTTTGATTTAACTGTAACGGTCTCAACAATGGAAGAGCATGATCAAAATCTTCAAGCCCTGCTGGAAGCTGCGAAGCGTGACAATTTCACTCTCAATGAAGAAAAATCTAAATTTAGGATGAAAAACGTCAATTTATTGGGCTACCAAATATCTCATGGTGGAATTTGACCCAACCCCCAGCGTCTTCAGCCCCTTTTGAACTTGCCACCTCCCTAGTCTCTGCGAGAACTCAAGCGTGTCACGGGCATGTTCGCTTACTATGCCAGGTGGATAGAAAATTTTTCGAGAACAGCAGGGCCGCTTCTCCGTACCCAGCATTTTCCTCTTTCAGAGGATGCCCTCAAATCTTTTGAAGACGTCAAATCTGGGCTTGCAAAGGTCAGCCTCGATGCCATCAGAGACAATGTTCCATTTGAAGTCGAGAGTGATGCGTCGGATTACGCAATTGCGGGGATACTCTCCCAAAACGGACGACCTGTTGCATTTATGTCGCGAACGCTGAATGCCTGTAAGCGGAAGTACCCCGCTATCGAAAAAGAGGCTACTGCAATCATTGAGGCTGTCCGAAAGTGGTCTCATTTCTTGAAAGGACGACCCTTCTTATTACGAACTGATCAAAAATCTGTTTCATACATGTTTGACCAGAAAAATAGAGGAAAAATTAAAAATTACAAGATACGCATTTGGCGACTGGAAATGAGCCAGTTCACCTACGATATTTGCCACAAGCCCAGTGTCGAAAATATTGCACCAGATGCCTTCTCACCTGTTTGCTCATCACTTCACTCGGTAGCAGAACTCCGTTTCCTTCATGATTCATTGGGACACCCGGGTTTTTCTAAGTTCTGTTGCGATCGGAAATCCCGAGCGGCATATGCGCAAAGCTTCGCACTGTGGCAGCAAGCAACAATAGAGTTCACATGCCATGATCACTCTATTATTGCTTGTTCGCGCCACATGTATGTATGGTGTTGTTCTTCACGCACATCCCGTTCGTGGTGAATCACACATTCAATGCAATACTACCGGAGAGGTTGCAACAGTACTATCATGTACAGATGAACAGGTGAGGTATGCACATAGGTAAGAAAAGTAAGCAACAATAGAGGTTATAAAGCAGAAAGCAATGCAGCAACCACATTACAGAACAAAGGCATGCAGCAAAGGCAAAAAGAATGTTTATCCATACAACTTGTGAAGTAATACAATTACCCATGGACCATAATGGAGTAACACTGTTGGATGTATGTCTCACCAGGCATGTAGCATCACCAAATGAGTTTTAAGAGGCAAAGGTAGAAACAGATTACAAAAGGTTTAACAGTAAAAAAATTTAGAATGATCCAATAAGTGTTGGGTACATTTTTAGAGCACACTTAACTTATTCATGCATAGCCAGCATCAGATACTCATACTGAGGTAGTTGACCATTCCAGGTGAAGCAGTTTTGCTACAGCCCAAGAAAAAAAGAAAATTGCTTTCACAGATGTCCCGTACTGTATGTGAACACGTGGAACAACAGATTATCATTATTCCAATGCATGAAAACAACAAAAACGTTTTGAGCTTTTGTCCAGTGTATCACAACATAAATCTTTCCTGTAGGTCTGTGGCATACAAACTACATCTTTTATTGTAATCTACTCACCAGGAGGTAAAGGTTCTTCCAATCTCAGATCAGGCTGTTTTAGGTGTTGTGGCCGATACTGCGACATGCTTGATAATTAATCCAATAGCCTTTTTTGTAGTGTGATTATATAATCTTCAGAAACAGAAACTTATTAGTGTCTTATTCAAACAGCTAAAAATACACTTTCAATTAAAAGAACATAATTGAAAGTGAAATCCAACCCAACTGTAGCCTAAGCAAACTTTAAATGCAATTTGCACATACAGTAGTTGCTTGGTTTTATTAATTAAGTACACATGTACCTACACTGAGTTTAAACAACTATGAAGGAGCATCTGTTCTTATAGAAACATGGTCTAAGCCTGTAATTGTATACACTATACAGGCCTTGTGATGAAATGATGGAAAAAGAAGCAACAAAACCTCCACACATACAGTGATGAATGCACAACTGCATTTTTTGGTTCATGCCAGCAGAGCAGTATTGCCACTGGGATCAGTCTCGTTAACATCAGATTGTTGCCTTCTCCAACATCAGATTTTTACATTACTGTTTCATATAATCTAAACGCTTCTATTACCAATACCTAACAAACCAGTACTGCCACAGGCTTCTCTGCAATAATCACTAGATTCACAAAACAAATTCACTAGATCTCAAAACATCATTGGATTTAAAAGTTGGTGATGACTATGGATACGCCTCGCATGACGTGGTTCAAATAAAATGCTAAGTTTGTTACTCAATCAGCATCAATGTCGCAGCAGATACGTTTAAAGTCTGATGTGCCAAAGGTTTTGGGTTCGACTCTCACCTTGCCAACTTTCGTTTTGGTACTGGTAGGGTTACACACGTTTCAATTCATCAAGATCAATGGGACCACATTTTCGCTACGTTTTTCAAAACTTTCCAGGCAAAATTGCGTTTATTTTATACAGTACGGGTTAGGTTCAGGGTTAGCATTTAGGGTTACTTAGTGTTACTGTTAGGGCTACGGTTAAGGTTAGCTTCACTTTTTACCCAGGTAAAGTGACTTTACGTTCACCTTTTACCTAGGTAAAGTGACCCGACTTTTCCAGTCTCACTTTTTTCAATGGATACGACGTTCGCGAGTAAAATTGAAAAGGCTTAAAATGAGGTGATACAACAAAACGCAAGAAAATGAAAGAACAAGTTCTGAACATAACATCCAAAGCAAAAAAACTTGCAAATATGTTGTACCAAGCTCATACGAATTGTTCAAAACATGCAAGTTTTTGAGAATTAGAGATAATTCAACGAAAAATTAAAATACTTTCCGAGGGGGTTATGATGATAAATTTTATATTAAAATCTTCAGAATTTGTCGAACTATTGATCTGTGAAAAAATCGCGGGGTCATTTTTGTTTAAACGAAATGAGAAGCAAAATTTCAAAGGTACTCTAACACCAAAAATGCCTTTGGCTGCCAGATTCTCGTGTTGCGCGACTATCGATTTCAATTCAATATTAAAATACTTTCCGAGGAGATTATCATAACAAATTTTATATCAAAATCTTTGGAATTTGTCGAACTCTTGATCTGGGAAATATTCGAGGGGGTTATTTTTGTTTAAACGAAATAAGAAGAAAAATCGCAAAGGAACTCTAACACCAAAAATGCCTTTCGCTGCCGGATTCTCGTGTTGCGCGATGGTGGTGCTTATGTCTCCTGTAAAATGTCTTTTTCCAACTCTTCAGGTGTGCACCCTCTGGTTCGTTGCACTGTTTCAGCAGGGAGCTCGTCACCTAAAACTTAGTCCTTTGTTTGTTTCTTACTTGGACATGATGAAATGCATCTTTCTCCACAGGTTTTTGCTTCTCTATTCATTGTCCTGTGAGCAAGCCAGCAGGGTGCAAGTATCGCTGATTCTTGTCGCAGTTGAGGTTGTACCTCCTGTCGTTTCAGGTGTGTTACAATTGATGACATCAATGTCTTATTGTGCTTTGCCGTTTTAAATGAAACTTCTAAATTTTCTCACTCTCATGAAAAGGTTTGCTGTAGGAGTTTGCTTGCTCGAAGCTCGCCTATATATTGATTGTTGCATGCATTGCCAAGTAATTTCTGTTGGGTAATTGCTGATGTTTGTTGTGTCAGATGACTATTCATTACCATGCCTTCTTATAGTAAAGAAAGTTCTTTGCTCTCTTGCACAAATGCAAAGCACTTTCTGCTGTTGAAAAAGAAAAGTTGCGGCAAAGCCGATATCAAGAGGCTAATACTATAGTATTGTTTTGGGTGAACTCCAAGATTTGTCGAAAGACAGACTTCATAAACCTGTTAACGTATGTCCTATGCGTTTTATCAAGGATGTTTGGGACAGATGCACGCTTACTCACAGTGGCGTGCAGAGGTATGGTGATGCCCGGAGCGACTACTTGATTGGTTGCCCCCTACCAAATTCTAGTATTGAACAGTGGCATATGGTGGCGATTGTTACTGGATATACGCTGTTTGTGACGTCACAATATGACGACATATTCACGTTTGCACACCAACGTTTTGGCGAAGTTTGTTGACACAACATGCATATTCAGAGACACCGGAGCATTGGTAGGGAAGCAGTCCCGTCGCCACGGGGGGACTTCTGTGGGCTTAGCCACCACAAGCAAATTTCCAAGCTCCCCAAAATTGAATCGTGAAGCACTATAAATCGGTGGAATTGTTATCAAATTTCAGAATGTCAAGCCGCCCTGAACAGACGTAAAGCCCCCTATTGAAAACTTTCTCGTGACGGTCCTGTAGGGAAGGGTGGGCGGTAAAACCGTTGGGAGCAATGCAAACTTATAAAAAAATCGTTACCGATTGTGTGTGTTTCTGTTCATCAACAATATTGACCTCAAAAATAATAACAGAAATTTTAGAAAATCATTCTGAATTTTCTGGGTGCCGGAATAGCAACAATAAATTTGTTTCAAGTCGATCTCGATAAACCATGAAATTACCGATGATACTGTTATGAAAAACAATGGTGTTGGACGTGGGGGTGCAGGGGTTGCAAGCGCACCCCCAAAAGTTTTGATTTGTTGAAAATCTGGCCAAAAGCCCTGAAAATCCGGGTGAAAATGGCGCCCAACTCTGTTTGACTACAAAAAATGGCACCCAAGGTTTACATAAAAACCCATGAAGACCTTTTTTTGGTGGTTACACCAAAAAGAGGCCTTCACGACCTTTGTGGGAGAAAAGTTGTAGGCAGAAGTTGCTCAGAAAACTTTTCGGGCAAGTCTGGGGAAATTCGGGCAAAATCTTTCGCACCCCAAAAATTTTCCTGCTCCTACACCTATGATGAAAAGGCACCTCCGCCCCGTTCTTCCTATTTTGAAAGGGCAGAGGGGGAAATGCCCTCGCCATGCCTCCATTTTCCGGCGTCCTTGTGCATATTATTCTACATGCACTCTCTTTACTCGTTGTTGTAGGCTATAATGTGTCACGGTAATGAACATAGATTATCAGCGGTCTCCTAAGACAGAGCAGTTCATGACTTCAAACACATCTGGCAATGTGTTAAAACAGGGGAGTAGAACATACTCAGTGCTACGTCAGCGCAGTTCACAGCTGCAAAAATACAAGGCTGCGCGAATGTCTCCTCGTATAGCAATCGATCAGAAGGTATGCTGCTGGGATGGTGGACACTCAGGGTTGACAATTGAAACTTGCTAAGCTACACAAGAATTGAGAATGCGCATGAAGTATGCAAGAAAATTTTCGTTTTTTATTATGTGACTGTTATATGTAGGCTACAATAACTAAGGGGAAAGAAAAGATACGGGCCTGTGTGAGCCGTTGTGATCAATTCGCCTGAACTGCCAATTAATGACGAAGCTCGAAACGAAGCACACATTGGAAGCACAGGTACTAGCACAAAAAATGAAACAGGAAACTAGTGATGCATCATAAAATGAAATAGGACAGTTGTTAGGACATTTTTTTAATTTGGCTCAGAAATTCAATTTAACGTCAATAATTATCTTCATTGTTGATGTAATTGGACCCAACCAACAAAATACCAGTTTTTTTAAGTCCACTTAAAAAAACAATAAAACCCACCAAAAATACCTCTCTTTTGATTTCCTTTGAAAAATGTACTATGAAGTAAAAAATAAAACAAACAGCACAATTGTGCATCTAACTGTAGACCTACATTTTTTTAATGAAACAAAACGAACAGCAACGAAATTTGAAGGACTTGAAAAAAAGAGAAGAATAATTCGAACAGTTTGAGTAAATTCTACTGGTTATCTTCTTCAGCTCTGCAAAATCGGAATATTTTAATCAATTTCTCTGCCTTCTCTGCATCCAAGCTGTTTCTGATGTTGGACCATACAAAACCATATGTTTAAAAAATGCTCTATATAGATGCTGAACTAGCAGCGCATGTACATAAACTTGACGTGAAACTGCAGAATTTGGGTGGGAGTGGCCTTTCTTTGTTTGCTCTCCGCGTTCTTGCCAAGCCTTACCACTTGGGAGTGAATTGACCAACAACATTTTGCTGAAACAAAGATGGGGTGCATTTCTTTACCCTTAAATTTGAATGCAATAATTGGCATAGACAAGTTATTATTCTGTAAATCTGAAAATGGTGATATTACATGATGCAATAAAAACAATTGAGAATGGGGTTTTTGAGTTTTTCATAAAAAAAGAACAAAAACCTGTTTCTATTCAAAAAACAAAAAATTTCGGATTTAGAAATAACAAAAAACACGTGGGCTGCTTTTTTTAAAAACGGGTTTTTATCAACACCGATTGTCTTTCAATCCTTTTTGTAATTTTCCCTTCATCGCACGATCTGGAAAAAGTCACGTCACTATCATTTGGTTGGGGGTGCGCCGCACACTTAGTGTATAGGTCCCGGTATTGAAGAATGTGAGAATTACTGGCATTTCAATACGTAAAAATTAGTGTTGACAACAAAACAAGTTTCGAAAAACTAAATCCATGCAGCATGTATTAGTAGACTTGCAATAGAAAAAATCATCCAGTTACGGCATTAAAATTTTTGTAATTTCACTCTTTGGATGCCCCTGCCTTGGATGCCCGGGGCCGGCGCCCCGTTCGCCCCTCCCCCCCCTCTGCACGCCACTGCTTACTCAGAAAGGTAGAGGTCTTACGGATTCTGCATTGAGGAGCGAGGTGATTCGAAACCTAAAACTTGTCAACACGACTTGCTCATTCGGATTCAAATGGCATGTTGTGCGACTGAAAGATTCAAAGCGACTTCACCTTCCATTGTTCAAATGCGAAGTTTATTGCACTTCATCCACGTGCAGTGTGCAGTTCAAGTTGCATACAAATGAAGATTTTCAAGGAAAAGTCTCATTTGAAGGTAAAATGCCTGTTAAGCTTATTACAATATGTCGTTTACGGGTATTTGTGACCAGGACGCAAATTAACTCCTTGAAACGTGCATTTATATCTGTAGCTGCGTCGCGTACAAAGTGCTTCATCCATTTTAATCGTTTATTTAAGGAAGATGGCCATCCTTGATCCTTCAATGTTTTGACACAGTGGTTCACAATCTTTTTTGTCGGCATTCTCTTTCCCACCAATGCAGCCTTTCATTCAACCTTGTATTTATATTGCCGGTGCAGATCCCCAAACCCTCGTAATGTATTTTTCTCTGCAGTTAAAATTGTAACAGTAAAAATTCGACCTTTCAAACTATTTGATTCCTTATCGTTTGTGATCCAGTGATTTGAAGTTAAAGACAGTAAAAAAATTTCAACGACCCCACCAAATTCTTTCAACGTGTCTGCTTTCGCTAGAAGTCCGTTCAATCGTATAGTGCAAATGTCACCAACCAAAATACGCTGTTAGTCTCTTACGTTATCAGTTGGCAACATTAGCGTTCACAGAATTTTTCCAGGTGGGGTAACGTCGAAATTTGTTTATCCTTTTTCAGGTTTCTGACGATGCAATTAAATGGACGTTCACGAAACGCTTTACCCTTTCTATTCCATTCGTCTGGGCTGGTTGAACCGCAATTTTCAAAATTTTGTCTGAAATGTTTTCTACACTTCAGCTATCAAAAATGTTTATACTTTTCATAAACTGTCTATATAATATCCATTTTTTCAAGCACTTTCTACTAACAAGTCATAATTTAAGAATAACACCGGTATACAGGATTTTTGGGGACTTGAAGTTTGTAACGGGTTTGGGGGGAGCTGAGTCCAAAAATCATATCCATTTTTGCCCATCTGATCAGGATTAGCCGCTACAGAACATACGTTTTGCAGTTTTTTGCAAAACATTGAAAATCCTCAGAAAAAAAGTTTCAAAAATTATCTCCCACCCTTTTTAACTTGAAAACAGATTTTTTTTAATCTCTAGTTGTGCTTTTAAATGCTGAAATGCTTTATCAGCTGCTGTTGAACTGCGTAGGCCCACAGGGAGTGAGTTAGTGGTAGTCTGTTATAAGCGGTAACTACAATAAAATCCTATGTCAGAATAGTCTGTGCCTGGTACCATAGTTGATGAGCATGACTGGATAATTTGCAGTAAATTAGAAGAATTTGTGCGTATTGGTTGGGCAGCAAAGTGGATACAAAAACTTTCCGTGTTTATTGTGTCTGTAGGACAGCAGGGATTGCCAAGAGCATAGGAATAAGGAATGTTGGCCAAAGAGAGAAAGACTTGAGATTGGTAAAAGAAATTATACACTTTCCTTTGATTAATCCAAACAAGGTGTTACATTTTTGGTGTTAGAGCGCCTTTACGATTTTTCATTTCATTTCGTATAAACAAAAATAATCCCCGCGATTTTTTCACTGATGATCGTTCGATGCATTCCAAAGATTTTGATGTAAAATTTGTTATGATAATCCCTCGGAAAGTATTTTAATATTGAATTGAAATCGATAGTCGCGCAGCACGAGAACCTGGCAGCGAGAGACATTCTTGGTGTTAGAGTACCTTTGCAATTTTGCTTCTCATTTCGTTTAAACAAAAATAGCCCCCGCGATTGTTTCACAGATCAATAGTTGGACAAATTCTGAAGATTTTGATATAAAATTTATCATCATAACCCCCTCGGAAAGTATTTTAATTTTTCGTTGGATTGTCACTAATTTTCTAAAACTTGCTTGTTTTGAACAATTCGTATGAGCTTGGCACAATATATTTACAAGTTTTTTTGCTTTGGATGTTATGTTCAGAACTTGTTCTTTCATTTTCTTGCATTTGTTTTGTCGTATTATCTCATTTTAAGGGCTCACTTTACCTAGGTCTTATAAAGCCCTAACCGATAAGCAAATAAGCACTAACTGATATTGATGCACACTAAAATAGATATTACAGCAAAACAGGCATAGCAACACCACATCTCTTACCTCGACAACTCACAATTTGCAAATGTAATCTGACACCACTTTGTTGTATCGAACCTGATGTGATAGTGTGGGATGCTTTGGTGAGGGACTGGTGCTCTGCAGCAGAGATGATCAGATAGTGGATTTTTACTATCAGATCCTAACCTGTTTTTGAAAAATGGTATCCGTATCCGATCCGAATCCTGTTTAGGTTGAAATCATACTATCCGTATCCAAAAACCATCCGAAAGTGTCATGCGATGCACAACATACATTTTTTGTGCTGTGTCTATTTTGCCTCATGAGGCAAAATAACTGCTGGAATTATTTTGCCTTTAGCTGAACACGATTGGTGTAAGTAGTCACATGGTAAGTTTGGAACGCATGTCCTGCTTATTTGACCATGACATCTGTAACAGCTCAGTCCCTGCATGGATGATGATTGTCATGGTTTCAGGCAGTGATGTAGTCGAGACCGTAACCTCTGAGACCGAGACCTGGCTCAAATTTCGAGACGAGACTGAGACTTTGTCATAAAAACCGAGACCGAGACCTGGAAGTTCGAGACTGAGACCTAGACTCGAGACCTCACATTTCTCTGATGGTAATTAAAGCTAACTCCTTGAATAATGCAGTAACAAAATATCTGGCACATTGCCAAATATGAAGATAATAAAAATCATCCGAATTTGTTCAAACAGCCAAATTTGTGCAAACGGCCAAATACTGCAAGGGTTCATTTTCATTTTCCTCTTAGGAATTTACAACCTCAAACCTGTGGCCTTATTTACAAATTCCATGAAGAAATGCATGGACATTGAAAATGTTGGCAGCATTAAGAACAGTGGTTTTCAACCTGGGGTCGTTTGCCTTTTTTCTAGGGTCATGAGAGCTTCTGACAAAAATATTCATATTTACTTCTCTATTTTATATTCTTATGGAACTACTTTTTGTCATGGCCAAAATAATAGGATCACCTGGCAAAAATGATAGCCTACTTTTTAATTCAAAATTGTTTTAAGTGTGATTATGACCACCACAATACAGAATACTGTTGCATTTGGCAACGCACGAACAACTTTGTGACGTAAGAATGTGATGTGTTTGTAAACTAGATATCTGATTGCGGCAGCTAAGGGAGTTTTTATTCTAGTATTCAATGAGTTGTGCTGTGGAGTGATTTGTGTACGGCATGGGTCTTTCTCACTGATGCTGCCATGTGCATAAATTTAACAAATGAGTCTTGGTTCAACACAGTGATATCGTACGTTATTTTATAGTCGTTGTGATTTTCTATTGTGCAAACACAACTGCATTTCATATGTCTGACTGGAAATTTTCGGAAGGGGGTCGTTAGGTTAAATTGGGTTGCAAAATGGGTCGCCGCATGAAAAAGGTTGAAAACCACTGGTTTAGAGGTTCTACGCATTTTC
>Ga0210059_1016218_pt1 | contig 10774 bp, 7 predicted proteins | sample Ectturendosymbi2_FD_188042 | JGI IMG/M metagenome (GOLD analysis project Ga0210059, IMG submission 188042) | Ecteinascidia turbinata endosymbiont from Florida, USA - Sample 2 (SPAdes) (version 2) | ecosystem: Host-associated > Tunicates > Ascidians > Unclassified | place: Key West, Florida... | reverse complement strand
AAACGCTTCGTGACAAAGGACTGCGATGCCGTCTTGAGAAATGCACCTTCGCCCAGCCACAGGTGGTTTACTTGGGGCACGTGCTGTCCAGCGAAGGAATTCACCGAGGTCCAAACGTTAATACCCTCAGCGAGATGCCAGCGCCGCATGACATGTCCACACTACGTTCGTTTCTCGGCTCCGTGCAATTCTGCGCAAAGTTTTTGTTACCAACGTTTGCTTCAGTGGCCGAACCGCTATACCGTCTTACCAGGAAAGGTCATCGGTGGGCATGGGGGTCAGAAGAGGAAGCAGCTTTTCGTCGGCTGAAGGAGCTCTTATCTGCAGCCGATGTGCTCGCTCATTTTGATCCATCCCTTCCATTAGGAGTCACCTGCGATGCATCAGCGGTCGGGATTGGCGCTTCCTTGTTTCACCTCTATTCTGACGGAGGTGAACGACCAATAGCCAATATTTCCAAGACGCTCACAGCAAAGTCAGCGCAATTACAGCCAGATACAAAAAGAAGCGTTGGCTATCATCTACGCCTTGACGAAATTCTTCCAATACTTACAAGGAAGAAAGTTTATTTTAGTGACTGACCACCAGCCTTTGGTGGCCATGTTCGGACCGAATAAGCCAACTCCAGCTATCGCTGCAAACCGTTTCTCGATGGGCTCTGTTTCTTCGACAATTCAACTACACCATCGAGTACCGCAAGACGTCGGAACAATCCCATGCTGATGTCCTCAGTCGACTGCCAGTAGGTGAAGATCCCGTTTTCGACAGAGACGAAAGCACCGACGACGTGGACACCGTTTGTACCATTGAAACACTGAGTTTGCAAGTGGAACCAACCGACACGGGTACGTTGCGGAAAGCGTCTTCTCGAGATCCAACTTTGACGAAGGTCATGCGATTCACGAGAGAAGGTTGGCCAGAGAAAAAGACGGCAATGACCCAGCAGAGAAATTCCGCAAAATCGCCGACTCACTTGGTGTTTGTTATGGCTGTTTACTGTATGGAGCCCGGGTGGTGATTCCGACCAAACTACGTCGACAAGTGCTCGATCTTTTGCGCGAATGCTATTTCGGCATCCAACGGATGAAGCAGTTGGCTAGGACGGCCGTTTAATGGCCGAAAATTGATTCCGACATTCTCGATCTAAGCCGGCAATGTTCGACTTGCGCCGGGCATCAGTCGGAACCGTCGAAAGCTCCCGTCCACCCGTGGATGTTACCTGAGAAGCCGTGGAGTCGCCAACGTATTGATCACGCATCAACTTTCTGGGGTTCAACTGGCTTGTGGTTACTGACGCCTATACTAAGTATGCCTGCATCCATGCAACGCAGTCAGTATCAGCGAAGTCAACGATCAAACTCTTGCAAGAGGATTTCGCGCATTTCGCCGTATCGAATAGAAAGAGTTACCAGCAAAGGCGACAGTATTTAGCGACCGACCAAGAGGTACACAGCGCGCAAAACAAATCAACGCGGGGCGTGGAATAAATCATTTGCCGGCAGAATCAGTGTAGCAATCAGCGCCGTGGAGAGGCGCCGTGGCAAACTTACACCAAGGAAAGTTCGAGAAAGCACCACTCTTAATACCGTTAGTCGACCTTGTTAAGCTTTCACACATGCTTTGCAGACAATATGAGGTGCACGTGTATTTTCTTGATCATCAAGCTTCACTTAAAAATGCACAAGATGCATCTTCCTCACAAAATCAGTGATAGATTTCCTTTGGTCTTGGAAAATTCATCACAGGTGTAAAAGGCCTTGTTAGGATTATTACGACAGCGTCTATGCGATGAACTCATAACTATAAAGTACAACTAAACCAATGTGTAAAATTCGGTATCCAAAGAACATGTAAACCTGTGATTAAGAATAGATAAATACTGAACGAAAATGTGACTGTTGTCAGTCCAGTCACAAGGAAATACACCCTATGAGTGACAAACTCTATGCAAATTGTCAAACCTGCAGTAATAAACTGGATTTTTACTTGAATTAAAAAACCCTGCATATTTCCAAACGCTAGTTACGTGAGCATGAGCACAAAATAGCCTCGTGGTAGACCCGTTCTTTAGTTTGGCTATAAAACTGTTAAACTTTGACAACATCTACTCCACAAAAATATAGCTACAGAATGAGATATTGACAAGATGTTGTAAATGAAACGAGTACTCTATAAATGTGGTGAGCAATGCAAAGTAAGTGCAGAATGATAACCCTACTCAGGTGAGCAACCAGCTGAAATTCTCGGGGACAAAATGATTGTATCTTGTTGTGCGTGACAAATAAAAAATTTCTTGCCGCTGTAACAGTGTTGTTTATTTTAATGTTTTTTAACTTTTGGGAGGGGGCAATTGCGCGGTTGAACCCCTGGTTGCGGGCCTGATCTTACTGTCACACTCCCGTCATCTGGTTTACTGTCTAATGGTATACAGTTTGCAGAAAGCTGAGGAAATCACTCATAAAACTGAAGATATAGAGTACAAAATCATACATATGCTGGATCTAAATTAGTTGTGCTGTAGAAAATTGAGTCTGAAGTAATAAATCTCAAAGAGTATTTGCAATACCTTATTACTGAAATAATGGGTTGTTGCAATAACAATTAAACATATAATGGAGTATCTGGCCACGAGTAAGGAATGCATACTACGTAAAAGACATTTCCAATACTCGTGTTACTGATAATTGTGTTCACATTTGGCATGTCCTAAAGTTAACAATTTTTTTCTTGTCAAAGACAAAATATCGATAACTCAAAAACTAGCGCCAATTCAAAGCCACGGATACCTTTTTCGGACTCAGAAGCCAGAAATTACCCAAACGCCATACCTTTGGCGCTGGAAAATAATATTTCTTTGTTAGCCATTGAATAGATTCCATACTAGGTGTGCATGTTGAGATTGAAGTTGTTAGACCTCTCCCTGTGCTTGATACAGGTATACGGGCTACACTCTTGTGCAGGTTTTGTTTAAGGAAAATGTTAGGTGCCCGGTATGGACCAGTAGGGACCCGATTTCTCTGATTCTAGGGACCCGATGATAATTTTCGCTGATTTTAGGAACCCGATTTTCAATTCTAGGGACCTGAATCGGGTCCTCAAAACACCTTAAAAAAACCTGCCCTAGTGCACAGAACCAAAAATTCGTGGAGGAAATTAGTGATGAACTGTGTAGCAGACACCTCATGGTCTGTACATATTTAATGATGATTCCTCAAAAGGAAAACATAGCGGTAAGACTCAAACACCGCTAAAACAAAACCTGCTGGAATACAGCGCAAATGCTGTGACCAGTCAAGCACGAAAAACGTGACTGTCAGGGCAACATGCCTTCTCAATGTTGCTGAGTAATGCTAAATTTCAACGGATCCATCTCAGGAACCCACATCAACATGGAATGGCGAATGAAACAAATAAAAACCAATTTGGAAAAAGAAAGAGAAAAGAGCCAAGAGAAAGAAATCAACGGAAAACCTGAAAGCCCAAGAAAGGATGTCATGGAAAAGTACAGAAAACACTCCATTAATGATGTAATTAAAAATCATGACAAAAATCCCCATAAAATTGCCTTATAAGGCAATGTTCAGACACTAGTCAAATAATGATTAACTATTGAGGGTCACGGATTGCCTTATATGGGCACTAATCAAAAGATGAGTTATTACTGTGCATCACGGATTGCCTTACATGGGCACTAACCAAAAGATGAGTTATTATTGAGCGTAACGAATTGCCTTATATGGTTGTGTCTTGTGACTACTCAAAAGATGAGTTATTATTGCATGCCACGGATCGCCTTATATGGGCATAACAAAAAGGGTACTTTCCAATTATATCGAGTATTTGAAACCGCGATTTTTGGACACAAAATCGGTTCGGGTCCCGGTTACGTTTCCTTAACCCAGAAGTCTAGAAAGAGATACGTCCCGTTATCGTGAAGGCGACTCTTTTTAGCACTGGAAGTAGCCTTCCACAGTCAACACTGAGGAGGCTCTTCCAACCCTGGAAAAAGTGTCCAACGGTGACGACTGTCTGACACTTTTCCAAAAGCCTCTTCCAAATTTAGTTTATCCAAATTGGCCGCCCGCCACAAGGACTGGTATTGTCAAAAGGCCGCTGCTTTGTTCAGTTCTTGTGGTTCTCATATTCTGGTCTGGTTGAGCCAATATTGTCAAAGGTAGGTTACTACCTTGCTCGGGTCCCAGACATCGGTTCATTTGGACGTTGAGAAACAAAGTTGTCCCCGACAAGGTGGATCCTTGTCGAAGTTGTCCCCGACAAGGCGGATCCTTGTCAAAGTTGTCCCCGACAAGGCGGATCCTTGTCAAAGTTGTCCCCGACAAGGGGGATCCTTGTCAAAGTTGTCCCCAACAAGGCGGATCCTTGTCAACGTTGCCCCCGACAAAATGAATCATTGTCAAAACTGACCGACTTAGGTCAGTCTAGAGCGAAAGTACATCAAACTAACTCATGGTTCATGAAATACAAATATTTTGTGATTTCGGGCTTAACCATGAGTTAGTAGTCAAAACGAGACACTCATCTTTTGAAATGTAAACAAAACGAATGCATGCGCTTGTGCCTAAAGACAGGAACATGAGGAAGCGTAGACCCGCCGTTTCCTCTGTGAGACAGTGCGAAATTATCTCATACAGTAATCAAGCGTGCAACTGGTTTGTGCAGTAACTCCGCTTATCAAGAGATCTTGTAGTAAGCTTCTATGTTGTTTAACACAGGAAAATGTGAGAACTAGAGTGTAAGCAGACAGTTGTCTTGAGGGATGTATTTTGGTTAAATGTATTGAATGTTGCATGTACTGCTGTGTTTGAGAGAGTCACAAGTTTGAAGTGCATTTTATTGGTGAGTTTTCCAGTGCTTATACGTTCTTATTTTAAAGAATAAAAATAAATGAAATACTCAATAAATGATCTGAATACTCTGAAGGTAATAAAGTGGCAGAGTGATCGAGAATCTTAGGGAGGTCAAGCGAACGTAGCTTTCGTGAATACCGTCCTTGCTACACCTAATGATCGAACCCACATACGAAATGACAGGTGTAGCTAAATAGGACCTCCTCCCATGCATTTTGTTTGGGGATTCGTCTTCAAGTGAGGTGTGTGAGGAGGAGGAACCTAACAACTGCGAAGGGTTGAAGCTGACGAATCCACTATGCTTTTGGGAGACTTCAATGCACAGCTTGGGAACGATGCCAGGGTTTGAAGGGGCGTGATGGTTCAACACTGTGCCGCTGACGTAAAAGGACAACGGAAGGCTCCTGCTGCCAAAAGTCGCCTGAGCCGGGTTAAAATTTTCAATTGTCTTGGTGTGCGTCAAGTCGCATAGAAAATGAAATATATCCAGCACACAAAACTAAATGAGTATATCGCAGTTATTTGAGTAGTTAATCTAGTTATTTTTTACAACCAGCGTTGGTAGCATGAGAGAGGAAAGGAACGTTACTCAAGGTAATGGTAACATAATAAATTCCGGAAAGGCATTCGCTGTGACTGGTGATGTTTTGTTATGTTTTACAACCGCAGTCAACAAGCGTCTGTTTGGAAAACTAGATTCGTGTTCGAAATTTTGACACAATCCAGTCCCAGTCGACCAAGTCTTTTGCATACGTTGAATCCTTTGCTTGTTGCAGTCTTGGCGATTCCAGCTAACAGCTCTGCCCAGACAAACTATGCAAAGAGCGCAAAGCACATAGTCGATTACTTCTCTCATGTGTTCTTTCTAACTTGCATTTTCATTATCACAAAAGATTGTAGTGTTTGAATGTCGTTTGTTCGAAGAAACACTGCGGTTTATTATTTGCCTACTGATTATAACTTAGTTCTTTTTAGCTCGCTTCACTACTACAGATCCAGTTTGATCGTTCTGACTAGAAATTCAGATGTTGTAATAGTTTACAACGTTTCTCGTACTTCTCCAAGTAACACCAGGCCTGTCCAGCTACTCTATGATGCCACAGTCTTAGCGATGATTCTTCATCTTTCGAGCGATTTTTTATTTACTGATAGGCCGCACTAGACCTCGAAGCAGGTGTTAAGCACAATCCAATTCCGGAAAGGCAGTCACTGTGCGATTCTTTCCGGAAAGGCAGTCGCTCGCTGTGCGACTGACATTTAACTGTCTCATCATCCACAACGGTCAGGCCACGTCCTCCATGGGGAGGTCGATAGATAGGACAGTGAAGGACAACATGGTCCACAGTCTGTTCCTCTGCGCCACATTCACATGTTGCAAAGAGGTCATACCCATTTGTTTAAGCAGTAGCGGAAACGTCCGATACCGGTGCAGAGGGGGTTAAGCTGTACCCACGCTGTTGTTGGTCGGGTCATGCTATGAGAGTTGGTTACAATGTCGGAAATAAAGTATACGGAGTCTCGTAGTGCTCTCCAACCACTCCGCATTCCATAGGTGATCTGCCTAGAGCGCCGAACTTCTGCTGTTTTTGTCAGATGAACTGATGAGTCGTTGTGCAGCGGCTACAGATGGGTGTCTCGATTTAAGATGCCGTGTGTGGCTCTTTGCGACTAAGCTCATCAGGTAGGATGCCTGCGAGAGTAGGAAGATTGTCCGCTTGCTTAGGACTCAGGCATCCAGTCACAGTTCGCAAGGCGTCGTTGATAATAGGATTATTGAGGTGGGTGTGAGCACTGCGGCACCAGGCAGGAGTGCAGTACTCTTCTGTAGAGTGGACTAGGGCTAAAGTAGCTGTTGACAACGTTGTTGCCGTAGTACCTCAGCCCGAACCAGTAAGCCGCCTCAGGAGTGCGACGTGTGATGTCAGCTTTTTGCGAAGTAACTCAAGGTGTCGCCGATACGTGAGCCTCCTGTGCAACGTTACTCCGAGGTATTTGTGTTCGGAGCAAAAGGGAAGGTTTCCGTCGATGAAGTCGACTTTCAGCCACAGGCGTGCGGAAAAGCATTTTACTGGTGTGGGCGGAAAAAATTTGCCCTGAAAATAACAATTTGCCCTAAAAATAGACAACTTGCCCTGAAACTAACTTTTTTAGTTTAATCCGAATGGGACCTGAAACCTCTTGTAAATCTGTTCTATACAGTTGAATTCGTTTATAGCGGCTTCGCCTGTAACGTCAATTTGCCTGTAACGTTAGATTTTGTTCGGTCCCAATGACATCGTTTACATGCATTTCATTTCGCTTATAGCGTCAATTCGGCAAAACCTCCTTTATGGAATCCCCTAGAGGTGCTGTTATAGGCAAATTCTGTAGTTACCTTGCTTGTTAACTCAAGGGGGTGAAGTTCCTTGCGCGTTGTGTTCTCGTAGACAATAACCTTTGCGGCAATTGCCTTTATTGATGCAAATATGTACGCTATTTCGATGGCGCAACGCAATGGTTAAAAGCGACAGTTCGGGATCGAAGGGTCTGACTGCCTACATCGGCCTGTGTTATCGCTGCTGTGCGCTTGAGCAAGGCATTAAAGACCCGCACTCAACGGAGCCAAACAATCTGCACGTCCGTGCGGCCCGTTTCTACTGAAAATTGTTTAAAGACATTATAACCAGTCACGACTATGGTCCAGATTACACACTACACTAGCCCAAATTACACGGATCAACCCCAAGTGAATATACACTAAACACACTGTATTGAAAATTTTTTCACCGTTCAGGATTTTTGAGCAACTTGCGCTTGCCCTGAAAAACAGAGTTGCCCTGAAAATTTTCACTGTATTGTATATATATTTTTTATTATTCAGAATTTTTGAGCAACTTGCGCCTTGCCCTGAAAACAGAGTTGCCCTGAAAATTTCCACTTTATTGCAATATTTTTATCATTCAGGATTTTTGAGCAACTTGCCCTTTCCCTGAAGACAGAGTTTAACCTGAAATGTTTCAATACGGGGGGTGGGGCGACAGCTTCCCCGTCCCCCTGCCTCTTACGCCTATGCTTCCAGCTTACGTTTAGCTTCCTTGTTGTTGAGATGGAATTGCAACAAAGGTTAGCAAAAACAGTTGCCTGCTTGAAAAACATCCGAGCAAGATGGAAAACAGACGGTTCTAGAGACAAAGACGTGTGCGTAATAGTAATCAAGTAGATAAGGGATAGCACAGCTTTGCGTCAAAACAGCCTAGCGCCAAAACAGCTCAGCGCTGAATGGCTGGCGCCACATATTCGTCGCCAAAACGGCGGCGCCAAATACTCCAGTTCCGCCAAGAAGGGCCTGGAATTGCCTCTCAAACAGCCATAGCTCCGGCTTCAAATTTTATTCTGAGCCCCGGCTCTGTGTCCTTGCAAAACGACAAAAATTTGTAAACCACAAAATTTGTAGTTTTCTCTTTTGGGAAGTAATTTATGAAACAATAAATAAACTGAGTTGAAATATCTTCCATAACTGCTTTTCAATAAGCTGTTCTGACTTGATGAACCTTCCGGTGAAATACAAAAATTGTTGCGGCAGCTAGCCTAAGGTGCTAGCCGTGGAGGAGCTAGTCCGCAGAAAATTAGAGAAACGCGTGTTTGACGATCAATCGCGGTTGAAGTTTGACGCCTGATGGATTTTGTGACAATAAAGTTTGCCCTGATTGATTGCCCTCCGTTTGCGATTGCTGTAGGGAATAAGAAACTACAGCCCCGTAATACATGGAATTCGTATGGGTCAGGTTTAGGCGAAAGTTCGCCAGGAGCGCGTTTCTCTAATTTTAAGGCTAGCTGCCTCAACAAAAATCACTTAACATTTATTACACCATTCTCAACAATTGTTATTTTTCTTTTCATTGACATGGTTTCAAACGGATTTAAAATCACTGTATTTGTTGCAGCACATGTACATTGTACAACATATACAAACGTTTGAACGACAGAATTGCAGCACATGTACAACATATACAAATGCTTGAATGGTGGAATTGTTGCTCTTTGATAATAAGCGAAATATTTGGTTGAATCAAGTGGTTAGGCAACCCGATCGTTTTTAATAATCCACGAATAATTACCAGTATTCTTCAGCTTTTCCCGCAGGTAACTGCTGCCGCAATCCTTGTTTCTGATCTTGCTCGTCGTTCCCTCCCTGGTTGTTTTATTGCTGACTGTTCTCTCGGTGGTCGTTCTCTTGCTGGTTAACTGAATTCGCTTGGTTGCCGCCATCTCCAGCATTGCGTGTGATGCGTCGCACTACGATACTTCTGAAGCTCGCTTCTTGCATTGCAGGGTTGGCAGCAGGACCAGCATTTGAACATGGGTTAGCAGCAGCTTGGTTTTGACCAGAAACTGCTACATTGACTGCTTCGCAGTGACTTTCATCTTCGCTCTTCAAAAAAGGTATCTTTTTTACTTAAACAGTAAACCACGTTTTCGTGTTGCACTTTGTAAGAAACATTATCTTCAAGGAAATTACACAAAGCTGGATGATGAAAGGTATAAGAAAATGATGTCATGTAAAAGATGTCAAACATTTTATCATAAAAGCATCCACAATAACGCTATCGCCTTATGAAATGTAAACTTCAAGATTTCACCAGAAAAGCGCGAAACGTATACATTTGGGAGGGAAAAGCGTTAAGCAGTTTCAAATGCATTTGGGAAAGAAAAACGAGACTCAGCTTATCTCAAGAAAACGTACTTGGTGTCTATGAGGTGCCATTTATAAAAAAAACGTAATTTCGTTTTATAACGGAAACATTCAACACACTAAATCCTAAATATGACACACTTAGCTCACGGAGCGTTACATCGGACAGGTACCACACATCAAGTGCTAACTTGGGTTGATATAACAGATCAAGAGCTACCTTGGACAGATATAACCCATCAACTGTTTCATTGGACATATTTAACTCGGAAGGTGCTAAATAGGATATACTGTATTTCACAACGTGCTGATGTATGATATTGCATTAAAGCGTGAACAGTTAATGGAATGACAGTTTCTCAACCAATGAACTTTGTCAAAGATTTCATGCTTCAGCGCTTTATGCTTGATTGCTAAATACGCACACTTTGTCAATCATATCTGTCCGATTTAGCACTTGACCTTTTATATCTGTCCGGTAGATAACTTGATGTAAAATAACTGCCTGATTTGGCAGTTCATATGTTGTATCTCTCCAACACAGGCTTGTTGAGTTATACTGCATCTGTACCATATCGCATTTTCTGACTTATATCTGTCCGATATAATACTTGATAAGCTATATCTGTCCGATGTATCCTTTTCGTGTTATGTCTGTTCGATATTGTGCTTGGTGTTGCATATCTGTCCAGTATAGCACTTTCTGACTTATATCTTTCTGATGTAAGACGTGATGTGTTATGTCTATCCGATATAACACATGTTGCCTTATATCTCTGCGATTTACTCCTTTTTTCATTTTTTCTCATTTCATTTGTTCATGTTGTCACAAACAATCCATTTGTAAAAAGAACGCAGACATAATTTTTTAGCGATTATCAAGTTCAACAATGCAGTTTCTTTAAAGCAGTACTAGCATCTGAGTTTTGTGCTATGTGCAAGACGAAATCTCCAGAATGGTTGAATATCTCGCCGCAGATATTGCAATCAAAAACCCTTGATGGCCGAGTGAGCCTTCAAAGTAAAAACCCACAATTTTTTTTTCTTGTAATCCACATGAGTATACAAACACAGAGATATATTATTTTTGCTGAATGACGAGCGAAAAGTTCTGTAATATGAGTTTGAAGTAAGCCATGTATCGCTCCGAATTCAACCCTGGTTTGGCATATCGGCTCACTTTACATTGGTAAATTTAGCTGGCACACGTACGTTCTTTAATTTGGCAAAGCTA
>Ga0210059_1016217_pt1 | contig 10774 bp, 7 predicted proteins | sample Ectturendosymbi2_FD_188042 | JGI IMG/M metagenome (GOLD analysis project Ga0210059, IMG submission 188042) | Ecteinascidia turbinata endosymbiont from Florida, USA - Sample 2 (SPAdes) (version 2) | ecosystem: Host-associated > Tunicates > Ascidians > Unclassified | place: Key West, Florida... | reverse complement strand
TGGGGTCTTTTCGATGCAAATAGAAACGTCTCATCTGGCAGCGAGCGTATATTTTTAAAAATTTATTTGCAAATCACACAGCATGCTGAGGAAGCTTTTGGACATTCCACTCCATAGTCCATAACGTGGCAAACCTTGATATCGTTCTAGGTCATTTCAAGATGCCTTGATTAAGAAACAAAGAGGGAAAATCATGAAATGAGTGAGAGGAAAAGTGAGAAAGACAAAGGACAGAAGTCATGAACATGAGTAAGAGTAATAGCGAAAAAACCGAACACCGTCGTGAAACAAGCTTCGAAAGTAATACATCTAATACTATTTTCCGCAACCTTATTGAGGTATTCCCTGTGACATGGTTGTATAGTGAAAAAAAGTGCCAAATAAACATGCGACGCAAGCAGACCTGCCAACGATGACGTCCCAAGCACGATATTGCTCGACAGTTTGGTTGGCCACGTCACAGCTGGAAAGCACAAACTGCGGAACCGGAAGTACCGGGAAGATTCGTCCGGGAGGAGAAATGAGCTCTCTGCAAAGCAACGTGATGCAACATTTTTTGCACAAGTTGCTATAACGGTGTACACTTTGTTCACAATTGCGACGTTAAAGAAAGGTAATGCACAGTTCCAGACATTTTATTGGCTTTTTTCGGTCATTGAGAATTATAATGACATTCAGAAGAATTTTTAAGTTTCTAAAATCAAGCAAAATTTCTCCGTTGCAGGCCAACGATCTTGCTGATGTTCACGCGACTGCACATTTTGGCCCAAACCACAAATTAGACGGTAAGAAACTAGAATACCGTAATTGGATCATCGTAAGCTACCGAGTAACAACGCAATGCGAATACTACCCTAAGGATTAGACAGAGATCTATAACTCTGTGGTTGCAAGAAGTGAGAACAGTAAATCAAAGTTTGAGAAAACTCTGAGAAAATCACACGAAACATTTCGTAGGACTTTTCGGATGCCACCGAAAACATAGTATTTTTCTCCATGAAGATTTGAGGAGCCAAGACGCGGCACAGACACAAAAAAAGATCTGGAAAATATTGAAGCTCATATATTAGCAGAGCTTTTCGGAACAATTTTATCATTCCAGCAAAATTCACAACGAGGTTTGTTCTTTACCTATTAGAAGCATAATGAGAACAATAAAATAACTATAGTCAAAAACTTTCAAACCCTCAATAATCTAAAATTCAGCTTTAAACATAGGGCCAATGTGAAGACTCGTCGCCCAGGGATAGATTTCACGAATGCTGAAGAAAATAAATAATAATAATTGATATACTCCTGCTTTGTATTTAACCAGACCGTTTCGTTACCAGAAAATAACAAGCATATAATCAATCTTTGTTTATGGTTTTGGTTTTAGCCTTGTTTTCGATAAGATGTCTGCAACAGATTGTTCGTTTCCAAAAACATTGGTTCAAATTGTCGCTTTCATTGTTTGTCACCAACACTGCCGCACTGTAAATCACGACTTGTATCTTGGCAATGCAGACGAAGACTTATTTTCCATTAACCTTGAGAACAATGGTTGTATTTTATTATGGGCGCAGCTAAATTACAACCGGCTGCAGGCCTTGCAGTGAGAGTTTAGAACGCAGAATGGGGTCATAACTTTAGCTGAATGTGGGATAATATCTGATTGCAGGCTGCCTTGCCAAGTGGTGAAAGGTTGGAATAGAATTTGACACTAGGGTCAACTAAACTGAAAGCAGAGTCAAAGGTGTCACTCACCGGAAAACTGCACGTTATTCACGACTCTGGAGTCTTCTTCGTGAGGTCGATACCTCACCAGCAGTATACAGAAGGCGACCAGCGTGTATGCCATCAATGCTGCGATGGACGTCATGTTGACCAAGTCGTCAAGATCGAAAAAGAGGGCCAAGACACCTGTAGATAAATAAAATGGGCCCGTGCCGCATTCACCTGATAGTTTGATATTTTCGGGGGGACTGGACCCATGGATATGTTGTTGCAGCAATTCGAAGCGATAACGATATCAATGTTAATTCAGATTTACTGCAGTTAAAAGACGTTTGTTCCGTCTTTTCAACGGTTTACGACGTTTACAACTTTCATGTTTCTACTGTTCATAGAAAAAAATCCTTTTTTTGAGTTCATTCCAATAGAATCAACACGAACAGAAGGATAGGAATACTTTTTGTAACAAAAGCTGCTGCCTTCAATATGATGAAAAAGGCGACAATATTTCACATTTACGGGTGTTGACTTTATTGCTACGCACTCAACAATAGATCCATCTAAGGTGAAACGAAATGCACAAAAACAGCGCATCTTTGAAAACACAGCTGTGCAAAACGATAGTTACGTTTAAACAAAAAGCAGCTTTTCTTACAAAATTCATTTTGCGTCACAGAAGCAAAAACTAACATGCGAACTGCACAAACTTATATCATTTTTGCTTTCAGAAAAATGGCAACAGTCTGACCAACTCACTCGAAAAAACTCCCGACACGATGGTGGCGATCACGGGTGTGTTGTTTCTTTCCGAAACTTGGGCCAAAAACTTGAAGATGAGTCCGTCTCTGGCCATCGAGAAAACAACGCGGGGCGTCGCCATAGCAGCCCCCAGCGCACTGCAACGTCATCATTCATCACACAATTACTCCACAATTGTTAACGCCACGTTTTGCGGCACAGAGTTTTAAACATAAGAAACTAAGCTAATGATTTTGTGGAGGTTTTCTTTCGCAGTTTAAAGCAAAAGCTTTGATTTGTGGCAAATGCTACGACACAATAGCTTACAGACGAAAAATTACGGATGTGCAACTAGCCTTTTGGAGCGTGCACTTGTAGCCATTTGTAACGCAATTCTAACTCGTAACTGAACGAGATTTGGTTACTTTTATGCGCGTGAAGCAATAAATGAGACAAAAATCAAGGAACGGATTCAAATCAAAAGTGTGCAAAGTATGATTGAATCAAAAGCATAAGGTTCCGTTTATCACTGCAGGTGAACTTCGTGCATGATCAGCTCTGTGTGCTGCAAAACACGCAGACGGCTTTTGCGCAATTGCTGCTGATGAAAAGTTAACAATATGACCGAAATGAAACCTATGCACGTTTTCACAAATCAATCACCATCAAAAGCACAAGATTGCGCAGAGTACTACGTTCGCATTGGCGTTCGCAGGGGGCCCGCTGGAAATTGGAACTTAGAACCAAATTTTCTAGAAAACGTAAAATCAGCAGTTTAATTCCGGTTAGTTGGATAAATTCTTGCAAATGACGGCTTGTTTGCCGATATGACACTCACACTTAACAAGAGTCAGTTGACCGTTCTGGTGTCATAGTCATGCAGTCATGAAATTGCAGCTCACATAATCCGCTCTTTTTGCTGCAAATGCAGATTGCGAAAGTCTGGAGCGAATTGTTCTACTATTAGCCTTTGTTGCGTCACAATAACATGGCAACATATCTTTAAAGGTTCGCTTCAAGTTACGGTAGTAGCTGTTTTGCCGCATGTTATGTAACTGCTGAACGCACACATCTTGGCAGGTAATGCAGCCAGACAGCGAGTGCTAATAGCGGCAAGCCACGTACGTTCATACCAATGGTGGGCGAACTGCGACATATTTTGTGTGGCTCTTCTAGATATATAGCAATATCTCAAATTGACAGAGAGTTGTTACCTCATATTCAGTGGTGTGTTTAAGGGGAGGCGAGTGAGGCACTTGCTTCGGGTCCCCCCTTTTTGGGCCGCCCCTTGAGGTGTAACGTGTGTAAATGTTCCTTATTTTTGGTGAAAAAACTTATTATTCACTCATATAATGTACTACAAAGCAGATCATAAGTAAGTACTCTAGTTACAAAGGGCCCCTTATAGGAAGTGTAATGTGCAGGTACTTTGCTTTCAAAGGATCCCTCAACAGTCATTTAAATATGTAAGTACTCTGCTTTTGAACTTCATTGAAGGGGCCCCTAAAAGAAACTGTAATGTGTAAGTACTCTGCTTTCAAAGGGGCCCCCAACAGCAACTGCAGTGTGTAAGCACCTTGCTTTCACAGGGGCCCGCCAGCAATTGTATTGTGTAAGTACCTTGCTTTCACAGGGCCCCCGACAGCAACTGTAATGTAAAATTCCTTGCTTTCAAAGAGGTCGCCAACAGTAATTGTAATGTGTAAGTACCTTACTTTCAAAGGGGCCCCCAGCAGCAACTTTAGTATGCAAGTACATTGCTTTCAAAGGGGTCGCCAACAGCAGCTGTAACGTTCAAGCGCTATGCTTTCAAAGAGGCCCCCAACAGCAATTCTAATGTGTAAGTACCTTACTTTCAAAAGGGCCCAAACAGCAACTGTAATGTGTAAGTACCTTCCTTTCAAAGAGACCCCACCACCATCTCCAATGAGCAAATAAAAAAAAGCTTCAATCCAACTTCTATACCTAAAAAACGCTGTGGGTGCACATTTCTTCCAAAAAGTTCTGAAAAGACCCTACCAAATAAGAGCAAGTACTTATACCAAATGATAACTTCTTATACCAAATGATAATTTTTATAGCAAACGAGGATTTTTCGAGATTGAAATATTTGCTATATTGATAATTTTATGAAAATGCCACAGTTGAACAGAACGTAGTCCTTCTTATGTCTCTAAGTTGATAAGGTTAGATAAATTTCTCATTTCTTGTGATGTTGTACTTAGTGATGACATTTCCATCAGAAAATAAGACAACATGCAATTGTTGTAGTTGGGACCACAATACATGTTTCGATTTATAGGACATTTTCTTCTTTGTTTACAAAGTAATTTTGTATTATTGCTGTTGTGCTGAAAACACTGTTAATAAGCAAGGCTGCATTCTTGCTTCTTATCAGGTAGCAGAAGTGGCATTTTTTGAGTATTATGAGTAGCCTACTTATTTTTTCTACAGATATTTCAGGTATTTTAAGTGGTTTGAATTTAGCCCATGCTTGAAGTCACAGGTTATTTGAAGTTTGACTAGTAACTAGTTGGTTTAAGGTAGACTTGGCAGGTGATGTTAAATTTTTTTTGCCAGCTCTTAGCCAATATAACTTGAACCGTTTTTTCTTAGCACAGATTTAATCAATTGTGTAGGTTACTTGGTGCAGTAGAAATGTTTGCGATAAGGAATATGATGAATTATTTCTTACTTTTGCACATTTTTCAAACAACTAGTGTCAATGCAAGATGAGGGCAGCCTTGACAAAGCTTTCCAAAACAAGTGTCAGTTTGGATGCTTTTATATGCTATGTTCTTATAGTTAAAAGGATGAAATTTAATCCAAATTTGGTGTTTTAAATCTTCTTGGTTGTCTATAGTTTCATGGATTCCCATAAAGACATGAATGTGAACAAATTCAGGATACCAACTACCAAGCATTTTTTCAAAGGGGGATAGTGTTAAACTTTCAAGGGGGTAAACTTTGTGGTTTATTGGTGGTGAATGCAGAGAAATGGGGCGCAAAAATATATAAGTGGGGACGATGCCAACTTGCTATTGCCTAACTTTTATGTGTTGCAAGCCTTGTCTTCCCAACTTTCAGTGTTTTCAAACTTGTGTATCATGAATACCCGTTTACATTTTCTCCTTCTGCTATGTCAATAATGCCGTAGTTTCAGGAAAGTATCCGTGGGTGGCCGTATCTTAGGCTTGATCAAAAGTGATTATCACGGTTGACTGAGTATGATGACGTCATCAGAGGCCCCTTTTTTAGTCTTGCCTCAGGCCACCTCAACCCTAAACCCACCACTGCTCATATTTAACGTTTGTTTCGTTTATCAATGTGTTTACGCGAGCTCGTTAAGCAGAGGCGGATCTAGTCAGTAAACGTGGGGAGGCGATTGCAATAATATTTGCTACTCAAGTCTCATAACAGCTTCGCTACTGTAAGAGAGATTAAATATATTTCACAACACTGCTGTGACAAACAATGGACGGCAAAATGGCCTTATATCGCGAATGGTATTTTCCGGATTGTACAAAATTATGGTGCATAAAGTTACTTTTGCAGGTTTTAGGGGGGCGATCACTTTCCCTGGAGCCCCCCGGTTAGTTACCAGAGAGTCTACGCGAATTGATAACAAAGGTAGTGAACCTAAAGCTCAAGTTAGGTTACTTAAGTTCCCAGAAGAAAATCAAATTTTTTCAAAGACACATATTGTCAAAAGCATTCTGTCATTTTTCCTATGTCAGAAATGAGAACAAATGCTTTTCGCGAACAGGCATTTGCAGGAACACAAAGTGGAAGCATACAAAAATAAATTGTAGCACTATTGGAGGAGTTCCAAGCCAGTTTTGACCATTTCCAAGAATTAAAACCAAGTTTTGCATTCCTAGTGAATCCATTCATAGTTAATGTCGTCAGTGATGGCTATTCAGTTCGCCAACCGTTTGTCACTAGCTTGTCTGCTGTAGAAACTAAATTGACTGACTCTGAAAAAACTTTAGTCAATGCCACTCTACATTTAATTTCCGGCCACAGGTTCCAGAAAATACCCACAATATAAAAGGCCTGTGCACAACTCATTTCTGTATACAGCATGACATATTGCTATGACTTTTTTTCTCTGTAATGAAGTTCGTAAAATCGAACCATCGTGCAACCCCAAAAATGAACCCTTGGGAGAATTAATTCGCACAGCTATAACAAGGTATTGCCCAGATTTTCGAGAACCACAAAATCAAACAAAAACTTAATAGTGGCAATTACTGTACATCAGGGGTGGCCAACACGTCGATCGCGATCGACCGGTCGCTCGCCGAGTGTCAGTTGTTCGATCGCGCCTGATTTTGCATTGAATTGACAAGACAGATAAAAAGAACATTTTTTGATGGATATTCCAGAAAGCAGGCTACATAAAAATGAAAAACGTTGCATTTTATGTCATTTGGTACTTGTGACTTTATTACCGACCGGTCGATAGCGAGTTATGAAAGAATTTTCTAGTCGATCCTGGTCAAAGACAAGTTGGCCATCCCTGCTGTACATCATTTCATGTAAAACTTGCATTCTTTACCTATTTGTGTAGACACTACAAAGCGGTTTTGCGGCTCGCTGGTGTTTTTAGTTCTCTGCAAATGACTCTTGCATTGAACAAGTTTGCCCACCCCTAGTTTATACTATGTGTAAAGAAACGTGAGTGAAAAAGAAGCATTTCTACCAACAAAGCGCATATGTTGCAATTAATGCTCCCTCTAAAGTGCGCAACTGCATAGTACCACCAGACCATTTGCGCGGTGAAATCTTATATCACGCACTTGCAACATTCCGAAACACTGGAAAAACAATAAAACAAGGGACGCTATTTCAATCATATATATATTTTGTTCGTTTATTGATAAAATTTTATACTAATTCTAATAATTCACAAAGTTTGTACTTCATTTAGAACTCTGATATCTCAGTGTTATAATATCCAGGCTCGCTAGAACAAACATTGCCTAGTGTAACATTTTCGTAGAGAGAAAACACTGTATGCAGCTGTTGCCGTAACATTGGGCCTTTTCTTTGTGGTCTAGAACGGGTGAATCATTTTGTTTACGTCCATTTGCGTTGCATCGTCAACAACCTGAAAAGGATTAGCAAAATGTCGACTTTGCCCCCCCCCCAGGAAAAATTTCTGCGGACGCCCATGCACGTTCGCACATGCAAAAAGTGTCTGCTTTACATTTTATTAGTTTAAAAACTTCATTATTGTCCGAAATGCAACCCAAGAAGCGGGCTCTGATTAACAGTCTTGATGTGCACCAACGAAAATTAAAAGAGATAGAGTTGCCAGCAAAGAACAGGTTTACTGCCGACCAAATCAACGGCAAAATAATGATTATTTTTTAAAATTATATCTGTAGGACCAACTAATGCTTTGGGGGTGCAAAAAGATTTTTCCCAAATTTGCCGGAAAAAATGTTATACGGTCAACCTTCTCCCTAAAAATCTTCTGTAGCTGTGGGTACATTGCATTTTCTTCTACCTTGTTGCCGTAGATTTGAAAATAAAAAATTTGGCATTTAAAATTTAGTTCTTAATAACCCAACTGAGATAAAGTACGCTATTAGACTAGAACATTGTCAGAAGCGAGTTGGCTAAGTATTCCTGAGCATCTGCCTCACAGTTGTGAGGTTCGGTGTTCCATTCAAATTCCACCTGTTGCTGTCGGCAAAGAGCCTCACACCTAGCTGAGGTATAGGTAGGTCTGAGGTTGCTTCGTTCTCTAGAGACATATGTGTTATATACGTGGCATTTATCATACATGGGGATCGGATGGATTTTTTCCAAGTGGGGGAAAAAGCATTATTCCAAGCAAGGTTGCGGAATCGGAGGTAAAATGTCCGACTCCGACCTTTCCAAAATTTCCGACTCCGACTCCTTAACATAAAGTGAATGAAGTTTGGCTGACAAGAATTTTGTAGCAACTAACACTCAATGAAAATCGTGGTACCCAGCAAGAATTTTCTGTTTCAACTGAAGTTTCATAAGAAATTGTACCTTTTCAACAGGAATTCCCAACGTAGGAGTGTGATGTAAAAATGATCCAATTGGACTTCCGGTTTGGGAATCGGACAAAAAATCCGACTCCGACTCCTAGTGTTATTAGGAATCCGACTCCCGCTCCACGCAAAAACCTCCGACTCCTTACAACTCCGACTCCGCAACCCTAGTTCCAAGGGAACCAACAGTCGTGAAATGTAGTTTTAGCAACTAGAAACTAAGAAAAAAGCACTTTTCGTCTAGAAATTTAACCGGAACATATCACATTTCAAAATCCAGCGGGTCAAAGCCTCCCTTGTACCCCCTTCCGATGCCAAAGATATTATCTTATTTGTATTATGACTAAGCCGTGAGCCTCACAAAACTGTCTATTCAACTGCACGTATATGCAACATACAACAAACTGCATGGTAAAATGTCAACTCCCTCAGTGTACAATTAATAAAGCATTTAAATTTAATTCTATCTTTTGCCCAAACTTTCAAGTGTATCAGTTGCTTATCATCTCTCACAAACTTAAACATGAAGTTCTTGATTTAATGGTATTTAAAATGTTTTATACGACATAACAAACTATTGTTTATACACTCAATGACAAAGAAGTATAGTTTCATTAATATTGTTAAAAAATATTGAAACCACTTTGCCCAAATTTGAGATTTTGCCCAAAATTTTGAAAAATCAAAACTTGTGGGGGTGCGTTTGCATCCTTGGTGCCGCCAGCTCCCACACCACTGTTTTGCTTATTTTGACATTTTGCAAAAAATAAAAATAAAACAAGTTGGTTTTCGACTGTTTCACAATATCTTTTATTTACTTATCAATTTGAAACCGGCGATTGAAAGGCCGGCGATGGCTTAGTGGTAGAGCAACCACCTCTCAACTAGAAGGCTGGGTATTCCACCCACGGCCACTAAGTGAACCGCTCACTACTCCTTGAGCAATTGCCTGAACCTCAACCGCCCGGACAAGAAGCAATTTTCTGGCTTCAGCCTGCCGTCCATTGCCATCACCCAAAATTTAAGAAAATGAACCTACATCAAATAGACGCACGAAACAGTGGTAAAAAAATACTGCATAGATTGCCTAAACATGCAAATTAAAATTAGGGCTTAACATAGGGGATTTTCTGTTCACCAGCGATGTTGGCATAGCGACAGCAAACGCAGATTCACCCAGGTTTTTCACGTGACAAATCAGAACAACATTACTTTGGGCCATGTTCCAAACTTCTTATTTGTTAAAAATTAAAGGCATTGTTTCAAGAATTATCTCTTTAAACTTCGTCAGAAAACCCAACAGGTTGTAATTTTCAACGTTGCAATTGTAGTATGTGCGAAAAGTGGGGAAAATACACGAAATAGTATGAACCTGACTAAGGTCTTGACCTCGGCTGACAGCACACCTCAGCACAGTCGTAATCCCATGCACGAAGAAACGAACCGCTTTTTGTGTCTCCACTCTAGAACAGCTTTCCAACCTATCTTGCAACAGGAAGCTTCGTAACTGCTTATAGATCAGGACACAATGCTTTTGAGCACAACCATGGAGTTGGCGGCAAACATTTTCTTTCAAACTCCAACTTACCTTTTGAACTTTTTTTGTAACATGAGAACACCCACTAGGATGCAGTGACACAACACCCTCTCAGAGACGTAGCTGGAAGCTACGTTGTTTTCATGATATTTGCAAATGTTGACAAGACGAAATATATCTAAATCTAACCGTGCTCCTTAAGTAATACCTGGCAATCAAAGCGCACATCGACCCGACAGCTATAGGCTTCGACGCCCAGTTCCAGCCAACAGCTTTGAATGCGAGAGGTAGTGGAGCATTTCTGTCAAGCAGATAGTAAGGCTGCATCAACGTTAAGGCGGAGGACACCGAAATATACGTTACGAGACAAATTAGAAGTGTGAAGAGGATCGAGCGGGGTATACTTTTTGATGGGTTCTTCGCTTCTTCACCTGAAAAACACTTTGCAGTTCAGTTTAAAGAAAAAATAGCATAGCTGATATAAGCTAAGTTAACAAACTGTGTGTTGTTATGTTACCCTTATACCACAAAGCAAAGTATTGAATTAGGGGAGAGTTTTACGAACCGGGATTGTCTTTGATAATACAAAATTGTGCCCAAACCTGGAATGCATGGTATATACTGTTGTGATCGGAAACCCCGAGCGGCATGTGCGCAAAGCTTTGCACTGTGGCAGCAAGCAACAATAGAGTTCACGCGCTGCGATCACTCTATTATTGCTTGTTCGCGCCAGGTATACATATTGTTTTTCTTC
>Ga0210059_1016216_pt1 | contig 10775 bp, 7 predicted proteins | sample Ectturendosymbi2_FD_188042 | JGI IMG/M metagenome (GOLD analysis project Ga0210059, IMG submission 188042) | Ecteinascidia turbinata endosymbiont from Florida, USA - Sample 2 (SPAdes) (version 2) | ecosystem: Host-associated > Tunicates > Ascidians > Unclassified | place: Key West, Florida... | reverse complement strand
ATTGAAACGAAAGGAAGTTTAGGGGGCCTATATGCACTTTGGAGATATCCGCTCCAGTCCCGTCGGTACAGGGGGGCTTTTGTCGGTTTAGAACCCCCAAACAAAGCTCCAACCCCCCCCCATTTTGAAATTATCAAATTTTCAGAAGGTCAAGCCCCTCTGCACAAACGTCAAACCCTCTATTGAAGACTTTCTGGCGACAGTTTTGATCCGCTCCAAGCGTTTCGTGTATTATTCGAGCAGGTGTGCATCGGCTCGTGGTTATTGTGACGTGCCGATAAGCCACCAAGCCCAAGTGAATTTTTTCGAAGTTCAACTAAACTTATATCTGAAACCAGATTGTCGGAAGCGCAATACTGGCTACGTGTCAAAGATTAATGATATCGTTCACCCAGTGGTTATGCAAAAGAACAGTCGACTGGAATTTTCTTAATCCATTTCTCGTTCGTGGCTCTGTGCCAGCGGCTTTCTACACCATCGCAACATTCTTTACCGCTGCGTTGTCAAAAGGCCTTTATAAAAAAAAGTGTGAGAAACGCAAGGCATGCAACAGTTGATTCCCATTCCCATAGTGGTGGGCTTGTGCGCAAGCGAATTTACCTTTCGGACCTGATATTCCCCACTTGAAACATTCAGATATTATTAACCAGGTGATTCCCCTTCGGGCTGTTGGAGGTGACGCGTCCCCGCTGGTGGCAAAGGACTGCAATTGTTTGCAGCTATGGTCGGTTCAACTACAACACGTAACCGCCCACGTTCAGTTGCGCCATGTGTGTGGAGGATAAAGTTTGTGACCGATTCCACTCAATGCTTTTCTAACTGTAGTTTCTTTGTTACCTCATGCTTGTACATGGGCATATTGTAAGTTACAGCGCTTTCAACAAAACGGCCAAGTCAACAAAATATGACAGGGGGTACCGTAATCTGTCATTACGCAGCTTTCACTTTGCGTCAACGGTATATTTTGTCGATATATTCTCGAAATTTAGAAAATTTTACAAGTTTGGGATAGTGTGCTGATGGAAGCGATGGCCGTTTTTTAATTCATTATTTGAAGTTTTAAACGTGTTTGGGCAAACTTTGTTATCTTGACTTCCCCACTTACAAAATCCCAGCCAACATTTTTACCCCCACTTAATAAAAAAAATGTTGGCTGGAATTGCGTTAATCAATGTGATGTCTTCACATTCTCTTTAGTCTCCCAACAACAAAAGAGTGCACTGAAAAAAGAATGGAAACTTTTATTGGGGCAGTGAATAAAGTCTGTTAAGACCATTCAGATTTAGAAACCTTTCTTTCGGTTCGGGCCGAGAGCAGAGGTGCAATAAGAGTTATTTACGAAACATTCCATTTCTCGGTGCGACATCGCACAACTGCGACGAAAAGATTGCTTCTACCTGATGTTTCAGATAGAAGCAGTTGTTTTGCTTGGTGGTACGAAACGCACGCACCAGTATGAATTTCGCCTGTCGTGTAAAGGTAGATGGCAAATGACGCACTTAAATTCGTGAAGAATGTCCCACTCAGTGGTGAGATTTCGGTTCCGATGAAACAAATGCATCATGTAACTTTGTTTCGAGTCCATTCTGCTACGCTGGCTAGTTTTATAACCAACAGTTCGCAGAAACGCTTCAGACAGAGCTAACAGAAGAGCAATTTAGTTTGGTGGTGAAGAACGGATATATGGTGGAAATACAAACTATAGTTTCATTCTTTTCAAAGTTTTTAAAGACTTTCCCATAGAATTGAAGGAGGGGGGGCAAAGATGAAAAAAGTATGAGATACTGAAGGTCGTATAAATACTGTTGCAATTGCGGAAATAATTTTATTCTACTACCTGGAAAGTTGGAGGTGCAGTGCATGTCTGCACCATGGGTTTTAAGTCTTGAATGAGTTTAGTGGTGCTTTTGCTCAACGAGCAAAGCTTTGCTTATGCGAGGCTCTAAGCTTCTTTCACAGCCATAGGGAACAAAAATGTATGGAGATGCGAAATATTTTGCCCAATTTTCCGAAAAATTAAATCAGGCCGGGATCGCAGCCCAATTTTTTCAAACGGCCAATACAAGGGAAGAAGTGCTGATGCACTTTTCAAGAACAGCATAAGTTGTTCAATAATGCGATAACCATGTATGACTCATCTGTCAGATTTATGAGAAAATGTTAGTTCTTCAGAAATTTTTATCAGATTTTTACCAACTTCTCAATTTTTCGCAAACTTTAAAGGTGAGGGGATGAGACCGCATCATTTTTCTCCGACTATGGTTTCATTTGCCGTTTAATTCGTGGCATTTTCCTTCGCATAGATAGGTTACAATGCGTTATAAAGGAAAGGGAATTTATGGCTTGTTAGGGTTTGAAAGCCAGCTGATTGGAAAGGTAGATATTATACAGTTGATGACTATAGATGAAAAGATAAGATAAGTATAAGATCTTAATCATTGTGAGCTTTAGCACCCTTTGGAAACATAATACATCAAGATTTAAATGCGAAAAAGATTGGTTGCACAGGAAATCATCAGCTTTTGCTAGGCTACATCATTCATATGACTTAAATAAGGACGAACTAGCGTCCATTAGTAGTATTTGTAGCGGAACATTTACGAGAGAGGATTATGACTTTGATAGGAACGGGCATATATTGTCGAGCTTCAGGGAGCATTGGCGAAGGAATGTACGCCAGACCATTTAGGGTGTATTTTTCCCACTTGGAAGATCAAGCCCACAACCAAGGGATGGGGGAAACGCAATCGGAGAATTTCCTACTCGAAATTTTCAAAAACATAATTAGTTGTTAGGTGGCGTAGAAAAATTTTCAGCCACCTCGCGCTCCTTAATCTTTAAATCACTCCTCCCTCCCAGATTTCATTGATTTTTCTGTTTCGTTGAAAGCAAAAAATCGATAATAAACCGTCGTATTGAAGGCCATCGATATAGGCTTCTTTACATTGGACTACCTTGGCCTCTAGATTCTGTTTACTTTATGAAACTCAGTTTCTCACTCCTTTCGTAGATTACATCAGGCCACGTATATGCCGCAGATTGGGGAACCTATATTTACTATCACGGGTCGCATAAAGTGTGCATTATCGCTGGCAGGCCGCAAAATCAATTAATTTTGTCGTAAAATTTAAAGTCTTATTAAATCACTTTATGTTTGCTGATGATATTTGTGTGTTTTGTCCAAGTGTGCGAGGGTTGCAAAGTACACTTGTGTGTCAGGCTTATGCAGAATCGCATGGAATTATTTTCAATTGCAGCAAAACTGTATGACGTTTAGGGCTATGAGTGCAAAAAACACAGACACCCCATTACTGACACTAGGTGGTCAAATATAAAATATGTTAACCACTGCAAATATCTGGGAACTGAGCTCTCAGATGACAAAAACATTGAGAGACAACTGCGATACCAATATTGTGCAACAAACAAGCTGCGAGCCTGTTCCCGATGTTCAAATGCAATTAAAAATGTACTTTATCGTTCCTTTTGTGCGCCCATGTATGCATCACAATTGGTGTAATTTCAGAAAGTCATGCACATGGGCGTCCGCAGGGGGGCAAAACGGGCATTTTCCGCCCTGGAAATTGAGACTAAGAACGAAGAATGTCTAGAAAAGCTGGAATCAGCAGCTCAATACCGATCACTTGATTTAATGCTTGCAATAGCAGTTTATTTACCAGTATGAGACTCACACTGCACGCAATCCAGGTTCGCTGTTTTGGTGTTATGCACTGATGAGCTTGCAGTTCATTCCTGTCCATTCCTGCGCTTACTGTTCCCTGTAAGGTGCGCAACTGCGCAGTACCACCTGACCATTATCGCAGTGAAATCTCATTCTCGCGCACTTGTAACATTCCAAAACATTGGGAAAACACGAAAACAAAGAGAACCTATTTGAATAGATATGTACTTTGTTCGTATTTTGGTAATATTTTATATTTATTTTAATAATTCACGAAGTTTGTAATTAATTTAGAACTCTGCCTGCTAACTCAGTCTTAAAATATTCATGCTCGCCAAAACAAACATTTGCTCTATGTAAAATTTTCTTAGAGTAGTGGTTGCATTGTGTTTGCATAATAGAAAATCACAATGACTGAAAATTACTTGTGCCTGACTGGAAATTTTCGGAAGGGGGTCACCAGGTTAAATTGGGTTGCAAAATGGATCGCTGCATGAAAAAGGTTGAAAACAACGTCATAGAGGGAGCGCTGTTTGCAACCGTTGCCGTAACATTGGGCATTTGCTTTGTGGTGTAGAAAGGGTTAAGCGTTTTGTGTACGTCCATTTGCGTTGCATAGTCAGAAACCTGAAAATGCTAAGGGAAATGTCGACTTTTCCCCCTGGAAAAATTTCTGCGGAAGCCCATGGTCATGCATGCAGAGATTGCGTGTGGCCTACATTCCCCTACAATTTTGGATGCAGAGCTCTATACAACCTGGCCTGGGGAGTGAGTGTTACAGTAGTCATCAGGTTCAATGTAACATTGCCACATTTGAGGCACTACTAAGAAAAATCCTGTACTTGTTTCTCGAAAGATGCAGAAAATCTAACAACGTATGAGGATGGTTGTGTGCTTTGATGCAGTCAGATCAGGCGCGGATTTACCATTAGGCTGAAAAGGCTTAAGCCTAGGAACCCTCGATTTCTGGGATCCCAAAATTTTGGGAGTAAGAACAATTTCCAGCATTTCTGCAAGCAATTATTTTATATTTTGGTTAAATGCGCGTTTTTTGCTATGCCGCTAACAAAAGATCTCTATAGAAGAATGAGCGCGAAGGATTGAAGTGAATGACGATGAGCATTCTCTTTTTATGGCGTTGAGAATTGGCTATTTATTCTCACGTATGTGTGGAACAAAACGCTTGAATCCATTTCTCAGGTAACACCAGGCCAGTGAGGTACTCAATCGGTGCCGGATTAACAATAGTAGCAAATGTAGCAATTGCTACGGGCTCGCGCTTTTGGGGGCTCGCGGTTCTTTGTGTGAGATTTGTTCTTTATCATATGCAAGGGTGCGTAGGTGTCCAAGGCAAACTCTCAGAAAGGGGGCTCTATATTCTACACATGCTATACAGAAATTTCATTCGCTGAAAGCAAGTTAATTTTTTCATTTTATCGGGGAATTTGCTTCTGCATGAAGGTACATTTCACATTATAAATTGTTTAAAGTCATTTGATTTAAAATTGTTCTTTGTCTACACATTAAAGTTGTTGAGGGCCCCTTTTGGCACATGTGCATACAATTTTGTTTTATTTTGAAAAACACATGACTTGCTTCAGAGTTTATTAAGTGTGGCTCTCTAGAGTGATTAATAAGCTCTGTAACAAAACAATTAAAAAACTAAATGCGAAAGTCATAAAGGGGACCCGAGGCGACGACCTCGTTTGCCTTCCCTAATATTTACTCCTGATTACTGTGTATATGTACAGAATTTGAAAAATCTCATTGGCACCCCTGGATTTGGAATCTATTCACTAGTCTTTGGGAAGTGTACTTGGAGTCTTCCTTTACAAATATAGGATACGATTTGCACACTTATTTATCTCTCACAGTAACCAACTGCAGTGAAGAACGATCATTTTTGTAAACTTAAGATGGTAGAATGACAAGCGAACACCATTAGACAAAACAAGCTGAACAGCCTGATTTCAAACAGTATAGAGGAGGAGTGGCCAAACCTACTCTATGTATGAGCCGCATATCGTAAAACCTACGTTGAAAAGAGCCGCAACATAAAAATCTAAAAACACGGATTTGTTTGCAATCTACGTTTCTGTGACAGCATAATTATGTTTGGAACGACTTACAAAAGTAATGCACACCACGCTAGATACCGAAGCACCATTTTACAATATTTCTACACTTTCATTAGAAATAAAAAATAAAAAACAAATTTACAATTTTTCGGAAAGTTCAAAGAGCCGCATGAAAAGGTTCGAAGAGCCGCATGTGGCTCCCGAGTCGTACTTTGGCCACCCCTGGTGTAGAGCATGAACGTGTATGTGAAATAGACACTACCAGTATCATAAACAAATTCGCAGTGGCAAAATCTAAAAAATGCACTCTTAAGCAGTAGGTTTGCTGCTTTTGACAGCTGACTTCGACACATACTGAGACTACACTGTCTAGAATAACAATGATCAAATATGTTGATGAGTCTGGAAGCTTTAGTTACTGTGCACTGTACAATAATATATTTCTTCTTGGTAAAGATACGTATATACGTTTTTTCTAAAAAGGTTATGCTGCCCATAATGTCCACTAGTTGCTATTGAGGACCACGTGTTTCGTACTTACGAAATTCAGTATACCTAACGACAGTCACATGGATGCACGCAGTATTTGTTTTAGCAGTTGTTCACTTGTTCAAGTGTATTTTTAACTTAAGGCCCCGGGTTACCTCAATTCGGCAGTGTACTCAATAAATATGTAATGGGAGTGTGGGCACTGGACAGATAACTTCATGTTTTTGAATTGGAACAACGTGTTCAGTGAATGTAATGAGCACGTGCAGTGATAATTTGTATGACATCAGTCGTCGCAAACCTTGCAGAAGAGCCCCCAATTTAAAATAGCCTAGGGTCCCGAAAATGAAAATTCGCCTCTGAGTCATATTGTTTATATTCGTCCTTATTCTTTGAACACTTACCACCTCCTTTTACTTTGTGACTGAGTGCTTGGACATTGCAGTGCTTATTCGTTTGAGGGTGTCATGTCACAACGTATTCGTATTTTACCTGGCCTCGAACAGTTTCAGAATTAGCGTCCTACTCTACAGTAGTGTTGTATCAAGTGTTACGGGTAGTGAACAATAATGTTAAGAATGTGTCTGTAACCATGTGGTTCTGCCTCCAACACGTTGCAAAACGTTCTGTTAAGTACGTGTCTGTAACCAGTGGTGGGTTTAGGGTTGGGGGGCCCGAGGCAAAACTAAAAAGGGGGCCCTCTGATGTCGTCATCATGTTCAGCCAACTGTGACAAGAACTTTTGATCAAGTCCAAGATACGGCCATCCGAAGATACATTCCTGTGACTACGGCATGACTGACATAGCAGAAGGAGAAAATGCTGAAGGGTGTTCATGATACACAACTTTAAAAACACTGAAAATGGGGAGACAAGGTTGGCAACACATAAAAGTTAGGCGATAGCACGTTGCCATCGCCCCCACTTCTTTATTTTCGCGCCCCATTTCTCTGCATTGACCATCAATAAACTACGAAGTATTCCCCATTAAAGTGTCACCATTTCCCCCTTTGAAAAAATGCTTGGTATTTAGTATCCTGAATTTGTTCACAGTCATGTCTTTATGGGAATCCATGAAACCATAAACAACAGCCAAGAAGATTTAAAACACTAAATTTGTTTGAAATTTCATCCTTTTAACTACAAGAACATTGCATACAAAATCATCCAACCTGAGACTTGTTTTGGAAATCTTTGAGGCTGGATGGGTTAGGGCTGCCCTCATTGACACTAGTTGTTTGAAAAATGTGCAAAAGTAGGAAATAATTCATCATACACTGTACCGTTTCGCAAACATTTCTACTGCAGCAAGGAGCCTTCACAATTGATTAAATCTGTGCTAAGAAAAAATGGTTCAAGTTATATTGGATAAGAGGTGGCAAAAAAACTTTAACATCACCTAGCAAGGCTACCTCAAAACCAACCATTTGCTAGACAAGCTTCGAATAATCTGTGACCTCAAGCATAGGCTAAATTCAAACCACCTAAAATACCTGAAATATCTGTAGAAAAAATAACTGCTCCTAATACTCAAAAAATGCCATTTCTGATACCTGATAAGAATTATGAATGTAGACTTGCTTATTAACAGTCTTTGCAACACAACAGCAATGATACAAGCATACTGGTGCTTTGTAAGCTAAAAACAAAATGTCCTATAAATTAAAAGATGAAGTGTGGTCACTGCTATAACAATTGCATGTTGTGTTGTCTTCGGAAGGAAATCTTCACAAAGGTACAACATCACAAGAAATGAGAAATTCGTGTAACCTTTTCAACTCAGAGACATAAAAAAGAATTCCTTGGATAAAAATATGAATATTCTAAAACAGGGTCTCCAAACTACGGCCCGCGGGCCTAATCAGGCCCGCGAAGCCATTTCATCCGGCCGGCGGAGACATTTTGTCAATAATGAAAAACAAAATATTTACGAAAAACTTGATTTGGTAAAATGTGACATATTATGAAACAATCACATTACGTAAGATGTCCGGCCCTCGGACTGTTGTGTGATAGTTTATGTTGCCCTCGGACAAAAAGTTTGGAGACGCTCTTCTAAAGCATGTTTTTATCAACTTCATTTTTACAAAACTTGAGTTTTTGTGTATGGCACATCTGCTTAAGCACTAATAGACAAACATTGCTACTATTTAACAACTTGTTGCTTGAAGCTGCACTCTCCTCTGTAGGCTCACCAGTGGGCCTACCACCTGATACAGCAACAAATCTGTCCAGGAGACCTTCACATTTTTTATCAACCTTTATTCTTTCTTCCTTTTACCTCTTTTTGCTGCTCCACTTGGATACTTTCTGTTCAACTATGGATTTTCATAAAATTATCAATAAACCATATACTTCAATCTCTAAATATCATCATTTGGTATAAAAAGTTATCATTTAATGTAAATATTTGCACTTATTTGATAGGGTCTTTCAGAATTTTTTGGAAGAAATTTTAACCCACAATTTTTTTAGGTATAGAAGTTGGTTTGAAGCTTTTCTTTATTTACCCATTGGAGATAGTGGTGAGGCCCCTTTGAAAGCATAGCACTTACACATTACAGTTGCTGTTGGGGTTCATTTGAAAGCAAGGTACTTACACATTGAAGTTCCTGTTGGGGGGCCCTTTGAAAGCAAGGTGCTTATACACATTACAGTTGCTGTTGGGGCCCATTTGAAAGCGGAGTGCTTACACAATACAGTTTCTTTTGGGGGCCCTTCAATGATGTTTAAAAGTAGAGTACTTGCGCGTTTTAGTGGCTGTAGGGGGGCCCTTGAAAGCAGATTACCGTGCAGTTGCTGTTGGGGGTCCCTTTGAAAATAAAGTACCCGCACATTACAGTTACTGCAGGGGGGCCCTTTGAAAGCAGAGTACTTACTTGTGATCTGCTTTGCAGTAGCCTACATTATTTTTTATTTATTTTTTTATTTATTTGTTTATGAGCAGACACGAAGTCCATAGTATGAACACACACACTCTGCAGAACGCAGGTTGATAAAAACAGACAAAACAGAACGTAAGGCATTGAAGCCGGAGGAATCACAGGGTTACAGACACTTTTTGCAACTGCACTGAAGACAGAACCATAGGGTTACAGTTACAGACACATTCTTAACACTATTGTTAGTTAACACGTAACACTTGTTACAGCACTACTGCGGAGTAGGGCGCTAATTCCTACATTGGTCGAGTCTAGATAAAATGCGAAAGCATTGTGGCTTGATATATGAGTGTACAGTATTATATGAGTGTGCAGTATTATATGAGTGTACAGTAAGTTTTGTCACAAAAAATAAGGAAAGTGTATGCGCGTAACACCTCAAGGGGTCCCCCAAAAGGGGGGCCGAGGCAAGTGCCTCTCTCTCCTCCCCTTAAACACACCGCTGTCTGAAACCCTGTGATTCAGCCTCCAGTGCCTTGTAAAATGTTCTGATTTGTATGTTTTTATAAACCTGCGTTGTGCAGAAAGTGTGTGTTTGTAGTATGGACGTAGTGTCTGCGGGCAAAAATGCATTATTATTATTATTAATTTTATCTAACTATGACGAAGAGTGACTTCTTTTGACTTAGGCTACTATGCAAATATCTGCTTATCATGGAGCTTCGTTTTGACGCGATGTTGTTTTCTAACATGGGTGACAAAAATTCTGATGCGGGCTGTGTCAAATGTTCGCGCGTTCCGCTTTTGGCTCACGGGCCGCAGGTTCCCTACCCCTGGTTTAAACAACTACAAGAACAAAATTAACAGGTGGGTCGACCAGTAATATGAACCAGTAAATGCACGATATCCGATTCATCAAGAAAAGATCCAAGATCAACGACTGGATTGCAAAGTAATGAAAACTATATAAAGGAATCGTTTATTCTTGCAACGAGATTTTCAAGCGTCGCATCACCATGCGTCTTGTTTGCATTTCTGGCTGCATTTAACCATAGCAGAGTCGCCTTGCTGATTCTCAAAACGAACAAAATTTAGGCGCGAGTAAAATGTGCCGCTGCGGACATTTAGGAAAGTGTGAGATACCTTTTCGTTTTTAGAATAAACGCTGAGCTGCGTTTACCAGAAGTGTTCGATGGCATCAAGGCAATACCGCATCCAACACACTAATGTCGAGTAGTCGGAACAATGCACTGAAGGTTGAAATGTTTCTAAGCAACACAGACTTTAAAAGCAAGGCGTAGCCATCACGAAGAACTTTTGCATTGCAGCAAATTTAACGAGAATTTCAAGAGAGATGGATATTGTATTTAATTGACCAGGAAAACCTTACCAATTTCGTTTACTGGTAAGGTAGGCTACGTGAAAGCTGAAACGATAGAAGACTTCGAAAGGGAAGCCTATGCCGTCAAACGTGCTGTGCTGTAGCTGCAATTATTAAATAAGTTAGAAAAACGTAGTTTCCGAAACCGCTTTTCCCCGTATCATTTGGCAGCCAGCCAGCAACGAAGGGAACGATGACAAACCTAGTATTCAACTACGAATTCTCTGCAATTGACGTGCACCAACGGAGAAAATGTTCTTTGT
>Ga0210059_1016214_pt1 | contig 10776 bp, 8 predicted proteins | sample Ectturendosymbi2_FD_188042 | JGI IMG/M metagenome (GOLD analysis project Ga0210059, IMG submission 188042) | Ecteinascidia turbinata endosymbiont from Florida, USA - Sample 2 (SPAdes) (version 2) | ecosystem: Host-associated > Tunicates > Ascidians > Unclassified | place: Key West, Florida... | reverse complement strand
TTGGCATGGAATAACCAGGAAACAGTGCTTTTAACTGCAGTAGATCACTGAGTAAAGGCGCCTCGGAGTTTGTTTATTGCGCAATAAAGTGATTTCACTTGTCTTTGAATGTCATTGTAATTCTTCAATGAGGCATGAAATAAATAGTTATATAATTTGTTCAGAAAACTAAACGAGCTGTTCAGACGCACATTCCCGGTTTATTTATTCTTTTAAGGGGGGAACCAAACCGACTGTTATTTAGCAGTTAATTACAATTTCATGTTCGCAGGCATAGCCACGTGCACTGGCCAAAAGTAATTGAGCCTTTTTCTGTTGGGGCTAAATACAAAAATGTCATCATCAAAACAGATCGTTAATAGAACATCCTTTTGTTGGACTTGAGTTCAAAACTAGATATGGTCTCAGGGAAAACCCCTTGTGGGCCCCAGTGGTCAAACTGAATGGCACCGAGAGGAAATTGTCCCACTTCACTTGCCTGGTTCGGTTCTTGTACCGATCCAATAAATTCCTGCCACGGCCAGATGTACAGCAATAATGCTGCAATCAACGTTTTGAACAGAAGATTATGGCGAAAAATGCACAGCTGTGGAATTCGTTAAACCCTGTGAATGTCGAAGCACTTCTCCATGTGGAGAACTGTCAGCTACGTTGGTTCGGTCACGTGACCAGAAAGCCCCAGGAAAGATTTGGGAAGCAAGTCCTGCTGGCTCCACCCGCGGGAAAGCGGCCCTGAGGTCGTCCAAGGACCAGGTGGAGTGACTACATCTCCGACTTAGCTTGGTTCCGTGTTGGTGTGGAGCCAGCAGAACTATCTGAAATTTCTGTTGACCTTGAGGTATTTCGAGACCTCCCGGGGCTGCTGCCCCCTGCGATCCTCCCCAGAGGAAAGGCGGGTATGAAAAGTGGAAGCAGCAGCTCTAAACGCAGCGAATAAATGCAGTCGTGGTCGACGTTGCGAAAAACAATTGACGTCATCGTCAGGTGAGGTTTCAATGTACGGAGCGCGAAACGTTCGACTTGATTTTGACATATACCGATCCCGCCAACACACAAACTTGGAGACAGCAATTAGATTTCAATTATTATCATAAACGGCAGCGAGATTTACGCGGGGGATATAAAGAGAAATTTTATATTGGTAGTGGTGTAGAACAGGGGTCTACAAACTACGGCCCGCGAAGCCATTTTGTCAAAGATGAAAAAATATATTTACGAAAAAATTTTTCGTTGTCAGAATGTAAAATATTCCGAAACAATCACATTATATAAGATGTCCGGCCCTCGACATGTTGTGTAACAACGTATGTGACCCTCGGGTAAAAAGTTTGGAGATCCTGGTGTAGATCAACGACTGCTTCAAAATGCTTGTGGCTCCTTAAACAAAGGCCGTCAAAAATAAGCTTGTTTAGATATTTTGCTTGATCTTTTTCTTGAATGATCATGTAGGAGGCTGTTCGTGCGTCTTGTCTTGGTCCCAGTGGTGTTGACCTCTCATTTACGATTGGTTCTGCAAAGCGAGTGAGGACCTTTTGTTTAGTCATTCGCTGACTGTGACCCCATTTTTGAGCCCCCATCACCCAAAACCTGGCAACGCGTCTGGACTCGTTCACTTCAACTGCTATAGGGTCCCGAATTTCGGAAGCACACGTCCCCGATTTTGCCTCTTGCAGCAGTTTCATGCTCGGAACAGTGGATTATAGGTTTTTGTTGATAATGCCGGAAAAGAAGACGTTGGCAGTAGCAATCGGTTTTGTTTCAAGTACGCATTACCCCAATTATTTGTTCTTCGACACGTTTTCTCGCACTTCAGGCTTGTGAAACAACGTAACTGGAAGTATTTTGCGCTATGGACTCTCCTATAATGCACTATGTTATCTTTGATCTACAACTGCAGTGCAAACTTTGCAAATCGTGCATCTACCGAGCAATAAACTAAACTTCCGTTCCCATGTGTGAAACATCGCATGGGCTGAAAATACACTTCCTGTGCAAGGGATTGCCTGCCTCACTCTCAGCATGCTTGAATTTTGCGACACACGTTGCAGCGCTCCACTATAGTTCACAAGTATCATGATGCGATCCCATCTCCAGCTGTCACCCACTGTTTACAATATACGCGAAAACTGCTAATGTTGTATGTGGCAAAGTTATATCAATTACTTCAGGCGGCTTAAATTTGCACGCATCGCATTTCGTTAAAATCACTACTCCCTTTATTGTATAAACCAAGGTCACCAAACTTTTTGGTCCGAGGGCCACGTAACCTATTACTCAAAAGTTCGAGGGCCGGACATCATATACGTAATGTGAGTGTTCCGGGATAAGCTACATTCTACCAATCGACATGTTTTTCGTAAATATATAATTTTTTCATTATTGACAAAATGTATTCGCGAGCCGTATGAAACGGCTTCGCGTGCCAGATTTGGCCTCAGGCTGCAGTTTGGAGATCCCTGATTATAAAGAATCAAGCATCTCAGATTTTTCCACTCGAGCGAAAGACTTTTTCGTATTTTCAACTGTTCCCTTTCAATTGCAAGTAGCTTGGGGGGAGGAGGCTGATGGCCAAATAAACCCTGGTCTTTCACAATCTCCTACTCGCACGTATATGTTACTATTTGTTCTCCAGCTTTGCCCAACCGAAACGCCTGGGCCAACAATTATGTCACTATCTTCTTGAGGGCCGCACAGTGAATGGATTACTTTCATCTTAGCAAACCAAAGTTTCCTCTAAAGCCACAGAGAGCATTTAAATACAAAGCGCATTGGTAACGACTGTGTGTTACTTTTACTCCCAAACTGTGATGTCATTGGCAAATTTAGTACTAATGGAAGAACAAGGGTAGCTAGAAAGCAGTTGACTAAAGGAACGCATGAGTAGAACTCAGGAAACTGAACACATTTTGCACCGAGATGTCATTGGGCACGTGGAAAGACCATTGCATCGAAAATATCGTATTTGAGATTACAAAATAAGGACAGGCTGTCGTTGTCTTGTACATACACAATAAAGAAAAGCTTACTGGGCTGCATAAAACCTTCGATTAGCCCGCATGAGGTCCGCAGGCCACGGGTTGGACGCTGCTGACTTAGAGTCTGTCGCAGCAATGTGCAGCTGTAGCTATAGCATCAAAGCTAGCTTAATAGCGCCATCTGTGGGTCTTTGCTGTATTTCGTCGTGCGTAGATTTGAATTAAGACATTACAAAATACTGTCCATCTTGTACAACCACATCGCCAGTTGCTGATTTGCGCTGTGCTCCCAGTTTTTATACCGGAAAGCATTTGTTGTAGCGGGTCATGATGTCGACAGCTATGTTCATTGTTGTAAGCGTCAGCTGTGAACCATCGCAGGTATAAACGTTCCTCGGAGTCGTTTCCTTCCAGTGAAGAAAACATCGGATCTTCTGTTGGTCATGAGCAACTTATATGACCTCAAGCAGGGCTCCATGGCCATGAGCAAGGACCGGCAGTTCCCCACCACACCCCTAGTCAAACTGGGCGACGAGCACTTCTCAAAGGTGAGTTGGATTTCTTTATTCCGGCCAGCGACCTCAGCCAATCGATTTTAGTCAAAGAGAAACACTGGGCCGAAAATTTTGTGCGTGACGTGACGTACGTTATGCGGTTTGCATGACCGCACGATGTTGACGATTCGTGCAAAACGTTGAAGGACAGCGAATGAGAATGTTATGTGTCCGTTTGAATGAAATGCATCCGTTTGAATGACGTACATCCGTTTGAATGAAATGCATCCGTTGCGAAAGCAGTTCCACTGTTTTCTTACTCGGGATGTTTCGCTAGTTTATCAAATCGTTCATCCTGCGCGAAACAGTGATTGGCTGATTCTGAAAGTGTAACTGAGTATTCATTGATGAAGGGCTAAGCAGCAAATGTTGCAGAAGATACCAGTCAATAGTTGATCGCTAGTGGGGGGTCGAGCGTCTTCACTCAACATCAGAGGCGTAACGGGGTCAGATGGCGCCCGGGGCAAGAAGCAAGTATGGCACCCCCATGCTCTAACCTGAGGTCTTTTTGGAGTGAATGAACTGTATTGAGGAAAGTACTTGTGGTTGTGACATTGTTGGAACTTTCCGGCGCCACCCAGTGTTCGGCGCCCGGGCATTGTTCCCCTCTTGCCCCCCCTCGGTACTAGAGATAGACCGATATTTGGGTTTTACCAGTATATCGGTATCGGCCAAAACGGCCGATATTATGGGCCTCATTAGGTGTTGACAAAACGCTGTTATATTCCTCACGCATCCAGACAACATGCGCAAGAAAGCGCAACGAAGCAAGTCAAGACAGTTATCTTACAGCAACGCCAGCAGGTGCGGTTTCATAAAAAAACAGACAAGATTAACCATGGAGCATAGGTCGGCCGGCGCAGCCGAAACAAAAACATCATTAATCAGATTAATTAAAAATCATAGCAAAATATTTAAATTGCTGCAATTTGAAAAATTTCAGCTCATAAATCCTGATTTTTGAAATTTTTGAAAAAAGGTAAGGCATAAAATACATTATATTTTTGATAATGAAGCAGAAAACATGATTTAAAAATTTTCGAAATATCGGTATCGGTCCATGAATGGCCGATATATCGGCATCGGCCCCAAAAAATTCACATCGGCCAATCTCTATTAAAGCGGTCTGTTGGACAAAAGCGATCGTTGCGACGTCACTGCCTGAAACAAATAAATTTGAAATTCGAGTTTTTCACCGTCAAACTGGTGCACAGCAAACAAAGACTAAGTTTATGACGAACATAATTGGCATTGTCGCAGACCAGGACGTTTAACGAAAATGATGAAAAACGTAAAAGCGCATCCAATCTCGGACGGCCGGCAAAACAAGGTCTTCGGTTTTTCGTGAACATAAAACATGAAAACACATTAAAATCACCCCCCCACCATTCCACCACCACTCGATGTTGCCATGTCCTGATTGTTTTGATCTGTTGCCATGCCAACCGGACAGGCAGAGAAGCTTGTTGTGGCCCGCGGTCTGTACCTGTCCAGGTCTGGTGGGCCTCGTCCAGGACAAGCGAGACGCAAAGCGAAGCACCAGGACACGAAACAGGGTCAGGTGAAACTGGGACGTGTTGTCACCATGGCCTGTGACAGAGAATGAGCCACGGCCCGGCCATGCAACGGGCCCCGTGCGTCCCCCTGTGCTGTTTGATGACATCGTCATTTCGTCACAGGCGAAAAACACCAACAGGACCTGTTGTTCCTGTTCTACCAGCAAATACGCGTTAACGTTTGCCTGATGTATGGCTGTCGTGACTTAGCGGAGGTTTATTTTGAACACGTTTCAAATGTAGAGATTATAACACCAGCTTTTAGAAGTGCGAAAATGAAGCTGGCTTCCTTTGAGTTATGGATCGTTTTGAAAGTCTGTCTTATGCTCCAACCGAAGCAAATCTAATCAAAACCAATGTTGAGATGATATGTTTGTGACAGATGCACAAGTTCACCGCAAGATTCGAGAACATTCCAGACATGCTTGAATTAGATCATCTGACTGTCAGCGGTGACGTCACCTTCGGCAAAGACGTAACGTTGAAGGTGAATCTGAGAACATGATTTAAAAGTGCCAAAAATATTGGTGTGCTTGCGTTTGACAAACGCTGTAAATGCGGCTTTTTCTTGCATTCTGCAAGTTCTTGTTTTTCAAATCTGTTTCATAGATACTTGTAGAAGCAAACCACACCAACATACTGGTGGTCTGTACTTCCATGGTTCACTGCTTTGTTGCAATGGACCCTCCAGACCAGTGGTTCTCAACGTTTCATGGTTTCTGGCCCCCTCCCCCCTCTTCAACTGGCGCATAATTAATATTGTTACACTTGGGTTTTGCAATATCACGGCAGAGCTAATTAGTAAAAGCCTCTGCTCGTGGCCCCCGGAGAACAGCTTCGTGGTCCCCAAGGGTCCGAGGGCCCCGGTTGAGAAATCCTGCTCTAGATGTTTTATTGCTGTAAATGTAAAGAACTGGTTGAAGATCAGAGACATCTCTTAACCTTTAACTTTACCACAACAGGGCACAGTGATCATCATCGCCAACCACGGCGAAAGGATAGACATCCCTTCTGGCGCTTTTCTCGAAAACAAGATTGTGTCCGGAAATCTACGCATTCTCGACCATTGAGCGCACGCCACGTGGCACTTAGTGATGCGTATCTCTGCATGCTGTGATGAAGCTGCCTGTGTCGACGAAATCGTAGCGATCGAATGTTCCCACATATAATAGTATTATTTATGTTTGCTGTTTTTCCAGCTGTCTAGAAACAATTGCTTTGTGGTTGTGTGCATGCATTTGCTTCAGTCGCTCGCTGCGGTATCAGAAGCACGTAACAATAGTGATGCACTTCGTAACGACAGCTTACGCTTCTACACCAGGGTCTCCAAACTTTTTACCCGAGGGTCACATAAGTTATTACAGAACAGTTCGAGGGCCGGACATCTTTGCGTAATGTGATTGTTTCGGGAGATGTTATAATATTCTACCAAATCAACAAAAATTTCGCAAAGAGGTTATTTTTTCATTATTGACACAATGGCTTCGCGGGTCATGTTTGGGGACCCCTGTTCTATGCAGAACAGTTCTTCGCGCCCTGCTATGCTGAGCATCGCCCAACGCTGCTTTGCAAACATTAAATTTTCAACATCCGCAAAAAGTTAGTTCCAATGTTTAAACTCTTTCATTGAAACAAGACTTCTTGAGGCAAGTCGTGCTTTGAAACGGAAGTAAACATCTTGTCTTGGGGAAATCGCTTAATACTATTGTATTGTTTATAGTTGCAACATATTTGAATCATGTTCAATTATTCCATCAGCCATCTGTTAATGCCTTTGAAACATGTGCACGTGGTGCTTACGGGAAGTTGTTTTGATTGATTGCACAGACTCGAGCATACTTGCTTTGTGTGGCAGCAACTGCTCGTTAAAGTATGCGTTGGTGTTGTAGGTTGGTATTGCTGCAGCTGCAATCGTGCCAGCCGACTTAGGTGGGAGTCGAACCGACGACCCTCCGCGTAACAGCAATAATAGTTTTCCCCACTCGACCAGGTAGACACAGTCATTACTGTTGCGAATTCAACGTTACATGTCGTGAATCACCACGCCACAGTGTGGACAAGATGAGAAGGCCACCAACGCATGCCTAGCGTCTGCTCATGGGCGTCCGCAAGGGGGAGAACGGGCATTCGCTCCCCCCCTGGAAATTGGGACTAAGAACCAAAAACTTGTAGAAAACCTGAAGTCAACTGATTTAATTGTTGCAATAACAGTTTATTTGCCGGTATGACATTTGCATTGCACAAGAACCAGGTTCACTGTTCTGGTGTCATGCAGTGCTGAGCATTTCACTCACGTCCGCTCCTTTGCCTGCAGGACAGGGGTTGCGGAGTCGCAAAGAGTCAGGTTTTTGGGTGGAGCCGGATTCCTAAGAACACTAGGAATCGGATTTTTCTTCGATTCCGAGTCCGGAAGTCAAATTGAATCATTTTTTGCATCGCACTCCTAAGTTACGAATCGTAACTTGTACCTGTTGAAATTTTACAACACATTTCTTTTGAAACTTTTAACTGAAACAGAGAATTCTTGCTGTGCATCACGATTTCCATTGATTGCTAGTTGCTACCAACATTGTTGACAACCAAACTTCATTCACTTTATTTTACGGAGTCGGAAATTGGAAAAGTTGGAGTCGGTTTTCCTGCTGGTCGCAACCAGCTGCAGAGGAAACTTGCGAAGGGATTGCTCTACTGTTTAACTCTATTGCGTAACAAAAATTTAAAGATACACTTCAAGTTGCGGTAGAAGGCGTTTTACCGCATGTGACTGCTGGCAGTGGTAAGCCCAGGGATGTGGTGCTAACAAAAAAGGTGTGGGAACGCATCCAGAGAAATAGCCACTTTGAAACAGCTTCAAACTCATTTTACAGGAAAACGTAAAAAGGTGTGGGAACGCCGTTCCCACGCGTTCCCGCCCCACTACACCCCTGGGTGAGCCAGGTAGTTTATACTGTGTGAAAAGAAGCATCAGTGAAAAAGAGACTGCTGCCAACGAAGCGCATTTTTTTGGGACTGTTGCCGTAACATGGGGTTTTGCTTGCGCTGTAGCAAGGTTAAACCGTTTTGTAGACGTCCATTTGCATTGCATCAACGGCATCCTTTAAAAGGATAAGCAAAATACCGATGTTGCCACCCCCGGAAACACTTCTGCAGACTGCTTAATACGACGTGACGCCATTCGTGGTTGAGTGCGCGTCTAACATCATCAAAATATGTTGTTAGTTTGACGCTGCATGTTGCGTCATCAACAAACGCCGATCTTTGTTGTGACGTCACGAGGGTGGCAATGCGCCACCTAGCGGCGAGATATTGAGCGAGACTTGTCAATTTGAAAGTGATTGCAGTCCTTCAGAACGTGCGATGGCGCGGGTGAAGTACCAGCTGAAACATCCAAAGGAAGATGCACAAATGCAGGTCGTTTGTCAGGCTCTCGCAACGGGAAGAACCTTTCACTGTCAAGACTGACATCGCAGCGCCACCACGTGACACATTTACTACGTTTCCATTTGGGTTGCGGAGTCGGATTCGGATTTTTTTGTCCGACTGCGGATGTCCAAATGGATCATTTTTTTACATCACACTCTTAAATTGGGAATTCCTGTTGAAATGATACAAATTCTTTTGAAACTTTTGTTGAAACAGATTTCTTGCTGTGCATCACGACTTCCATTGATTTTAACAGTCAAATTCCATTCCCTTTATGTTAAAGGGGAAATTTTGGAAACTCGGAGTCAGAAATTTTGCAAAGTCAGATATTTTACCTCCGACTCCGCAACCCTAGTTTCCATGTCTGGCCAATTGGGCCGCATGAGGGGCCTACGAGGAAGGTTGCAGAGTCGGAGGAAAAATGTCCGACTCTTAGTTTCCCAAATTCCCGACTCCACCGCCAGAAAGTTTTAAAAGAACTTTACGTTTTTGCAGAGGGGCGTTTGAAAATACACATTGACTTTACAACACAGCATTTGCCAATTGTAATTCATATAGAGGGAAAATTAATGAAAAAGTTACGTAGTCTCGTTTTTTATAACTAAAATTTTGTGAACGGGCTTAACAGAAGGAACTGAATCATCAGGAATGGATGGATTACCAGTGAAATGCATCAAAATGGTAGGAGACATTATTTCACCTATACCTATACTCTGCATGATTTTGAACACCCACATAGAAAATGGAACTTTTCCTTCATCTTTATGTGATGATGAAAATCAACTACCGCGTGATTGATCGTATGCCGCGTAAATGCTTCTAGCGTCCTCCTGTTGTACCAGTAGTTCGCAAGCAGTTTGTCAGAGTGCCTGTCTCAGTGATATGCGGCATTACCGTTTCGTTTTCAGTCCAATAACGAGATTTCTTTGTCTCGCAGACATACTTTGATTTTGTGTTTAATAAATCTGTTATCGAGTATTTCGACTTGTTCAGTTCACCTTAAAAGTAGCTAAACCAACACCTCTTTATAAAGCTGTACCCCATACAATGGCCACAAACTATCGTTCCATTTCTGTTCTCCGATTGCCAAACTTTTGGAAAAAAATAAGCTACTCCAGGCTGAACAGTTTCTTCATTCGAAACAATATACTATTTGAAGAGCAATTTGGTTTTCGACGTGGCCACTCAATCTCCCTAGCAATAGCTGACATTTACAGCAATATACTTGACAATCTTGATCGCAAAAATTGTACATGTGCAGTCTTTTTAGATCTCAAAAAACATTCGACACTGTTCATCATGATATTTTGTTGCAAAAACTCCACAAATATGGCATCAGAGGAAATGCATCTGATATGAAAAACTGTCTTGCAAATAGGATCCAATACACAGTTGTAGACAACGTCGTCTCTAACCTACATCAAATAAAAACTGTGATACCTCAAAGATCAACGCTAGACCTCTTACTATTTATAGTTCATATTAATGACTTACCCCAAGCACCAGCGCCGGATTAAGGTAGCGCGGGGCCCAAAGTTCAAAAACATCTCAACACTTGCTGAATCATAAAGTGTGTGGGCACGGCATCCGTGTTACTATGGCTTTACTCTGCATGATTTCTCCAGCTTGCATCGTGACATGTATATCGTGCTGACCGCCAATGTTGCCAGATGAACGTGACCTAAACCTGCTGAATAGTGTCACAAAAAACTGCTAAATCCTGCTAAAAGTCTCGTCACTAATTTTCAGCTAAAATCTGTTAAAAGAAGTGAAATTCTATTGAAAAATCTGTTATTTTCAACATGATTGAAAACGACCTATAAACATAGGCGGATCCAGGATTTTTTTTAAGGGGGGGGGGGCTCAAGGACGAGTTCATCCGGATGTGTACTGACTGCATATCAGTGAAGACCCAACTGCTCAGGTAACTTTTTTCAACAAACACGGATAATAACCATACACATTTTGGCTAAATTACATTCTCACCATTACCCAGGCTTACTGGAGCAGAAGCGGCCTTCAAAAAATTAATAAATTATTCTCAAACATCTCTAACCTTAAAGAGTAACTTGTTGAATGTTGGAAAAGTTTTATTATTAGCAAAACAAACATAGGTCCACGCTGAAAAAAACGCGTGTGGTAGGATCAGAAGTGACACAAAAACTACACGAAGAAACTTGAAATGCAGCCAGTAACCGTTGTTGTCAGTCTGTGCAAGCTCTATGCGGTAGGCCTAATATTGTGTTCGAAAATTGCAGATGTTCATGG
>Ga0210059_1016213_pt1 | contig 10776 bp, 8 predicted proteins | sample Ectturendosymbi2_FD_188042 | JGI IMG/M metagenome (GOLD analysis project Ga0210059, IMG submission 188042) | Ecteinascidia turbinata endosymbiont from Florida, USA - Sample 2 (SPAdes) (version 2) | ecosystem: Host-associated > Tunicates > Ascidians > Unclassified | place: Key West, Florida... | reverse complement strand
GAACTCCCGACAATGTCACTAGGGTTCAAGAGTCAGTCGGTCGGAGTCCGAGCAAATCTCTGCGACGAAGGAGCCAAGAACTTGGCATTTCTGTGTCTTCTGTAAGGCGCATGCTGGTTAAGGATCAAACAGTTGCAGATTATAAAATGTTATCTTTTCACCTTTCAATAAATGTAATCATCATTGTGGTATCATTAAAAATCCTGGATTTGTGCCCAATTGCTTTGTTTCAACAATTGTGAAACACCCTGTATTACGAAACCTAAAGATAAAATGTGGGGAACATGGTATATTATATCCACACTGTCTGAAAAAGTGGGGGGACGCGTCCCCCTTGCCCCCCACCTAATTGCACCCATGCAAAGAGGTACATAGTCAGAGATATGTTGGTAAACACTCCTGTATAAATTTGGTCTTTTGAGGAACTTTGGGCGAATGCAGGGATTGCTCTCTTGTGAAGTCTGTTTTTTTCGTGTATTGCGTCATAAAGCGGATAGTTGATCTTGTGCCCAAACGTCACCTTTTAAGCAAGAACGCGTCCGCGATTGTGATTACAGAAAGCGAGATAAGCAATCAGTGCATGTTAACAGTTTTCATTAAGTCAGTTCTTCTTCGAACGAAAGAGCAAGTTCAACTGGCTTGTCAATTCGGTTTGATTGACGTAACTTTGCACTTGCACTCGCCGCTCCATTGCAGAACTTCCTTTACAATTTTCGTCTTGATTACGAGTAGTAGCGGTACACTGTCTAATGTCCACCACAGCAGCATGCTATTAGTCACAAAAATGACTGTAGGTGGGGGACACATGACTTATGCCCACTCCCCTTAAAGAAACTGTTTTGTTGTCATGTAGCCTCAGTGCCGTATCAGCCCAACTCTGCCCCCCCAAAAAAATGCTTCCAAAGGCCCCCTAACGGTGATTTATAAAAAAAGTTAGGTTATGCCACATCTCGAGGCCCAATGGGCTCCAAAGCAAAATATTCTAATTGCAGACACAATTTTGGCACAACCAGGTCCTTAGCCAGATTTTGAGGTTTGGGGGTGGCAAAATACATTTTTATGGGGAAAAGATTTTAATTTTTATCATATTTTTGAAACTAATTTTTCTGAGCACAACAAAAGTTGCGGGACACAAAAAAGATTTGATGGCAATTGCCCCCGATTGCCCCCCGTGTCTGCGGGCTTGGGCAGAGTCGTCGCCAGAAAGTTTTCCATTGGGGACCTTCATGTTTGTGCAGGGGGGCTAGACATTCCGAAAATTTGGTTTTAATTCACAACATGAACTGCATTTGCAGATTGTGCAAATTAATTATAAATATTTTCCCGCACATGCGCATAATAGGCGCGTAGTTTCCCACCGAAAATTTTTGAACCAGCATTACAAAAGGAATTGGGTCGTAAATCATTGTCAGTTAATTGACGGCGATTATTTGGAGATGTAGTAATGAAATGCAAAAGTAAAAAAAATTTGCAGGAAAGCAGAATCAATCCTATCGTTCAGTTATCAAAACGTTATTACCGAAGGAGCAAACATGAGGCCGGTCAAAGCATGTGCGCCTCGTGATGAACTATACCATGCGCTTAAGTGAAATATACTTATAATGCGTACGCTTTGGGCTTTTACTGGCCGAAATATGCATGCATAAGCCTTGCTGATGTCTAGACTGCTAACCTCTGGGTTCATGGCACATGTTTAGATTAATAATATTTTGTACCTCAAATCGCCTATAAATGTTAACAACTACAGTCTAAGGCCTACGTTGACGCAACGGTTAGCATACATAACTCACTAACTGCACTCAGTGGCGTAACTGGCAGGGGGGCAAGGGGGCGACCCGCCCCCCTGCAAGCTAAATGTAGAAACTGGCCCCCTATAGTTGACATTTTAATATTTGGTTTTCTTTAGGTTGTTTTTTTTTGCGTTTTTCGAGTTTTTTTCGTTTTTTAGCTAACAGAGACATCCACGACATCCAGTTATTCAATATCATTTCTTAACTTTTTTCTGAGTTTTAGCTAGTGGGCCCCCTTCAGCTAAGCTTTGCCCCCCTAGCTCAAACCTCCAGTTACGCCACTGACTGCACTACTCTGTTTTGGGACACCACCCAAAGTAGATTTTTAACTACACAATTAACTCCATCTGGCTGTCTGAACAGCAGGCTGCCCAAATGTGTAACTTTGGTCGTGACTACCAAAGATATCTTGTTGCTGTGCAGTATGCAGTACAAAATAAGAGAAGACCTGGGCTAGAGATAGTAGCTTATGCTTTTTTACAACAATCACTACACAAAATACGTTGATCAAGTGGAAATCTGATTTCTGGACGCATACAACTAGCCATGTAGGCAGGGCCGGATAAATGAACTCGAGGCCCATCAGGGCAAAGTCGTGACTGTAAGGCCCCCGACACGCTTAGCGCAAGCGCGCAGTTCACTCCTTTGCCTGCAGAGGCAGGTTGCGAAACTTGCTAGCGAATTGTTGCACTCTTGGTCTTTTTTGCGAAAAAACTAACAATAACACGGCAATAAATCTTCAAATGTTCACTTCAAGTTACGGGAGTAGGCGTTTTGCCGCATGTGACCAGGGCTTCCACTGAGGGTTTTTCCACCCAGGTCTGTTTTTTAGTAGACCTGTGTGTCCAGGTTATTATGAAAAATCGCGTGAAGTCTGTGTTTTTTGAAGTGATAAACTCATCAGCAACTTCAATGTGTTCAATAATATAAAGGTAACTTTACATTACAGTGTTTACATGCGCACATCAGGTGAAAGTACGCATATCGGATGAAGCAGAACGTGTTTAATCGGTTTCGTATTCTCATATAAGATCATTGACAGGCTTATATACAGTGGTGTTTAGGGGAATGCAAGCAAGGCACTTGCGTCATCGCCCCCCCCCCTTTGCAACTGTTATGTGCAAAGTAGCCTACCTTGCAAATGGGGCCCAACAGCAACTACAATGTAAAGTGGGCTACTTTGCTTTCAAATGGTCCCCCAACAGCAGTGGTGGTGTGAAAATACCTTGCCTTCAAGGAGGCCCAAAATTACTGTAATGAACGTTTCTTTCTAAGGGCCCCCTACCTTCACTGATTTCTAGTGCTTCATATTTCAATTTGGGGGATCGAAACTTTCTCTGGGGTACTAAGTGGTGACGGGACTGGAATTTTGGGCCCCTGTGACAGCGTGGGCCCCCCAATTGGGGGGTATGGAGTGCGGCTGATACGGCTCTGTGTAGCCTACATACAGATCAACTCCAATAATTCACCGTCTTTTTTTACATTCATATAATTATTTTACTAAAATATCATCAAAAAGGTTGTCATAGCACGGTTGACCGAATACGATGACGTAATAACACAACTGCTCAGTGGCCCTGCGCCTAGGTCTTGCATTGGGTCCCGCACCTGCTAAGGCCGGCCCTGCCTGGATCCACAAGACAGCAAGGAATCGAATAAAAATCACAAAAACATATTTTTGCATTTAAAATTTTTGAGAAAAATCCATATTTGTGCATTTGCCGTAATCAATTTTTGGCAAAATTTCGAGAAAATCCAAAAACTCGTTCCCCGCATCCCGTTTAACCTTTCCTATACAGTTTTGCGCTTCACCGATCGCGGGATACTAAAAACCAGGATCCTTTCGACAAAAAGTCGGATCGGGCCTTTTGGAGGGACAAATTAAGGGGTCCAAATGTGCAGGTCAGAAAAATTGACTTCAAAATAATGGTTTGGGGTCCAGAAAACAAAATACAGGGGTTAGTGACTTGCTGAGTGACTTAAAGTATTCTAGGAGATATTTTGAAGCTTCCGAGACCTTGATTAGCTTACAAGCCTGAGGTGTTGGGGAATTATGGCAGAAAATAGACCTTGAAATTTCGTGGGATGTAGTAAAACACTGAAATACACATTTTCTGCAAGTTTGGTGGGGTTGATGGTTCCTGGCTGGCAGAAAAGTGGCTTGAACTTCAAAGTACCCCCGAAATCCGTGGTTTTTGCCTCCTTGGACTCCCATCAATACAAGCGTCAATTTTTTTGATCACCATTGCAAAGGTAGTTTCTTCACAAACATTTTTGATGTAGAACGTTTGTATACAACGTGTTTGGTTTATGCTCCGTAGCCTGCTGAATGGATGCAGCTAGGTTTTGTAACCTATGAGAAAAACGGTCTTTCCCAGAAAATGACGTCACAATGATGTCACAGGTGGGCGCGACCTATCTGCAAATGTGCGGTGCTGTCTTAAGGATCCAATGATGCCTTCGGTGACTTTCTAGCTCAATCTGTTCAGACGTTATGGTCGCTGAAAGGTTTACCGGCCACTATAGGGGTCGGCGCAGGCGTTACGCCATTTTCATTTTGACGGTGTGGATATATCACACACCCCTTGTAAAAGAGTATCCAGCCTACATTTCGTTGTTTCTACGCGCCTGTTTCCTTCTTTGCATTGAATTTGTAGATAATTCCCCCGCAATTAAAAAAAACGTGTATATTTGTTAGGTAGAGCAATAGGTTACATCATTTCCCCCCCGAAAATATTAGTTGGTTGCGGCCCTGGGCCTTGCAATCACATAGGCGTAGCCAGGGGAGGCCTAGGGGTACGTGGTCCCCCCCAAATTTTTAGAACGTAGTTATTTCGTGCTTTGAGAAGTGGCTTTTCGAAACAAAATAGTGTTATTCGCCTGAAATCAAACATTTTGGACACACCAAAATTGTTTGCCCTCCCACCCAAATTGATTGGCTGGCTACGCCACTGCTTGCGGATATCTTTTCCTCCCAATTCGAGCGATTGTTTTGAAACAGCAACACAAGGCATTGAGCGTGGCTACGATCCCATTCTTGGTTATGGTTACATAAGAAATCCATTGATTCTCACGACTTGCCACGACCCTTGTGACGTCACATAAGCACAAAAGAAAATTTAAAATCATGCGCACTCCAAGCACTGGGCACGCTTCAGTGTTGCAGTAAACAGGGCCCAAAAACTCAATCACAAAGACCAGAAAACACTTTTTGAAAACAAACAACATCGGCAACAAGATCGTGACGAAGAAATGTCTTTGCACCTTCATCCGTGGATTAAATAGAAGAAAACGTTATTACTTCAAGCTTACTTGACACGATGAAGACTTTCACGGCACTCCCACTCGTAGTTGCTCTGCTTTGTGACTTTCGCAGATTTTTTTCTTCTGCGTAGAATGTTTGAGATTTTGAATGCGCAGGGTCGTCAGGGTCGAACATGAATGCACAGGGTCGAACACGACTGCACAGGGTCGTCAGGGTCGAACATGAATGCACAGGGTCATCAGGGTCGTCCACTAATGTTTGACGACCTTCACAAACCGCACCTTCACTTATCTTGATGCAAAGCAGCTGCCTTCATGACCTTCGCCTCAGCGGAACCAATTGCAATAAACAATAGTCGCGTGAATGTTGAAACAAGGAAAACGGAATAACAACAGTATAACGTGAGCAGAGTTCAATCAGGTTAAATCCTCTGAAGCACTTGACAAAGGCAAAACTAGCTCGTTCTCGTACGTTTGAAACAGAATAATCATGGTGCATGTTTGCTTAAGAGTCCATAGAAAATTAAACGGATGAAGAACATGATCTGAAGATAAACACCAAGTGCAAAACTATGCTTTGTCAACAACTTACAGCGCTGGTTCAAAAGAAGAATCTACACCACGAACAAACTCCATCACAGAAACGCATTTTAAAAATTCATTTCATTTTTTTTCGTTTTTCTTCTACATCATGGCAGCAGAGGCACGGCACGCAACCAACCGATCACATCACGGCCAATCAGGTCCATCTATTCCAATCGGAGCCAACAAGGCCCATCTTAGCATCCGCTGCCCCAGCTCAACACGCCGCACATCTATTTCTGTTTGGCCCAGAACCCTCCCCTTCTCACGAGATTAAATCTCAGTTCCGCCAGCGCACTCTAGCGGCCGGCTCCAGATCCGCACAAAGTTAAAAGCGATCTTCCGCGCTCGACTCCGATTCGTCCTCTTCCTGGACCACGTGATCAATCTCGCTGACCGCGCCCACCGCGATCGCATTCGACGCTTCCCGGGCTAGCTGGGCCGCGAGGTCAGGGGTGAAGTCGAGGTCGCGACGCACGGAAACGCGCTGCGGCCCAACCCGGACCTCCCGCATTCCGGTCTCCTCTCGGACTTGAGTAAAATCAGGAGGAGCAGGAAGAGGAGGGAGGAGGTCGCTGCTCCTGGAGGAGCGCGGTTCTCCTGATGATCGAAGACTGCAGAGGACATAAAAATAGGATCAGGTGAATTTTTGAGGTGAGTTGTCGCGCTTTAAGTTGACTTTAACAGAGAATATATATATATACCAGGGGTAATCAAACTGCGGCTCTTCAAAACTTTGCATGTGGCTCTTTGAGCAATCCGAAAATTTACATATTTGTTTTTAGTTGTTTTTTTTTCTATTGCAAAATGTAGAAATATTGTAAAATGGTACTTTGGCAGCGAGCGTGCTGTACAGTATTACTTTTGCAAGTCGTTGCAAAAAGAATTATGATGTCACAGAAGCGCAGATCGCAAATAAATTCGTGTTTTTAGATTTTAATGTTGCGGCTCTTTGTAACTTGGGTTTTTACGATATGCGGCTCATACATAGAGCAGGTTTGGCCACCACTGATATATACTATATGTACATGCAACAACATGAGTGGTGGGAAATGCTCCACACTAAGCGGGCAGCTCTTTGACATCAGCCCATTTCGTCGATTTCATGATACGTTTAAGACGAGCTAATTTGTTTACTCAGTTTGTCGGGCGGTGACAACTTCTTCGCGCGCTTTCGACCCCTTGTTTTATTATTTTCGATCTGTACAAAAACACCTTTTTTCAATTTTTGTTTTCTACTTTTATTTCCATTCAAGAAAACCTTTAAATTGAAAATAGCAACACTTCAGTGAAACAAAGTGATACATGGCTTTAGACTGGATGTAGTTTAGTCAGTTGTGATCGGGGTCTCTATCTGGAATTTGGTGGTATCCACCGATCCATTTATTCAATGCAATTTGTTAATCATGAACACCGAAGTTGAACCGTGAACAAATTTTCACAGCACTCAATCTTCCCGCGTACCGGTAAACTTTCAGTGCAGGGGTCGGTAACCTTTCCTGAGTCACGAGCCAAAAGCAAAATCTGCAAGTGGCGCGCCGTACTAATTTTCCACCAACAATTCCGGTTTTTTTTGCTGTTTATAATATTGTTAAAAGTTGGCAATTTGTGGAATATTAATCAGATTAAACTCCTGATTTTCACAGTTCATAGCCAAAACCCAAAATACAGTACAGGTGTAGCGCAATGCGGATTCTCATAAGAAGTTTCCCTTACAATGCAATACAAGAAGCTGCATGGAGAACAGATTCATAAAACGTAGCCTAATACCATTAGACGGGTCCTACAGTTACTGTACTACAATTTACAAAGGGCCTGCGGGCCGGATGATTTTGCTTGGCGGGCCGGATCCGGCCCGTTTTAGTACAACATTATTGAACAGTCGATCAACACACCTCTATTTGCCACCTGTTTGGTTATTCGTTAGATGTGACGAAAGTGGCGGTAAACACACAGCAGGTTTTGGAAATTAAAACAACCACGCAAGGCTATTTAATCAGCGGACAACAACAGGAAGATGCTTATCCATTATTTGGGAATGGCGGCCAAGGAAACTTGGCAATATCCACAATATTTCATCTCGTTTGCATTACGCACGGACACGAAATCCAAGCAGGTTTATTAAAATTTCAAACTAACTTTGTCGCCCGTGCATTTGATGTTGTTCTGCCAAGGGGCACATGACTGAACCCTGGTGAACCCTGTCTCCAATGACTTCATAACTTTCAGCATGGTTCATGCACTGGCACTGCTGGGAAATCGTTGTTCTGAATCAAAACTGCTGCAAAAGATTGGCCCGAATTTAGGCTTTCCCGCTGTGACTCACCTCGCACAGCACTTCAAGATAGCGCGCAATCCAAACGCCAGAGTCCTGGGTTTGCTCGTGCTTTTTTCGCTGAGACATTTTGGTCATTAGTCCGAAATCGCTTCAAACACTTCCTACTATTTTTTCGTTTTCGGGCATTGTTTGGACCTAATTGGCGTAATTTTTTTGGTCCTTATAAATATTCGGTGAACGACTGACAAAAATTAGCCGCTGACAATGAAGTTCGCCTGTGTAATTAGCGATCTTATGCACAATAAATAAGATGAGCAAGATATTTTAGCAAGATTGTTCAACTGGCTGCCGCTAGAAGGCGCAAGACGACTTACGGCGCTGCATCGGGGGCGGAAGGCGCTTTCTTCTTCCGCGACCTGTGCTTTACTTCGTGGTTGATTTTACTGTAAAGATCGTCAACGGCGCCCATCGGCCCAACATCCCCCTCTGCCTCCCCTGAGCCGTCCAGGTCGGTTCCGTGCCGTGCTTGATCGACCTGCAAGGAAATTTCGCGCAGGTTAGAAAAATCGACGAAAATGCTACGTTGCCGCTTTTGTAGCGGAAATGAGGACATACCGGTTGTTCACGAGCCATTAAAATATACATAATGTACCAAGTAATATACAAAGTAATCTATTATACGAAGTAATATATTGTACAAAATTCAGCAACTAATGTACAAAATATACCAAGTAATATACAGAATATACCAAGTAAAATATACAGAAAATACCAAATTCTTTACAGAATATACCAACTAATATACGAAATACACGAAGTAACATGCAGAATAAACCAAGTCATATAGATAATATACCCAGTAAAACACAGCACGTATCAAGTCCACTTCTACGGGTTCGCATGAAACAACAACGCTTGCCTGTTGTTGCCCATCGTGTTGAACAGGGGGAGGCTGGAAAATCTCCGGACGCAGAACCGTTTCTCTCTGTGACCTCCCACTCGCCTGCACTTGGTGGTACAGTTGGTCATCATGTGAGTAGCTTGACGCCTCCTGGCCGTGGTCCCCCGTCGAGGCCTCGTAGACGCCGTAGTCGTGGCCGTGGTCCCCGGGTTCGAGATCAACGTCAGTGTCAGGTTCGCCGTACCCCTCTCTGTTGGGGTGTTCGTACCCGGACAAGCCCTGGTGTTCGACGTGGTTTCCGTGATATGCCTCATTGCCAGGTTCCAGCATGTAGGCGTTGTAGTTGAACCGGTCTTCGTGACTCCTTTGGTTGGTGACGTGGTCGTCGTCGAAACTGTTCTGACTCGTCGTGCGGTTCGAATTTCGGCCCGGGCTAACGCGCCCGTACGACATGGGCCCGTTCGAGACCGTTCGTTCGATCGTGTTGACCAGCACCGGCCCGAAACGTGGGGTCTCGCTTTCGAACGCCCAGCGTCGAGCCACGTTGAAATAGAACAGGCTGGCAACCACCAGGAAGTTTTTGAAGAAAAACAACAGGCTGATCACGTGATGAAAGTGACAGACGTATGCGAAACGTAGCAAGAAAAAAGGAAAGTCCAACAGCAAAACGGTGATCAGATTCCTGCGAAGTAAAAACAACCAATGAAGGAAAGCATTTCATGATGAGTGCAAACCCATAATTTAATGCGTTTCGCAAAGTCTAGACATGACCTTGCAGTTACAAGACATCAAAGAACAGCTGATGGCTTCTGCTATCGCACCACGTTATCTGAAAAGAAGTCACGCACTGGTTAAGCACGGGTGCTGGGTGGATGACAACGTTGCACAACTCAAAGTTCCTCTAACATACTTAAATAGTTTGCAAGCGTTGTACTTCAACAAGATTCCGAAGCGTCTTTGTCACAGCACTAATCAACGCCTGCATGATTTGCTGACAAAACACCACTTAATCAACACACCCACAACACAGAACATGTCTTTATTCAATCAACACACCGTAACACACAGCACATATTAGCTCAATAAACACACCGTAACACACAACACGTGTTTGCTCAACACATCGTAACACACAGCATATATTTGCTCAATGAACACACCGTAACACACAGCACGTGTTTGCTCAACACACCGTAACACACATCACGTATTTGCTCGATCAACACACCGTAACACACATAACGTATTTGCTCAATCAACACGCCGTAACGCACAGCATGTATTTGTCCAGACGATTCTGGAGTTACAAGAGAGCAACCAAAATTCTGGAAGTTACATTTTTTAACATTTAACCATGACGCCCCGCCACCTTGTCAAGAGATACAGTACAAGTAGATTTTGAAGGCAGTCGGTATTTGGAATGGACACCCACAGGTGTGGCTTTGTGATTCTGTACCTGAATGCTACGCTTTGACTTTGACAGTCAAGTTTCCGGAAGACACTGCTGGTCACACAGGAGCAATGGATCAAGGAGCAAAGGTGGCATGGCGTCATTGACATACAGAGCGATGCGCAATATCGCTATCAGTTTGTACACGATGTCTTTCAGGCAATAGAAAGAAGCCTCTCTTAAATGCGAAACCATGGACATTACGTTTGAAATCCTGACGTTTTAACTGCACTTCAGTTAAAGTAATACTCGTAACGTCATGATACACAGAAAACAATTCAATCACAATCCGTCAGAAACGCCAGTGCTCACTTGTAAGGGGATTTCGCAGTTACTATGAAGGTGCTGATACCAACGAGGCCAATGATATAAACCGCATAGAACCACTGGCTTTTCAGTACCGATGGGGCTGGCGTCGCTGCGCTGGGCACGAGACCGTCGTCGGCCAAGCACAGCAAAAGCCGAACGTCAAAGACGTTAAGCATAACCTGAGTTAGTAGCTGTGGCCTGC
>Ga0210059_1016212_pt1 | contig 10776 bp, 6 predicted proteins | sample Ectturendosymbi2_FD_188042 | JGI IMG/M metagenome (GOLD analysis project Ga0210059, IMG submission 188042) | Ecteinascidia turbinata endosymbiont from Florida, USA - Sample 2 (SPAdes) (version 2) | ecosystem: Host-associated > Tunicates > Ascidians > Unclassified | place: Key West, Florida... | reverse complement strand
CACCAAGGATTGCGTCAACAGCAGCAAATAAACTTCGCTGAAGAAACTGTCCTGACAAGATTCACTACAAGAGTCATTATGATTTGAGAAATTCTGCGTTAGTTCCTTTTGAAGTTACGGCAAATTATTTTATTTTCACAATACCGGCTTCAGACACCGATTTTCAAAATACCGGCCTTTGCTAAGTCAGCAGTAAAATACTGGCAAGGTCGCTGAAATACCGGCCATCTGACAACCCTAGACATGTGCAGTAGATAACTTTCGGCCAGCAATATTTTAAACGATAATTTAGAAACCCTCTAGCCTGCAATCAACATTTCCCAAATGCATGATAAGCTTTGCTGTTTTTTTGACGCTCGGGTAGCTAGAGTTGTTTATGACGATATTCACCAGTACTGTAGTAGATGCTTGGATCCTGCGTGAAATTTAGTCAGACCGCGATCGTGGAACAATTCATTTCGAAACTAAGAAGCAGGCGCAGAAATGGGAAGATAGATCTTTCGGGCATTTCAGTGTGAGATGGAACTGGATTATGTAACTGTCAGCAGATTGTTGCTTGGCCCAGAAGTAAATGTTTGTGAAAGCATTAAGAATTGGTTTCAGTTAATTTATCAGAATTTATCCTGGCTGCAATATTGCGTTCTGCAGCCTTGTGTATGACTTCAAAACATCTTACGTAAGTGGTTCGTAACTACAGTTTTAACTCTACCCACACATGTCCTGCAACCTCAGAATTTTGTACGGATTTTCTGTAATGATTCAGAAGCAAGTTTTGGCCTATTTCAGCTCTTTTCTCAGGAGGTCAAATATTTCTATCAGAAAAACACTTGAAAAAATTCGCAAATCATATTCATTTAGTGAAATTGATTTAAAATATGAAAAAACCTTGTCAAAGAATTTGCTTCGGAAGGCGTCGAAGCTGCCTATATCGCTCGAACAATTTTTATCTTTTATAGCTACTCAAAAAGCTGCGTTTGGTTGTTACTGGTAGCTGTAACTCTTCCCATCACCAGCGCTTCATGCGAGAAAAGTTTCTCAAAAATGAAATTACCGAAGAAATGTTCCGGAAATTCCATGACCAGTGAAAGATGGGTAACGTTAATCTCAGTGGCGTATCTAGGGTATGGGAGGCATGGCACATGCCATGGGCACCACTTTGACGGGGGGCGCAAAAACTGCTTGGCAAAAATAAAAATCTTTATTTACAATTTTTTAACCTCTATTTTGCGCCCCATGCATTCATAAACTGCAAAGCTGCATCAACATCGCGCCCTTACCTAAAGCATTAAGTTGGGCGTGTTGCGCTAGCACCACTAAGCGTTATGACAAAATTGCGGCATTGTGACATAACACGAGGGTCAGACATTGCGACAGAACAAGAACGCTCGCTTGCCATGTCCAGTGTCCACGATGCCTCGTCCTTCTCACACTATAAGAAAGGATAAGTTAGTCCGTACTGCTGCATTTCAGGCAAGTAGATATTAGTCAGAATCAGGTTGAGATGAGTTTAAGTCAGTGGCCGTGAAAATCTTACTTTTATGCAAATAATTGCTGTTGAGGTCGTACAGATTTAGAAATTACTTGAACAGCTGCGGCCCACTCCGACTTCATGGACCTTCTTCGATGGCCACTAGTGCCCTATAAATAGGCTGAATACAACGCCCCAGTCCATAAACTAAGGTTGAGAACATTCGTTAGTCGAAAAATTAGCAGTTAGTATCGTTGTCGTACCAGTTGAGCAAAAAATGTTAACTCATGCAAAAGATTTGTTAGTCTTGTTCAGAGCTAGCTTTTTCTGTCCAAATATGGCTTTCTGTTCGATGTCCAAGGTCTTGTAAACGGGTTCTGACCGTGAAAAACTAAAATCTGCGTGTGACAATTTAGGAGCTGTGTACAGTTCAGATGTAGATGGCTAGCAATTGTACGAGAAGATTCTAGATTGCAAAATTCTGGTTTCAAGTCGTGTAACTTAAAATTATCGCATATTGAAGTCCTGACATTCTTCGAATCGCTTTGCAAATAATGCTGACGATGGCCGTTACATGCATTGCAAGCTGCGAACGATCTTTCAGTAAACTGAAACTGGTCATTCGTACCTCCAGGCCTCATTAATTAGCAATAAGTCAGGGCAGGTTGTGTGATCTAGCTTTAATGAGAATAAAAAGAGGATAAACAGCGAAAGCTCACTTTGATGAAATAATAAACGACTTTACTTCGATCAAGGCACGGAAAGTGTTGTTTTAATTAAAATTTTTGTGTAATTTAACTGGAAAAGGCTGGATATATTTGTTTAATTAGAATTGTGTTTTTCGAACACAAGTGATATATGACTTGCAGTAAATAATTTATTTTATAATTCAAATTAAATTTGTTCCATTTAAAAAATTGTCGTTTGCAGTTGCAATATGCTGTTTGATTTTTTGTAAGATATGCAATTTTGTCAGGCAACACTATGTAGACCTATAAGCTACGATAACGTTATTATTGAAATGATTTGATATTCAACATAGCAAGAATAAATGAGTATAGAAGTATGCTGTAGACGTTATGAATTATTTATATTTTATTTGCTGAAAAATTTGAAGCAAAAGTAAACCCAAATATTTTCTGTTTTAAAAAATTTGTTTTCTTCGTGGTTTATCTTTCGTGAAAACTGTGGTTACATCTTTTATTTAAATAATTAGAAAATCTGTTATTTAAATAATACACATTTAAATTTTGCAATGGGCGCCAGTTTGCATAGATACGCCACAGGTTGATCTACTTTCAGTTGAAAGGGATTCGAGCTGAAAAAATAGATTTAGACGGTTTCGTTGATGAATTTGACAGTCGACATGACAATCGCAGGATTAAGTTACATTGAGTTGATAATGATATAAAATTCTAACGTAGCCTGTGCAGGGATCTGTCTGAGAATTATGTTGCTCATTGTCTATTTGTCTGAATCGTTTTTGGTTTAGAGCTAGTGCATGTTTCGCGTATGACAAGACAGTCATAAATCAACTCAGGGTTTAAAAGTCAGCTTTTGAGGATCAGTCAGAGGAACAATCAGTGTGAATTTTAAAATGAACGACTTTGTTGGGAATATTCTGCAAAATAAGTTTTACGCCTGTGGTTACATCTTGCTATCAGGTACACGCCAATGCACACCTATCTGTGGCGCTGATATGCTACTTAGATGCAACTGGTGCCGAAACCTCGATGCTGTTAAACTGCATACTGCAGGGGTGGGCAATTATATTTTTGGTGCTCAGGGGCTACTTTGAGAAGGCCGCATTTAGCGGGAGGTCGTGCCTTCTTATGAGAGTAGAAGCAAGACTCGGTTTATAGCCTCAGCACTAATATTTACTATAAGTTGGAGGAACTTTCAGATTTCAAGATTTTCCTGAATACTTGAAAACGCTGTGCGGGCCACTGAAAACGCTGTGTCGGGCCACATTTGGCCAGAGGGCGCTTTTTGCCCATCCCTGGCATACTGCATTGAATAGTCCTCACCCTATCCACGCTGCACACTCGTAATAGAAGTTGCATAACATTGTTATGGTTACACAACAATCACAAAACGTCCACAAGCTTCCACAAAAACGGATTAGTCAGTAGTCACCAATCCGTTGGAAGATGGTTTATATTTATGCGCTTTGTAATAAGAATATTTTGATGAAACTAGTTGGCTATCAACAGCCTACTTGTCTCTGTGTCATGATGGAATTCGTGGTTGGGACCATTTCGCTTTCATGTGAATTGTGTTCACTTTCTAAAGCTGCTTTCGTTCATGTGAGGCCGGCACAATTGTGCACGGAAAACGGTATTTCGACTTACATGTGCAGTGCTGTGGAAGTTGCATGGTTAGCATAGAATTTTCGACATAGCAGTACACGTGTGTGATTGCATCTACAGTGGCGTTTAGGTGTCTCTAGTGATTCATAACGCTAGTTCATCTTTTTAATGATATTCACAAGCTTACGTTGGGTTTGATAGGGTTAATCATGGCAACTTAATCTTCAAAACAACGAAAAATCCCCATGCAAGGTAGATATTTATGTTGCCCCCCTAATTTGTCCTTTGCCCCGCAGTGGCCCCCCACTTTTTTCGTTCTAGAATCGCCAATGATTCAGAATTCCAGGGGATCACCTGTCCACCCCTAGCATATGTTGCTGGTGCCCATATCTTGAAAACTAGAGCTAACTGACAATTTTAAGACTAATTTTCGGATTTCTCGCCCCTAAATCAGTAAAGGGTGGCTACTTTCATCCCAGAAAGAAATTTTGTGCTGACCAGTGAAGCGTGATGAATTTGAGGGTGGTATTGTAGAGTTTTCTGTGGTCCTGGTTTTACCTGGCACGTCAACGTTTTCACGGCGTTCAGAATAAGGATACGACAAACATAATAATGTCAAACACTGATGATTTTTTGAAACGCAGCAGAGTTGCGTGTCACAGTATATCGAAAAATGCACTTCTTCAACAAAATCAATAGAAAAACAAAACAACAGAAACGGCAAAATCGGTTGCTTTTAACAAGAGTGCGAAGTGTAAGTACGCTAAATGAGGCGAACGCACTTTTACACACACGTTATCAATGTCCCACTATGACTGATTGCCCGTGAGGTTCATGTACTTCAAAAATCTGGTAAAACATTTATTCCAATGGTGGTGTTCGTTACATCAAATCCAAAACTAAAACAAAATAGGAAAACAAAACAGTTAACTTGCCACGTTTGCCTTTATGACGTAAATAACCGCAACCCAATACAGTAGTATTAGGTTTTACCATTGAATTTTCCTGGACATTGTCCTCATGCCAGTTTACAGATACAACAAACTGGCTCAACATCATTTCTTTTCGACATGACTCGCTTTGAGTAAGGTCAAGAAGTTAAACGACTCCAATTCATTTCACCAGATGTTTGCACACGTGTCTAACACTAAAGTCACAATCTCAATCACAGGAAGCTTAAGTGTATTTTTTGAACTCACGGTAGAAGTTCAACCTTAAAGCAAAAGCTTGTGATTTGAGATGCGACATTGACTCATTTGTTTCACCGCGAAACAGGAGGGTCAGGGGGGCATGTGAGTAACTGAGGACACCCGTTGCAAGCAGGGTTGCAGGGTTGGAAGTAAAATGTCCGACTCCAACTCGGACCTACCAAAATTTCCGACACCGACTCCGACATTTCCAAAATTTACGACACTGACTCCGACTCTCAACATAATGTGAATGAAGTTTGGTTGTCAACAATTTCGTAGCAACAAGCAATCAATGGAAATCGTGGGACACAGCGAGAATTCTCTGCTTCAATAAAAGTTTCAAATAGAATTGTACCATTTCAACAGGAATTCCCAACTGTGTACTGTCATGTAAAAAATGATTCAATTGGACTTCCGGAGTCGGAGTTGGACAAAAAATCCAACCCGACATCGATTCCGACTCCTAGGGTTGTTAGGGATCCACTCCAACAAAAAACACCGACTGCCCGCGACACAGTCCCGTCACAACGGGGGCCTTTGGTGGGCTTAGCCTCCCCAAAAAAAGTTCCAAGCCCTCCCAAATTGAAACATGAAACACTATAAATCAGTGGATTTTTCGTAAATATTTAGAATGTCAAGCTCCCCCGCAGAAACGCAAAGCTCCCCTCTTGAAAACTTTCTGGCGACGATTCTGCTGCGACGCCGACTCCGCAGCCCTGGTTGCAAGGTACGTAAGGTTGATTTGCGTGGAATTTTTAGCGACAGTGTGTGCTCTTACGTTTTGAAGTATTGGCACGTTCTGAGCGCCTTCAGTATAAAACTGCTGACCACATCAACTTTTCGATACAGTAGATTCAAAGTAATTCTTTCGTTTACATGCTACTCTCAATCCTGAGTTGAAAAACTTGCAAATACCGAAAACGTTGCAGAAAATTTGGGTGAAGTCGATATTTGCAAAGCATAAAAGTTCCCGGAGTCTTGTTTATAAAAATCAATCTTCTGCCCCCTTTTGCCGATGTGAAACGCAACCAATATTTACTTTCACGTATTGGTTCAACTCGTTGACCAACGTCAAAATCGTTTCCTGATCCAACAACAGGCCAACGCTCACTACAGTCAAGTAAAAATGGTAAATATAATCTTGAGGAAAGCTTTACATGAGCATTGCTTGTCATTCGTGCACGTCTCCCAAATTCTTTTCAAGCAGCTGCAGTGACCGGAAAAAGCTGACAAAGTTGCACAGGTCGCCAGCAAAGTTCAAGGAAAGTCCCACATTCACTCTGAGTAAGACGTCGACAAATGAAGGTGTCCCTCCGAAATGAACAATAAAGGCGTTTACTTACAGACGTTTCATGTGCTTTCCCTCAAAGCTTGCCTCATTTCCTCCCAAAACAATTCATTGGAGTCCGAGTCTTTTGGAAATCGCAATATGCTGTTTGGATTGTTCCTCAGTCGCCTTCTCAGGAAAGGAGCGTTGTACCAATCGCCATCAGTGGTGATGATGACGCTCCTGTCTTCCCCGCTAGTGAAAAGCCAGTCCTCGAGTACAGACAAAACGTATTTGCACTTGTGTGAACCGCAGAAAGCACCGGTGAGAACCACGATCGTTTTCCTGCTCGCTTCCATTCGGAGTAGCAGCTGTTTGACCCTGGTCATTCCGCAAAAATCGTCGCGCCCGTACACGCATAAGCGATAGGGTGGTGAGCCCTGCTCCATTTCCGGCACCAACAGCGCATCAACCCAATCGCCAACGCTTTGGTTGTCCAGATCATAAAATACAAACCCATGGTGCGAGAAGTAACGCGCCCGCCTTTGGGACCCGCTTTTTACATGCTTATTGCGTTTCGACTCGACTGTTTGCTCGTACTGCTTGCGAGAGTCCGCGTTAGCGAATGTGGCCATGAGCCACTTGGCCCTGCGCGTAAGGATCAAAACGCAAAAGAGCAGAAAAGAAACGACGCTTGCCGTAAAGGAAATGGTCAACTTGATTGCGAATTCCGCATGGCACATGAACGACGAGCTGAAAGAGAGTACAGAGAGCGGCTGCGTCGTCCGGTCTACGCGACAAACCACACAGCCCGAATAAATTGTGAACATACTCACCGGGCACATGGGAAGAAAACCGGGAAAGCTCTTGCCTTTTTCTCGAGGTCTTCGAAAAAGCCAGCCGAAGTTACTGCTCAGCGAACAATGGCAGTCTAACTGATTTCCTCTCAAGTCAAAGTATTTCAGGTTCGATAAAGTGTCTTTGTCAAAAACTTTAGGTCCAGCGTTTTTGAGTCGGTTTGAATTCAGATCGAGATGTTGCAGCTGACTGCCAAAAATGTTCTTAAACATATTCGGAGAAATGTGTCGCAAAACATTGTGCGATAATTTCAGTACTTTCAACTTGGGAAGATACAGTAGAATGGCCTTGTTCAGCACCTCGATATTATTGTGCGAGATATCCAGATACTCAAGATTCGGTAAACGCTTCAGGGCGAGGTAAGGAAAGACCTGCAATCGGCTGTAGCTCATGTCCAGCCGCACCACCTTGGATATGCCTTTGAAAAAATCGGATCGCAGAGAATACATGAGGTTGGCGAAACGAAGCTTAAGCTCGATGATGTTGGGAAAAACTGAAAACATCGGCGTGTTTCGTGTGATATCGTACAATGGTACAGACACTCCGGAGAAGTCCAAACGCTTCACAAGTGGAAATGAAATATTGAACTTGAGATACATTAGGGCCAACCTGTACGGCAAGTTGTACAAGTCTTTGTACTGAAATGATATTGGGATTTTTGCACCATGCAAAAAATCAAAATTCATTCCATATTGGAATGCAGTGTTTCTGAATGTGATTGTGTCGAGGCAAAACAAATGAAGCATAAATCCAGCATCAACTGTTCGCAAAGGATTGTACATTAGGTTGAGCTCACGCAAGCGAGACATTGCAGCAAAAGTATTGTTATATATGTGGCTTATTCGATTGTGTGACAGATCCAGCACGGTGACAAAGCTGCAGTGTTGAAAGTTGTAGTGTCTCATATCGGAGATTGAGTTTCTACTTAAAATGAAAGGGCTGTTGGTGTACGGTGCTTTTTGCTGTTTAGCTACTGTGACATTATTTTCAAGTATGGTCTTGTGTAAATGGAATGACTGCCAAGTGTGTTGAACTGACGAACTACTTCCATCGAAAATGTTTTTTTCTCCTATTCGATTCATATGCAAATTTACCTCTCGGAGCTGATGAATACCTGCTAGGGCCTTCATGTCTAGGCCTTGTATTCCACAAGCAGCTAAGTTCAACTGACTGAAATTCCTCAGGTTTCGTAAAACATCGACGCTTTTTTGTGTCACAGTTAAATACCGTGTTCCATACTTCAGGTATTTCGCCATCCATGTTGATCTTTTGTGAGCACCAAGTTTCAAAAACTGCAAATTAGGAAAGTTTAAAAATGCCTTGCCCAGACGTAGTTCCTTCACACTGGGCTTTACTGGATGCAAGCTGCTGTCACAGTAGGTGTTGCCAGAAAGATCCAACGTTGTTAACTGACTCAAAGGAGGCAGCAGTGATGGGTTCGTGGCGAGATGCTTAAAGCAGTTAAATCTGAGATTGAGATATTCAAGGTTTGGGTTATTTTGAAGGAATCCTCTAGGTAGCGAAGGCAGCATATTTCCAGCCATGTCGAGATACCGTAATTGATAAAGATTGTCCAACAAACGGTGTTGTAAGCGCAAAGGAATCTTGCTGTATTGCGTGTGCCAAGCTACGATAAGGAATTCCAGTGCCGGCGTGTTGGAAAAGTCTGTTGATTTCAGCATTTTGATTGGATTTCCACGAAGACGAATACCTTTCAAGCCTGTGTTGAACAGGTGGTTGGGCACGGAATTCCATCCATTGTAACCTAGGTCCATATATCGAAGATTTGCACTATCAAATGCGTGATCTTCGATTGTGAAGTTGCCGCTGCAGAAAGTTTTCGGATCGGCTTCAATGCAATTGGCGGAAAAGCGCACGATCTCCAGCTGCCTCAGATGTGCAAGTTGATGTTTTTTAATAGGATTGACAATCGCACTAGTCGCGAATAAAATTCGAAGGCTCTCGGGTAAATGATCCACCATTGTCAGAATCTTGTTGTTTGAAAGATCCAAGTACTTTAAGAACCGAAGACAGCTGAAGCTGTTTTTTTCGATTGTGAGATACCCGTCACACTCTTGAATGTAATACCACACAAAACCTTTTCTGACGCAATTTCCTGATAGGTCAATCGCCTCCAGGAACTGATAATGACAAAAATCGCTGTTTACAACCCGCCGTATTGTATTCAGCTGCAAAGAAAGTAATTGTACGTCTCTATTGAGAAAACTGGGTACTTTTACCAGGCCACGCCTCCTGCACTTTATATACTTCTTCGGCAAGTAAGTCCACTTCGGCACGTGGTAGCCTGTCACCTTCAGGTTTGTGTTAATCTCTGAACGGAATGCTTTGTATATGCTTGTCGTGACGATCGGATCGCATTGCCACTGTATCAGCCTCTCACCGAAAGCCAACGAAATCGTAGCGGTAATCGCTAAGCATAAAATAGCTGAGTGAACCATCTGCTCTGTTGTATAGGAGCGGGAAAATATTTACTTTTTCTCACGTTTCCAAATCTTTCACTCAGTTTTTGTTTGAACAATTGGCAAGATTCAGCAAGCAACAGAGGCCAAATCCCATTAATTACTGCAGGTAATGAAAAGCAATTACTCACACAGCTCTTTCATTCTCGTTTTGTACTGGAAAAAAGTACATTATTTTGAGTTTGATCGAAGCTATTAAGGGTGTGACAAAATAAAACTCGAATAAGTGTTAACAATTTCAACTAAACAACGGTCACAACTGTGATTGTTTCTGGTTGGAGAAAAATGTTTGAAGAAGGTGAACTTCATTTTCGCTTTGTGGCCCAATGAGCATGGGTGGCGAGAACCTTTTTCAAAGTGAGGGGACAAAAGCGCACGTGAAAAAACTACAGAAAATTTTAGCGGTTTAAATCGGCAACTATGACGTCAAAAGTATTGAAAGATGACGTCATTACCTACACACCATATGAAGGTCTAACGTCTAAAATACACTATTTTAGATAAAATTACACCACTGTGAAAACGTATCGGTGAACCACCTGAAATTCGAACAGACAGTTACAGGGGCGTCCCAGGTCAATAGCGTCACTCGGGCTCATCATGCGATTTATTCTAACTGACTAAAACCGTTCAAAGCTTGCGTCACTCAAAATTCCATTTGCTCTCATTTTGGATGGCATCATCGTTGCTCTATGACATTAATTACGTCAGTGCTTCTCAACCTTTTTGATGTCGCGGCCCACTTTTCGCCAAGACTTTGATTTTGGGCCCGCTTCACGAAAAATTTGTTTCAGAACTCATGACTACGCGTAATCATGGCGATGAAACCATCCTAACACAAACTATATCGTCGGGTACGCGTGACCCGAAATCACACATTTCCTCGACACTGCAAAATCTAAAAGAGCAAGTGCGACCGCAGGCGCACCTGTCAGCAAGTCGCACAAAATAATGAAGCAGCTGAAGTGTGGAAAGCGCTATTATTCTACTCTACACGAGCTGTAACACGTGGCAACCGCACTTGCCTTGGCTTTGTGGAACCCGCAATAGCAATCCAGGGTTAAAAATGGGAGCATTCCTTTCATGGAATGCGACAATAATACATTTTTGGCTTTCGTAATTCATAAATTTTTCTAAAAAAATGCAGTTTGTATAAACCAATAACTTTTTTCAAAAAATATTTAAGTTATCTCGGAACATTTCG
>Ga0210059_1016211_pt1 | contig 10776 bp, 5 predicted proteins | sample Ectturendosymbi2_FD_188042 | JGI IMG/M metagenome (GOLD analysis project Ga0210059, IMG submission 188042) | Ecteinascidia turbinata endosymbiont from Florida, USA - Sample 2 (SPAdes) (version 2) | ecosystem: Host-associated > Tunicates > Ascidians > Unclassified | place: Key West, Florida... | reverse complement strand
TGAAGGCATGAAACTATTACACAGAAATTATGAAATACTTTCGCTCCGGTGGACGTGTCGTTGCGCAGCGGAAATTCCGGAGCAGATACGGGGTCTACGTATCGGTACAGGTTCAACTTTGATTTTCATCTTTTTCTCTTGAAAGTTATTGCGTTTATGCACAAAAACTACCAAGAAACATAGAAGACTTAACAAACGAAGAACTTGTTTGGGTTAAATAAAAGGTGTTTTACGAAAGTGACATAAATGCGGTAAAGTCTCCAAGTACACTTTTACTACAGTTTGGTGCCTATTTGCCTTCTGAGTGAAGGTGGCTGAATCAACAAAAACATTTGAAAAATACAGATATTGGTCTTCGGTTTGTGATACAAACGAGTTAATCATCTTTTTTTTTCCCTGGAGGTAGAAGTTAAGATAACAGGAACTCCCAATTTCTGCAGAACAGAATCCAGGTGGAATTTTCATTTAACGAAAATCAGAGCAAGCAGACAACAGCAAAAAGTAAGCAGCCCAAGTTTCCTAGTCACCGACACGGCAACAAAGCCTTACTCTTTTGTCCGTGGCGTTGAGAATCATCAGCAGGTCATCTTGACTCATTTGAAAGAATTTTTCGTTGCGCACCAGATCAGCAAAGTTCGCGTCCAGGTACTTGTTGATGACGTCGACTACGTCATGAGCGTTGCAGCTGATTGCCGCCCTCCAGTGGTCGATGCAATTCCGAGGAGTGAGGTTTGCTTTCAGATGATCCATGGTGCAGTCTTTTATATCTGAAGCGCAAATAAGTTGCTTGTCAGAATGTAGCAATCAAGGAAGAAAAACTTAACGTTTGGTCACTTTCACTTACTGGGACAATTGTCCGCTGCATCAGTCCGCAGGTCCAGGGGAAGTGGAACAGGGGGGGGGGGCGCATAGGCCTAGACACCCCACATTTTTACTTGGGAGCCCGGCCCGCCACTTTCACATTTTGGATTTTGCTTGAATAAGTTTTAGCAACACAATTAGTATTGGGCCCATTGTTAAAGTATGTCGTTTAATTAAAAAAATTTCCATAGTTTTCTTGAACAAGCACTTGTGCCCTACAACTTTGAAAAAGGTTCCTCCACCACTGAGCAGGTCCAAAGGTTAACCTCTGGTGCCCTTCGAATGAACAGCAGACTTTATTGTTTTTCAGTCTGTCCGAGTTAATAGTAACATGTTTGCGCTTAGGCAAGCGTGTTGAAGCAAAACTGTTTGCTTCCATTGCCGACAGTTTGATCACATTTTAACCATTCGAATCCATGTGAATTCGGACTGGTGTGGAACGTTTGACACCATTCAATAACCAAGCGATATCAGGGAAACACGACACGCTACGTCTCGAGTTAATTTAAGCTTACAAAAATATTTACAGTTTACAATTGGAAAAAGACCCTCTTGTATGTTTCCTTACTGTCAATCATCAAATAATCCGCTGCTTTCCACAACTCCAACGCGTTTTCGCAATCGACGGATAACTTCCCAGAATAGAGATAGTCGATGATGATTTCCATAACGTCGGATTTAATATGATCTAAATGAATTACATTTTCTCGTTGCTCCTTCATCTGAAAAATTTTACCATGCATTTTTACACTAATTGTAATAATGTTCGTTCTTTTAATTCCATTTGAATAAATTAGCAGCATGTAACGAAAAGTTTGATAATAAGGTATAATTGGATCACGATAACTGACAAAAAATTTCACTTTCGCTGTCGAAGCTAAAATTTTTTTTGCATGCAATCAGAAGAATCAACTGTTATCTTTGGGAAAACGCAGTAAAGAACCAGATGCAACCTTTCATTTTCGATACAAATATTCACACCGGAAATTAACTTTTAATTTACATTCGATCAAGAAAAAATTTTAACATCTCGCATTTGAAACGCACTTCCACAGTAAAAGCTTTGCTGAAGTAATCAGAATAAATTCCCAACACAATCTTGTGTGCTTTGAAGGACTTTCCTCCGCATCTGATGGTCACATCGCGATGCTTGGTGTCCCTGAGAAGTCACAAAAGGAAAGGTTTTCAAGAAGGATTGAAATAAACTAAGAGTTGCACTGAGCGCATTCTCATTTGGGAAGTAGGAGCGAAATGACTTACTATTAAGTTCTTTAAGATTTTTTTGACTCTGTGGTACGTGCAAGTTTTGTCAAATCTAATGAGAAGCTACAAGACTGAGGCAGTTTATTTTCATTTAAACCCTAAGTCGTTGCGCCGCTGTTTCTTATAAAACCGAAATCCCACTTTGTCAAAACGATTGTCCGAGAAGGCAGGGGCGTGCCGAGGTTGGATGGAACCCGTGCAAGAAACAAGTTTTTGGCCGCCATGTTCGAACCTGAAGTCTTTTGAGAGTAAATTTACCGTGCTGAAAAAAGTACCTGCGACATTGTTGGGACATTTCGGCGCCTGGGGCATTGTGCCCCACTTGCTCCCCAGCTACGCCCCTGCGAGAAATTATTGCACCGTAGTGGTTTGAGCATTGTTTACCTCATTAATAACGAGACCACCTTTTGGAGTAGTCCTAAAAAACATGTTTCACGTGACAGTATGAATTCTTTCTTTACATGCTCACATTTGGCAAACATGAGTTTGATCTAGTTAACAGTAGAGTTAGTTATTTCCTGTAATTCCAATGATTGGTCTTGACTTAAAGCACCACGTTTTGTTCAGTTTCCGTGAGAAAGTTCCCAGTTTGTAGTTCTGCCGTATTAAATTATTTTTTGTCGAAACCAACATTTAGTTGCAGAAGGTTTTAATGCGTGCTTGGATTAAAATTTAAGATTAGCCTTTGGCTGAAGAACGAACAACAAAATAATGTAAGTTCACACAATGTGTGTGGTAAATTTTAGCTTGTACAATTAGTCTGTTTGCGATATAATAAGTTGAAAATGATGTAAAATATGCAAGTTGATCTTGGCCGACTTGCAAGACGGATGCCATTCACTTTCAATTTCCCCGTACGTAAATATGCGCAACACTGTTTTGTCTAAACTATCAGTCATTCACTTGAGACAAGAGTAACACTTAATACACAGTGCTCAAAACAATACCTACGCAGGGTTTCCAGGTCCAGTTGGATCGAAAATGCCAAATTGCACATCAAATTATGCCAAAATAGCTTCAAAAAATGCCAAACAAAATGAAACAGGCCGATGGCTATCAGCTTTGGATTACCTCATTAAGTAATGGGAAAATACAATGTTGCAATGGAACCAAGCATAGAATTATTGCATATACATTAACAAATTCTTGTTAATAATCTCCAAAAGAACCATCTCCTCTAATAGAAAAAGCTTAATACAGATACCTATAAGTGTTTGAAACAATAAGCAAAGGTTTTGAAAAGATAAATATGCACTATGCCATAGATTTCATTACTTTGAATCCGGTACACATGCGTATGATGTGTTATATATGTCACAATTCAACAAAACATAAATGACGAAATGGATTCGCAGAGAACAGATGGAAAACTGTTAGGCTTTCCAGGTTCACATGGACCAAATACGCCACATCGCTACTCAAAACATGCCAAATAACATCAACAAATGCCAAACAAGCTGCAAATTAACTAAAAGTTAATCCAAAAGAGACAACTTTTAAAAATACCAGGCAAGTTTTTTTTTATACGAACACCACTAAAAAGGCCAAAAACATGACAAATTGTGACGTACATGCTACACAAAACTTTATCATGCCACATCAATTTAAAAAAGGCCAATTTTCTGAAATTTGGCATCAACAGAGCCAACCTGGCATTGTGGCAACCCTGCTAGCACAGGCACTCATTATCTATCTCGCACACACGTGCCCGCGCGCCTGGGCAAGAGAGCAAGTGCTTATCATCATCTTGCATCTGACCTTTGTACGCCAGCAGCGAAAGTGAATCGGAAGGTGTCGTCCACGTAGACCGTCGACACGTTTCCTGTGTGATGACAAAAAAATTGAAACTTATCGTTTTTGTTTTTTCTTCAAAAAATCAGTTTTTGGAAAATGAGAATCCGAGTTACCAAAAAAAAACTCTAAAGCTTAAAAACATTCCAACACTTATTTTCTCCAACAAACCCAGTCTTGTGTTGGTAGTTACGTTAGTGCCTGATACACGTCTTGCAAATCACGGTTGCACACACAGTATCTTTTCTGGTTGCACCAAGTCTAAGTTGCAAGATCTGGTGACAAGCATCAAAACTCTTTCAGACAGCAACTCTCCACAAAACAACCAAAAAAAGTTCAGTCCAGTTTCGTTTATAGGCTACTCGGTTTTAGAGTGTCATGGGTGGTCTGCGGGGCCCATCTATGCTTGATTGCGTCGGGGGCCCGGCGGGTGTTTTCGCGGTGAATGCTGGTGGCGAGTCAATGTGCGCGTGAACCGTTTCCTTTCACCAATCCATCAACGAAGAGCACGAGGCAGGACAGGCCGCAAGTATCCTTTTTCAAGACTTCGGTGTGTCCCGACCGGGAATCGAAAGTTTACCAGCATTGGTGGCACGTGATCAACCAAGTGTATCGCTTGCCCGGTTACCAAAAGGATGTTTTGAACATATTTAAAATTATTCGTCAGAAACATTTTTAATAGGTTCGCTTTGCAATGACCAAGAACAAGAAACGTCTTCAGTGCGCGTTTTGATATGAAAAAAGTTTCGCTGCTTTTGAAACCCAGATTCAGTCTTTCACGTTTGCACGGTGGTCCTGTCGATGCAATTAAAATATCCAGGAAAAAGCAGGATGAAGTGCTTTTGACGGCATAACCACATTCAGTAGAACTTTCAGTATTCCTAGGATTTGTTAGCCATTTGATTTGTCTGTTCATGTTTTTCACATCACTCCGCAACAATGGGCGTCGGAAGGATTTTTCCAGGAAGGGACCAAAAGCAGATTTTTCCAGAGTAGCAGTAAAGATTTTTCCAGGCCGGGGAAAAAGTGCTGAAATGTCATTTTTCCCTCTGGAAACTAAAAAAACAAACTTTTTTGGTAAAAATGTAATACGAAAATGTAGAATTTCAAAATCCACTGGGTCCAACACTTCTTTCTCCCCTTTCCGACACCCATACCCGCAACAAACGCAAAGCAACTGCAGGTTGAGTTTACCAAACGGTTGTTATGATGATACCTTTGCGATCCTGCTCTCCAGCATCAGATGTGGCTACAGCTGTTTCGTCGCTTGAGCTTGAATCTGTTTCTGACATGGCTCAACTTTGCTGTTAATGAAGAGGACCAGATGTACGAATCAGCTTTAATCTTTCGTAGAATATATATATAAAGACAAATATTACGTTACCGAAGAGTATTGCCAGTGATAACAATCAGAACAAACAAGTGTTAGCAAATCCCCTTGTGCTCTTCAATTAGCTTTTCCAGTATGTGTGCATGCCCAGCCAAACAAACTTTTTTTGATATTGAGATTAAAGTGGAATGAATAGCTCAGGGGTCGGGAACCTATGGCTCGCGAGCCATATGTGGTTGTTTTGATGACGGCATCTGGCTCGCTTGATATTTTCTTAACACGATTGTGACGAATGACACTGTTTCTGTAATTTTCCTACAAAGCCATCAGCAACACCATGCAGCACCAGACGTCGCATTAACAGTAAGAAGCATTTTATTAAAGAGAAAATTCAGACATTTGCCATTGTTTAAAATGGTTGATTTTGCTTAAGAATGCACACGTTAGTTGATTAAGTTAGTCGCATTAAGTGTTAAAATATTATATGGCTCTCACGGAAATACAATTAAAAATATGTAAGTTTCATGGCTTCCTTAGTCAAAAAGGTTCCCGACCCCTGGAATAGCTTTTTAATAATCACCTCGTATAAACACTGAAAACACTTTCGTGTGAAGAAAATGCAGCAACGTCGTTGTGGCTATTGATCACAAAGGACTGGCTAAAATTATCTACTTTTCCTTGTGAAATACTGAAGTTTTAACTTCGAACACTATCAGTTAAACCTGCAGCGGTATCTCGCTCTTACTGAAGCTTCTTTTGAGAACAGACGCACAGAATCATGTAGTTTATTTGCTACAAACTTGTAAATACTTCTTCAAAACGGAAGTAGGCTACTGTTCAGTAACGAAGCAAGCACAGATATTGGTTGTAGCAACGATACTTACTATTTAAGATTGTTTCCTGACAAGCTTTAGGTAGCGTTCTGTAACTCTTTAGAATTGGCTTTGTACTTATCATTCCAAAAAATCAGTGTTTCTCAGTCGGCAAAGTATCTTGTACTTGCTTCAGAAATGTTGCATTTTATTGATAAGTATTGGTTGTTTTTTTCTGCTTTTACACTTTTGAAAACCATTACCTAAAACACTTTACATCAACATCTCAATAAATTTTGAGATTTCGTACGAATGTCTGTCACTTCTAAGTAAGATTGTACATCAGGAACTACCTCAAGTTCTGCACATATCAAGAAATTCTTTAAGTAAGTTCTATCACTCCTGGAAATTTAAGGTTAAAAACAAAAGAAAACAATATGCATGTGTGAAAAGAACAATGATCATCATATCCTAAAACAGATGTAGGCTACTAAAAAATATTTTGTTATAAGGAGTACGCGTAGATTTACATAATCCGCTGAGTGAGATGTCAAATTTTACAGTGATTTTCGTTTAACAGGTCAGCTATGATGCTTATAGCCTGCCTCAAAGCAGCTACTGAACTAGTTAGCAAACACTTACAAGCTACCTTCTTGCTGGATTCATAGCAGCATCAAGATAAATCATCAAATGTCGAATTCAGGACGAATTTCCTGGTGTTCTTTTTGCATATCTGGTTGTCCAACAAATTAAAGCCCGAGATCTACTCTTGACTCAGTAATAGAGCATCCCTCTTCAAATGAGCAGTAGTAAGTTATTATCCACAAAATGCAAGGTTTCGGCGGGGGCTCCTTTTCATTTGTAGAAAACTTAATGTCTGTGACGTAATAGTATTTACCTATGCTGTAATAGCCATGTCTTGCCGCTTTGTTAAGTTGTGCTGCAAATGATGCACTGCGGGTCAAACAGCAAGCAACTTCTGATAAAACAGGGTTTCACAGCCAAACACACCATACTTCAATTACAAAAAATATTTGAATTGCCAACAATCCTGAAAGACTATCTAGCATCCCGAAATTTAAGATAAGAAGATTAAAGAGGACTAGTACATGATCTTACATGCTGCCTTTACAGGTAGTGATACGCAGTTACAAATGGGAGAATTGATTCCAGTGTAGAGAAAACGTGGGGCCAATGTCTTAGAAGTTCTGGAATAGTTGATGATGTAGGCAAAAAAGCATAGTTTTGCTCAGGATTGCCAATCTAGCGGTTTTCCCGTTAGACCTAGCGGATTTTAGTCCTGTGTAGCTGGAAAAAAAATTGATCCAGCGGCTAGCTTGAAATCTAGCGGATTTTTAGTTAGAGATGGCGGGTTTTTAGCTGTATTATAGACGGTATTTTAACACCAATATTTGTTCCGTTTTATTCTGATGTACCATGCTTTAATCGTTCTTTAAATGCCACATTGTGTATGAATCTTTGTGTCATTTTTTCTTTTCGCATGGATAGCTGTAATTCCTGCAAGTTCGTCACTTACATTAGACGTTATTCAGCACTGGCGGTCAGTCAGTGAGCACTGAGCAGTTGAGAAAATCGTGGCCGGCACGTTGGATTGATGGGTGTACTGGATGTGCACTTAAGTACGATACTGTAATGGGCCACGGTGTAGTACTTTTGGGCTAGCTCACAGTGTACAGGATAGAAGTGCAAAGAACATGAACTGTGGTATGTGTACACTGTACAGGACTTTTGAGTTTGGTGGCAAGCAGTGGGTGCATATAATTTAATTTCTTATTCCACTTTTGCCTACTCATGTTTTCTCTGGCTCGTCATTTTCATTGCATTCGATTTCAGCATTCGATTTAGTGGATCAAATTTTCAGTAATCGTTTTTTAAATTTATATATCTGTAGCGAAATTTTTCAGCAATCTTTTTTAAAAAGTTGTATATTCGTAATATCAGTCGACTTAACTGTCTTTTGTTATTTTTTGCAGGTTCAGATTTAAAAGTTTTGTCTTTTGACTGCTCTGTATGCTAGTTATTTTCTCTACAGTTGCATCTTTGCGTTTCTAGCTTTAAATTTAGCTTGTGATGAAGAAAATCTAGCGGGTTCTAGCGGATTTTTCCAATTTTTCTAGCTTGGAAGTTCCGTTTAGACTTGGCAACCCTGGTGCTTGAGCAATGCTTTGACTTGATGTGAATGGCTCACACAGCCATTATTCTGCAACACATTTCAGGAAAAATTATCACAAGACTCATTCACCCAAACAACTTTATGGTTATTGTGTATTCTTTCGAGAGGATTGTCACCACATGGACACAGACAACATTTGAAGATTCCAAGCTAGTGCTCAATCGCGATAAATATTTTTTAAATGTTTTTGTCACTGCACACACTAATAGCCACCACGGTTGGCCCACTGGTTAAAATTTATTTTACTGTTTCTGATACTTGTTCCTTTTCTACGAAGTTTGTCGCTACCTACATAGCCTACACGTGATTCTTTTATTTTCTGGATAAAACCGTGACTTTCAAAGAATGAAGATCCTAGTGCCAACTCGTAAATTTTTGCTTTTCAGTTCCGCCTTTCACAATTTTACTTGAAACTTGCATAACGAGAAGGAAGTAGTACCCATATCACGTGTTCGAACCTTTTCCCCAGTGTTCACATCACTGATTTCCGGGCATCGCCAGTCCTGACGCCACGGGATTCAAATTGAATTATGAGACACTACAAATCTATGAAGTTTTCGTAACTTTTATAATGCTAAGCACCCCTGCACAAACGCAAAGCCCCCCCTGTTGAAGACTTTCTGGCGCCGGTTGCGGGCATCTTGCGATTCAGTTGAATCACTGCCTGCTTCTTCCTCGCGTTGGGCTGCTTTGCCATGATATACGTAATTCTCTGTTACACGCTTGCGTAGAATACAAGGCCGCAGGCAGTGGCATCGAGATAATCAATTGTGGTAGTTCAGTCCCGTGGCCATGGGGAGAGGCTTAGACACCCCAAAACGTGCTCCAACCCTCCCAAATTGAATTATGAAGCACTATAAGCCGGTGGAGTTTTTATCAAATTTCAGAATGTCAAGCCCCCTTGAACAAGCGTAGCGCCTCTTACTAAAAATATTCTGGCAACGGTTCTGCGGTAGGTATTCCCCTCATTCGATGATAGTTGCGACCATTTCCTCTAAGACAGTGGTTCTTAGCCCGTACTCTACGTCTCAATCAAGTAATTACCTTTTGTTTCAAGACCCTCTGATTTCAAAAAAGCTTTTAAAGCAAATGTTTTTATTGTTAATTTATTGATCAGCAGGGCACAAGATCTTGCGCCCCCCTGAAATTGTATTGACCCCACCCTGGATAGGCGTTCCCCCGGTCTCTGCGAAAACCGATGAAATACACGCGAAGCTACCACGATCTCTACCTAGAGCTGGCCCGCGATGGCATACGAGGCGGGGGTTGGAAATTTACCCCCACAGATTCGGGCAAGATACAAAAACATTCGAGTAAAACCACCCGATGTTGCGGTAAGCTGCTTTTTATACTCCACGATACCGAAATGACAATTCCATTACTTTCAATTGCAATTCTTGTCGTTTCTGAGCATAGAAAAATTTCGTGCAAATCGAAAATTTTACTCCCATAAGCTGAAGGTCCGCGTACGCCTCTGCTCAAGGCTGTCGCTTCATGTGCGAAACCATTGAATTAAGTATATGCGGTTTTTGTCTAACTTGCTGTTGTTTGCCTGGTCTCATAACAAACTCCACACAAAAACAGAGCGATAACGACGCATAGTCACGATGTATTTGTTGCGTGAAGGCAAATAACTGCAAGAACAAACGCGACTATGATCGAGACAAAGAATTTGTTTACCTTCAAAAATTACTAGTGCAGTTGCCTTGCAGCTCAGTGACAAGCGCTATCACAGATGGACTGTACTTTCCTGCGACCGGTGCTAACTTACCAGTAGATAAAAATCCTTTGAAAGCCCTCCCAAAAACGCTCGCAATTATAGCGGCCTTTTACCAAATGGATATGACATGAGCTCAACTCTCCATAAAGGCAGTGAAAACAAGCCGTGAAAAAGGAGTGCATCAACAGAAAACTTGGACGTCAAATTTATATAAGACTGGCGTCGGATCCAGGGGATCATTTAAAGCAAATGCCCACCGAAACGAAGTCAGCGAACTTTTTTCCACACAACCTCCCCTAAAAATGGGTGTCCCATATTCGAAAACCCCACTTTTCCGACCCCTCCCCAGGAAGCAGCAGTCCAACGACGGCCACCGTCCCCGTCAGACACACGCATGCCAGAAGCTAACTTCGAACAGTTCGTTTAAGCTTCCGGTCGGAAACGTTCGCGTTTGATCGGAAACGTTCGTATGAGATCGGAAACATTCGCGACATATGTACAGTCCAACAGGCTTACCAAATGCACGGCTAATACGAACAGGCAACGACGATAATAACACTATACAGCTAAGCTTTGCGAAAACACGTCACAGTGCATGCTGTGACGTCAGAACCCCCTCGCACGACGCGCCTGACGACAAAACGCAAATCGCGGGGGGGGTGAAAAACGCACAATGGAGAAGCGCAACGTCAGGGCGACGCTGTCACCAACGAAGAAAGATGTTGATACAGACAGAGATGGATGGTGGGTCGGGTGAAAGTGACAACGATTCATGGAAACAAAAAAACATAATGAACAATCAACG
>Ga0210059_1016210_pt1 | contig 10776 bp, 7 predicted proteins | sample Ectturendosymbi2_FD_188042 | JGI IMG/M metagenome (GOLD analysis project Ga0210059, IMG submission 188042) | Ecteinascidia turbinata endosymbiont from Florida, USA - Sample 2 (SPAdes) (version 2) | ecosystem: Host-associated > Tunicates > Ascidians > Unclassified | place: Key West, Florida... | reverse complement strand
GCTTCTTTTCATGCAGTACAAAATTATGTGGCTTGTTAGAATACATCTATGCAGGCTTGTGGGAATACGTCTTAATCGTTAAGGTTTAGTTCCGACATCTGAGTGAACACTGAGTGCAAAGCCTTATTTTGCTGTGTCGAGTTTTCATAATTCATCTGGTCAATTTTGCAAAACCTGCGTGATGTTCTAATTCTAGTAAACTTGTCCGTACTCGTGTCAACATACAGGTCTCCTTAATTGTCCGGTTTGTGTAGCAAGTTTTTATTGATCGCTTTCGACGCGATCCCAGACGTTTGCAGCTCTTGTTTCTAAGTGATGCTGACAAGTCCTGCAGCTGATCCCACAATCAGGGGGAGAGCAACCGGGCAATTCCCCCGAAATATTCAAAAACATGTTCAGTTGTTAGTTCCGTTGAATATATCAGCTGGGTGCAGCCTTGCTTGCCAAGTACATAAAGTCATAATTTGTGGATTCGTTGAAAACCATGGCAATCCAATGCTTGTTTCTTTACAGATCATGGCAATGCTTACTTGAAAAAAAATGCCCTGCCTTGAAAATTTTCTTTGCAGATCATGGCAATGCTTACTTGAAAAAAAATGCCCTTCGTTGAAAATCTGCAGATAGCCTATTGTGTAAATCGTCGTAATACTAACATATCTTGCTATTGCTGCCAGCGAAACGTTTTTGTAATTGTTACCGTAACATGGGGCATTTTCTCTGTAGTGTAGAAAGAATAAAGCGTTGTGTGAATGTCCATTTGCATTGCATCATCAGCAATGTTCCCTCAAAGGTGCGCAAATACTCAGGACCACCAGAACTGTTGCGCAATGAAATCTCATTCTTGCGCACTTGCAACATACCAAAGCAATATAAAAGCACGCAAACAAGAAGCTATTTGAATGAATTGTGTAATTTGCTTGTATTTTGATAAGAGTTAATATTTATTATATAATTCACAAAGTCGGTAATTAATTGAAAACGCTAGTTACTCAGCCCTAAAATAATCATGCTCACTAAAACAAATACTGGCTCAGTGTAAAATTATCTTAGAGGCACACTGATCTTCAGCAATTTCAAAATGATGAACAAAATGTCCACGTTGCTCCCCTTGGATTTCAAAATGATGAACAAAGCAATTTCAAAATGATAAACAAAATGTCAATGTTGCCCCCCTGTTTTATTTTTTTTGTATTTACTGTTTCGCATTTTCTGTGTGCATATTCTATGCTTTCTGACATGAAGTACACTTTTTGTTTTTTTCTGTTTTGCTTTGTTTTCTTTTGTACCTCATTAATTAGTTTTTGTAACTTTTTTACTTTTTTTATTACTATTTTTCAATTTATTTGCATTGCTAAAAATACTCTAACCACACCAAATTCCTTCACTTAAATTCGATCCACTCATCTATGTACATAAGCATGCGCTTTCACCTGTTCATTTTCTTCACCATGTTCTGCGTTCATTTGCTTTTTGTTTTTCTCTTCATTATGCCTATTCGATCTTCAACTGTTGTTTCTCAACACTTGTCACAAAGTGATAAACGGGCTTGGTTGACTAGATGACCGCCACGGTCTTTCGCCAATCCTATATGACACAGCGCCCGTCTTTGTTTACACTGATCAGCTATTGTGCCATTGTGTTTTCATTTGCTCTAATTTTCCCTAATGGTTGGTTTACTGCAGGGGTTCCCAACCTTTTTTGCTGCTCGTACCCCTTTGTCAGGTCAGAGCATTCTTAGTACCCCCCAAAAAATTTTTGAGATATATATTGCTCTATAAGAGATATATAAGCTGCTCTGTGACCCAAGGATCTTCGTAACCCTTGATGTTCAATCTCGTACCCCTTGGGGGTACGAGTACCCCCGGTTGGGAACCCCTGGTTTACTGCATGCGATGGCTTTTATGGTGCTTCTGCTTGTTGGCTGAGTCATATCAAACAATAAGCCATTACCATTACCATTGGAAAAATTTGTGCGGACGCCCATGAATGATCGTGCTTTCTCACTTTCGTTTTTTCGTTACTTTCGTGCTTTCAGTGATTACGAATTGTTTGTTTCTTTCCGTTCTCTTAATTTCGGTTTCGAAATGAACAGAATCATCCCGCTTCTTGTCATTATTTCATCAAAATTACCAGCATTAACAAATGTCATACACAAATTACTATGGGCGTTGCAGACTATTCCAAACGACAATTAAAAACTGTAAGGTTCCCCATTCGAAGAGCACTGATCTAAACCGCATCCAAGTGACTACACTCACTTGCTGCAACATGCAAGTCAAAAACTACTACACTATGCTGGCTACTGCCACCGGTAATTGTGCTGTAACAAACGTAACCTACAATGAGACTAAGTATTATGTCGTCACGTGAACTGTTTATCTCGAGGTACCTGCGACGACGCCAGTGACTACGTCATCGGATCGTTGTTATGTGCCCACCTTGCTTGTTGGTTCCGTAGCTGTGGAGTGTTAAAGTTTGACCAGTTTTACCACTCAAGCTTCTTCTAAACCAAGTTTAGACTTGTTTCCCCAGAAATCTACATAGGCCTATGCGAAAGTGATTGATTTACGCAATATGGTCCTGTGAAGTATTGGGTTCATTGCAAATCGATATCGCATCCCCCACCATCAAATTAGCCTGTGTCCGCTACTGTCCCGGGCATTTGCCCGGTTTGCCCAATGGTTAATCCGACCCTGGCAAGTGGTTCGTGACTACGGTTTAACTCTACCCATACATGTCCTGCAACCTCATAGAATTTTGCATGGATTTTCTGTAATGATTCAGAAACAATTCTTTGGCGTATTTCAGCTCATTCCCCCGGAGGTCAAACATTTCTATCAGAAAAACACTTTAAAGAATTCGCAAATCATATTCATTTAGTAAAATAACTTTGGCAAAGTTTGCTTCCGAAGGAGTCGAAGCTGTCTGTATCGCTCAAACATTTTTTAAAATTTGCAGGTAGGCCTACTTAAAAAGCTGCATTTGATTGTTACTGGTAGCTATAACTCTTCCCGTGACCTGTGTTTCATGCGAGAAAAATAAAAAAATGAAATTAGTGAAAACATTTCCCAGAAATTCCATGACCAGTAAAATATTGGCTAACACTGATCTACTTTCAGTTGAAAGGAACGAGATGAAAAATAGATTTAGATGATTTAGTTGATGAATTTGACAGTCGACATGATAATCGAAGGGTTAAGTTACATTGAGGTGATGATAATATAAAATTCTAACGTAGACTGTGCACTGTGCAGGGATGTGTGAGAATTATATTGCTCGTTGTCTATTTGTCTGAATCTTTTTAGAGTTAGTAGGTGTTTCGCTTATGACAAGACAGTCATAAATCAACGCAGGGTTGAAAAGTCAGCTTTTGAGGATCAGACAGAGGAATAGTCAGTGTGAATATTAAAATGAATGACTTTGTCAGGAATACTCTGCATAATAAGTTTCGCGCTTGCTGTTACATCTTGCTATCAGGTACACGCCCGAGACGCCGATGCACATCTATCAGCGGCGCTGCTATGCTACTTTAGGTTAGGGTTGCCATTCGTCAGGTTTTTCCCGGACATGTCCGGGATTTTAGTGGCCAAATATGCGCCAGGGAGAAATGTTAAAAAGTGCTTCAATGTCCGGGATTTTGGTATAATGCCTTTTATGAAATCTAACAACGTTTTCACAGTAGGAATTACTAAGTGCTAAAGATTAAAGTTTGTAATTTTTTTACTATTAAAAATGGCTAAGCAAAAATGTAAATCTACTGGCGAGATGACGGCAATACATCCATGTTTCCAGGAAGGTAGAAATGAATGGGAAGCAGAATGCTTAGTTTGTAAACCAGGAACATGCATCTCGGTTTCATACATGGTATCGCGGATTTAAAATCACATCTCATTTCTGATAAACATTGCAAAGCAGTAAGTGGAGCTTCCTGATCAAGTAAAGTGACAAATTATGTTGCCACAACGAGATGTAAAATAGAAGATGAAGTTAATTTTTGCTGTTTGTTTTGTACTGTATTTATCCTATTCACACGGGAAAGCGACGGTGGCAATGTGCTTTGGATGCACCCGGAATTTATACCATAATAAAAGTGTATTCGTCGCAAAAATTGGTTACAGTGACTAACATAAATCTGTCAGGAATTGCACCTCATCAGATATGGTAACCCTACTTTAGGTGCAATTGCCAACTGGTGCCGAAACCTCGCTGCTGTTAACTGCGTACTGCATTGAATAGTCCTCACCACATCCACGCTGCAGATGGGCATTACACTCGTAATAGTAGTTGCATAACATTGCTATGGTTACATCACAATCACAAAATGTCCATAAGCTGTCACTAAAACGAATTGGTCAGTAGTCAGCAATCCGTTGGCAGATGGCTTATTTTTTAAGTGTTTTGTAGCAAGACTATTTTGACGAAACTAGTTGGCTATAAACAGCCTACTTGTCTCTGTGTCAAGATGGAATTGGTGGTTGGAAGTGGAGCCATTTCGCTTTTATGTGAATTGTATTCACTTTCGTGGAGCTGTTTTCGTTCATGTTGGGTCGGCACAATTGTGTACGGAAAATGGTGCTTCGTTTTACATATGCAGTGCTGTGGAAGTTGCATGGTTTGCACAGAATATTCGACAAAGCAGTACACGTGTGTGATTGCATCTACAGTGGCGTTTAGGTGTCTCTAGTCAATAATAACTCTAGTTCAAATTTAACGATATTCACAAGCCTATATTGATAGAGTTAATCATAGCAACTTAATCTTTAACACAACGAAAAATCACCATGCAAGATAGACATTTATGTTGACCCCTGCTTTTTCCTTGGCCCCGCAGTGGCCCCCCACTTTTTTAACTCTAGAATCGCCACTGATGCCAACTTGAATTGGTTTTGGTGGCATATCTCTTTTCTTGGACAAACTAGCAAACGTTACATCATAATGCAAGGTTTTGATACGTAGGTAACACTTTAGTTTTAGACCAAAAATACCTCCCCGTTATCATATAGCAACCGATAAGAGGCTGAATGAGGAAAATCTTCGTTATGAATGTTTCAAAATCCTCACATGGTAACACTTAGCTGGATTTTCGTGCATTCGTGATTCGTTTTGCAAACAACTGCAATATACATCGTCGCAACATACATGCGGTACTTTTGTCATGCAGTTATAAGGGTGTGTCAAAGGTTGCTTATGACAACGGTGTATAGACAATTGGACATGCACTCATTTCTACCAAGTATGCAAGCTGCAGAGGCTACAGCGTAATATGCTGTAGCTCTATCTAGATCGCCGTTCCGCACTAGCAAGCACGCATGTCAATACAGCAGACATACACGTACTCGAGCTTTGAAGCTTGAGACAGCTAGTCTGTGCTGACATGCTACGATGAGAATGTAGGCATGCTACTTGTCGCGTTGGGTTGTGTACAGTATTTCTAAGAAATGGAATTACTTGCAACGGTTCGGCGGTGGCAATACCTGGTACTACGCAGTACGTTGTCAACCGTACGTGCATTTATATGTAGCATACATTCATAGGCAAAGAAAGTTGAAAAAGTCCAGTAATGAGATTGTGTTCGTCAGGCTCGCAGTGCTGAGAGTGGTAGCTTGCAGCATGTTGTTTGAAGGCTGTACAGCACACTGCTTGCTTGAAGAAGTTGTGCTTCCTGTTTGTCGATGGTCCTTTTATTTGCGTGACAAGTGTGGTTGCGAGTTATAACTCAAAGTGACAAACTTATTAACTCAAGACGTTTACCTGCTTTATGTAGAAGCAAGCTGGGAAGTGAACGAGAGCTACATCTAAAGAACTTCGCCGTGTTTAGGGTATTTGGTGTTGGCCAGTGTTGCCGTTTGCACGAATGCTATAGCATTGGCGGAACAACTCCAACTGAGCATAAGACACAGCTGTCGTGAAGTAGGCTCAGCCATATAAACCAGCGCGACTGGTTTAGCTGACTGCGATATCCGAAGCGAAATGATTTTTGTGCGGTGCTGAAAGTTAGCCCACAACGGCGGCTCGAAAAACTCCCGAAACGAAACTGGGGCAGTGTGAGTTTTCGTGCATAGATTGCATTGAAACTCATTCGAAAACTCAAGAGCAAAGATAAAGTCGGGTGTGATGTAAACAGTAAAGCATTCGGATTTTCATTCATGCTATAAAACTTCTGGGCAATTGAAACATGAGAACGTATCAGAGACCATACACTTTGTTAACATGATTGAACAATAATCATGGGCATCATTAAAATGAGTTTAGTCAAAAAAGCACGTGCTTGTTGAAATACTGTAGAACACTACATATCTTTTTATAATTTTTTTGCTATTGTCGCTTTAGTAGTATTTCAAGCTAGTAAAGCCTTGGAGCTAGTCGCTAGCACAGACAATTGACAGCACTGACGGCACTAGCAACCTATTCACTAAGATATGTGGTCTCCGTGGGGAAATAAGACGGTTTCAAGTAACATTGCGATGTGTCTAAACCAGTGGTTCCCACACTGGGGGTAATATGCGGCTCTTCGGGGGGTAACGCGGAAACAAAATCACAATGTTGTTGTGTATAATGAGCGATCACTGCGAAATATTGAGGGTAATAAGACATAATCGCTACCTTGATTTGGGTAACGGCTCGAAGAAGCTTGGGAACCACTGGTCTAAACTAAAGATAAGATCGATTTCTCTGGAAGCATCATCGGTTATTTGTTCGTTTTCCGAGTTCGATCCACTGCTGCAAAAATGGTTTAATTTCGTACTTTACGTCATATATATTGCAGGGCGCTCGTTACCAGGCCTACAGTCAGAGTTAAAAATTTGGGGAATCAGATTTTTTTCGAGGACAGAACTTTTCATTGGAATCGAATTCCAAACATTAAAAAAAATTTTAAGTCTGGCCAACGTTTTTTATTCAGAAGCGAAAACAATCTCTTGCTTCTTATGCTGCGTAACAAGTATATAACTCAGCTTTTACCGGAATTGCTGCATGCGTTGTTGAACGTGATTAAGATTCACAATGTAATCAAGATGTTGCTGCGGTGAGACCGAGATTATTGCACTACAGCAGTGGTCCCCAAACTTTTTTGTCCGCGAATCACTGCAAGGTTATTTTAAGTGGACAAGGAACCCCCGCCTGACACAAAAAATTTTTTGCATGACACAAAAATTTGTTGGGTAAGTGCCCCCGATTGCTCCCACGTGGCTACGTCCCTGTCTTTGTCTCGTTGGTGAAGACCATGACTATAACCGGATACGCCTAGAATCCTAGATCGGCGATTTCTAATTTAAATTAATGTGTTCTCGCACCTCTCAAGAGTCTTAAACTTTTAAATCAGGTGAAGGCTCGATTGTCAACTTGAGGAGTAGGGAATGTTGTGGTGGGACGTGGCCATAATTTTTAAGGATATATTTTGTGTTCTTGTCATGTTCGCTTGAGTTTGAAAAATGTGGGTTGTAAGATTTGTTTTTAAGTGGTTGAGAAACACTGCTTCAAAGTAGTAATTTAATTAAGAATAAAGGTGAAGGTGAACATAATAGATTTGCAGCATTTGGAATATTAAAGGAATGTATGGAAAGAAAAAAGAGTTAAATGACGTTTAATCAAAAAGGATATAATTTGAGTGGCAATTAGATTGAATCAGTGGTTGTCACTTTTTCAGACAGCGGAACCTTTTTCTATAGATGCATATGACAGGTCTGCACAACTCGGAAAGCTCGAAGGGTCAATTATCAACATAAATTTGTCACGGGCCGCAAAAGTCTGTTTCATTTTGATGTAGAGATTTCGTTGTACTGTGGAAGAAATTCTGGAACGACAATTACTCATTCGAGGTCGAGCTTTTGCAACATTTTCTACAATTGAGAAAGATCTCGCGGGCCGCAACACAAGCTTTCGCGGACCGCATGCGACCCGCGGGCCGTATGTTGTGCATGAGCAGGCCTGGCATAGGAAGTCGTTGCAAAGGGTTGAGGTGAGAAGCGTTCGCCAGAATGAAGTTTCCTAACTGCTGTAATTTCGCTTTTACCAGTTGGTTTTAATTATCTCTGACGTAAAAACGATAACAATTCTTTTAATTTTCCTTCCAGCTTATTTTCAAGGTTAACATTCATTCAAATAGCAAAATTTTGTGGACCACCCTGTAAAAGAGTATGCAGTGAAGATATCTTCCCCACGCAGGCTTAGTTTATTGCAGTACTTTTAACATAACGCTACAACGGTAAGGTCCTGTTTTTTTATATTAACGTACCAGGTGACAGAGTTCGTTTACGGATCGATATGACTTTTTCTTGCATATTTTGCCTAAAAGTTCTAGTTAACAGAGTTCACATCGGACAAAATAACAATTTAAAATTAGGGTCGTACACTTGAAATTCGTCAAGAGCTGTGACTGCAATTTCGGTGCCAAAGACAGGTGAAGGCTCGCTCTGCTACTAGCCTTGCATCTCATTAGTAATAACAGCTTACGTGCAGTTGCATTATTTCTGCGGTTGCTGGTCGCGCTGCTTTGCTTTCGGCTTGATACACTACTACGTGCTTTTAAATTAATGGTCGAGTGATACTGTACTTCGCTTTCTGATTTGCTTCTGCATTACAAACCTTGTGAAACTATTGGTTCTAGATAGACTTCTCAGTTTTTTTTGTAAATAATTCATATGTTGAAGAGAGGTCATTTCTGGTATATTTCCCATAAGATGACTAGACACAGAACCGTTGCCAGAAAGTCTTCAATAAGGGGGCTTTGCTTTTGTGCAGGGGGTTGATATCCTGAAAATGTATAATAAATTTGCAACACAGCATTATGCAAATTTTGATTCACGTTGCGGGCAAGATTATTATGAGATTATTAAATATTTTCCTACAAATAACCATAACAGCGTCGTAGTTGCAGCTCAATTTTTTCGATCGAGCTTAACAAACGGAATTGACTCTTCAACATTGTCATTTAATTGACGGCGATTATTTAGAGATGTTGTTATAAAATGCAGATTTTAACAAATAAGTAAGTACTCTCCACAATGGGGGTAAGCAAGGAATCGATCAGCAAATTTTAATAGGAAATCGACTTCACGTAACACTACGCATCGTCAGACCTCGAATCTTATTCAAATAGAAAGTTTACAAACAGATGCTAACAAACATTTGCAAAAAGCCAAAATCAAGACTACAAATAGTTCAACTATGAAAACACTGTTACTGAAGAAATAGATCTGGGTTTGGTGAAAACAGTGCACGGCGATGAATCTGTATTTTCATTAGCGCAAGTTGGTAAGTTGCACCACGCGCTTAAGTGAATTTTTTCTTGAAAGGCATGCGCATCGGGCTTTTTACCGGTCGTTTTTATACAGAACAATGCATCTAACTAGCATCCTAAGCTTGATTCGATTCCTTAACGTTGCTTGTTTTTGTTGAAGTTACAATAGAGAAATCTGTTCCATCTGCATTTGAAATTGGAAACGCTAAGCAAGACAGTAGGTATATTGAAATCTTATCAAAACTGCTTTCTCCTGCAGCATTTTTGTACTTCTTCACATCGACCTAAACTTTTGCTACTGATACTGTGTGTCTAGCTAGCGGTACGAGTATGCTGCCTGAAATTTCGTCGCTTGGCCAATCAACAAAACACAGTTTTCTATATTGCTCTTCAATCTCATGCGTATGTCATTTCGATAAACATTAGTAAGTTTGAGACAGGAATTTGGAACCAAAGTCTACACGGAAAAGGGGAAGTTCGCGCCCTGCATGGTCAAAGACCCTCGTCAGAAGAATTTGTAATGTTGAATATGCTATGCAGCCCTGACATTCCTGTTTTAGGGTTAAGCCTTCCCAACTGAAAAAATACCAGATTTTGTCTGGCTTTTTTGGATGTTTAAAAAATGCGAAGCACGTCAAAAACGCCAAAATTTTAAAACTTGCTTTCAAAAAAGCCAAGTTGGCAACCCTGGGCTAAGTTCACGTTGAACACACCAAGCAATGAATGGTGATGCTTTGCGCTCAAGCCTCAAATAGGTTTATTACCTCACAAACGATCAAAATGATCAGGCGATGTTGTTCCAGCTAACAGCGGTAAGTACTGCTCTGTCCACAAATTACAGGACAACAGAATTGATAAAAACCCCACTAATTTCTAGAGCATGGGGTCGGAAACCTACGGCCCGCGGGACGGATCCGGCCCGCCAAGCAAAATCATCCGGCCCGCAGCCCCTTTACCAAATTGTAGTAACTGTATGGCCCGCCTATAGTGGTATTATATTTTATGAATCTGCCCTCCTTGCTACTTTTTGTATTGAATACTTACGGGGGACTACTTATGAGAAACGGCATGGCACTATAAATATACTGTATGTCGCATTTTGGGCTTTCGTTATGAACTTTGAAATCAGGAGTTAATCTGATTAAAGTTCAATAAATTCCCAAGATTTAACAACAGCAAAAGGAACGGAATTGTTGGTGGAAAATTAGTACGGCCCACCAGACCTTACAGAGTTTGTTATTGGCCCGCAACTCGGGAAAGGTTACCGACCACTGTTCTAGAGTTTCACATTTCAATTTGGGAAGGCTTGAAGCTTTATTTGGTGGGTTGAGCCGACCAACCCCCGTAGCGACGGGACTGACTGGACTGATGCATAGAGACTCCACGATTGAAGATCATATTGTATTGTAGCGCTTCTACGCATATTGTAGCGCTTCTATGCAGGGTTTGGAAAAACCCGGGTTTTAAAAAAACAACCCACCTGTTTTTTTGGGTTTGAAAAAAATGTTTCTTGGGTTTTTCAAAAAGAAACAGGTTTT
>Ga0210059_1016208_pt1 | contig 10776 bp, 6 predicted proteins | sample Ectturendosymbi2_FD_188042 | JGI IMG/M metagenome (GOLD analysis project Ga0210059, IMG submission 188042) | Ecteinascidia turbinata endosymbiont from Florida, USA - Sample 2 (SPAdes) (version 2) | ecosystem: Host-associated > Tunicates > Ascidians > Unclassified | place: Key West, Florida... | reverse complement strand
TCACTGCAAGGTAATACAACAGCTTTCTGGGACTGGTCGCAAGTTTTCGGAGACAGGACTTTTTGAGTACCAGGCTTATATCGAACTCTATCTCAGTAGAAACCAGGACCTCCTCCTGGGTGCTACACACCTTGTCCTGAAAAACAGAGTTTGCCGTGAAATTTTCTACTGTGTTGAATATATTTTTTATCATTCAGGATTTTTGAGCAACTTGCGCTTGTCCTGAAAAACAGAGTTTGCCCAGAAATTTTTCACTGTAGGGCCTATTGAGTATACTTTTACATTCACGATATTTGAGCAACTTGCGCTTGCCCTGAAAAACAGAGTGTGCCCTGAATTAACTGTATTGAATACACATCTTTTCATCATTCAGTATTTTTGAGCAAGTTGCGCTTGCCCTGAAAAACACGAGTTGCCCTCAAATTTTTCACGGAATTGAAATATTTTTTTATCATTCAGGGTTTTTGAGCAACTTGCGCTTGCCCTGAAAAACAGACTGTGCCCTGAAGTAACTGTATTGAATATACATTTTTTATCATTCAGGATTTTTGAACAACTTACCCTTGCCCTGAAAAACAAGAGTTGCCCAGAAATCGCTCATTGTATTGAAATATTTTTTATCATTCAGGGTTTTTGAGCAACTTGCGCTTGCCCTGAAAACGAGAGTTCACCCTGAAATGTTTCACTGTATTGAAATATTTTTCATCATTCAGATTTTTGAGCAACTTGCGCTTGCCCTGAGAAACAGAGTGTGCCCTGAATTAACTGTATTGAATATATATTTTTTATCATTCAGTATTTTTGAGCAACTTGCGCTTGCCCTGAAAGCCAGAGTTTACCCTGAAATTTTTCAAGACGGGGGGCGGCCGCCCTTCCCGACCCCCCGCCTCGTACGCCTACGGTTGCTGGTAAGTTTGTCAAATTTGGGCCAATATCTGTAAGCGTGCCTGGCAGACAGACATTGCCAGCTCATAGTCCGCAACGACTGTGCAGATAGAACAGTTTCTGATCCTCAAAAAACAGCTTGGATTATTTTTTAATCGGGAAAAGTAAACCTTATCTGGGTTCACATGCTTTCAACTTTGATAAACTCGACGTTTTCTGGCGACAGTGACGATGTAACTTACAGTTATTTAAACAAAAGTTTTCTAAGTTTTTTTTTCCAGAAATCATTATATATTTTGCGCAGTTCTGTTTTCAGCAAGACTTCTTGTCAATTTACAAACTGGCTTTGTGTTTCCATTAAGTTGCTTGAGATCCCACAATCTTACAAACAATTTTAGATAGAACTCAGTTGCTGGGCATGTTTTAAAGGTGCACTCATTCAATACTGGAGATCCTACAAATCGATACTTTGAGGCATCATCTGTATTTCTTGCTTCATTGTGCTGTATTCGATGAAGGGGTTGAGTAAGCAGCAACGTTATATAAACTGCAGACATTCGGTGTAAGCCACAGCTGTCACTTCTGATGTTTCAAAAATCAGATCTAATGTTTTGAGAGAAATTTCTGATGTCTGATGTTTTGGCGACAAATCTGATGTCGAAAGCGCTTCTGATAAGCGGCTTATTGCAGTTTACATAAACTCTGCTGTATAGTAATTTCAACGTTACGTGATGTGTATAACGTAATATTCAAAAAATATTGTAACATAAAGGAAGATGACGAAAAAAGGACTTTTATCTAAACCAGCTAAAAGCTTGAGCAAACTTTTATTAAAAATACCATTTGAGCAATTTCGTATTTGTCAAAAATCTTAGAGGGAACACTGGTTAGTGGTTATAGCTTCCATCGCTGCAACTGGAGAACGACCATCAATTTTAGGCTTGATTACAGAAAAACTTAGCGAGTGTACTCACATCTTGCCAGGCCCCAGTCCCTTTCGTGTTCGGGTACGATGTACCTCTTTGTACCCTCCTCTTGTAGACTCTGGTCATAAGAAAACAGTCTCGACAAGAAACTGCTAAATAAATCTTCAGCTTTTGGGGTTGACTTATGACCTAAAACAGATCAACCTATGTCCAGACCCAGTGTTTACGCTGAGCATTTGAGTAAGCCTATTCAGAGGTAAAGCGTACCTCAGTTCGCTTCTCCATGAACAGATGAGCTGCCACGCTTCGTTTCACATGGTCTGCGCTCGTGTAGCAAAGTTTAAGAATTTTTTTTGTGCTGCAGAGCAGTTGCTGCAAACAAATTCGTGTAAACATTTCTGCGAAGACGGGGAATGCAGGTTTTCAGATGGCGGTGGTAGCATGCAGTGGCAAAACTGACAGGGAGGCAGAAGGGCGAATGGCACCCCTGGCAAGCTAAATGTAAAAATCGGCCCCCACTTAGTTTATATTTGGGTTGATTGTTGTATTCTTTTGGTTTTCAGCAGGTTATTGTTATTTTTGTGTTTTTTCTTGAATTTTCCAGTGATTTAGGGTATTAATACAGCCATCCCCATTCGGATTCACTATTATTTCTCATGTTTTTTTTCTGAGTGTGGGCCAGTGGTCTACAGTGGCTAGTGGGCCCCTATCAGCTACGTTTTAGCCCCGACTCAACCTCTAGGTACGCCACTGGTAGCATGACTATGGCCATGGACGTCGGAAGGGGGGGGAGGGGGGACTTTCGCCCCTTGGATTTTGACATTTTTAGCAAAAAAACGTTGTTTTCTTAGTTTTGAGTGGGAAAAAACAAATATCACTACATTTGGCCTCCCTGGAAAATTTTTGGAAAAATCCCCTAGTGGCCCCCCCTGGAAAATATACTTCCGATGCCCATGACTATGGCGTATCATTTACTCCAATATGCTTCCTTTCGAGGAAGCCAAACAAACAAAATAAAAGGTATGATCAGAAGAAATACTTCAACTGTTTAAAACTACAATTAAAAGCTCTAGAAGGTTTTCTTTAGGCTACTGTTTAAAGCTAGTGTCATGAGCTGGGAAGAAACATAGTAAGCAGAAAGAAGAATGAGTCAGCTCTTTTTTTTCAAAAAGCAAAGATATTTGTTAGCCTAGACAGGGTTTACAAACAGATGTAGCAGCAATGTGTGAACTCCTGAAGTTCATTACAAATGCAAGCAAGGATTTCGTGGTGTCAGATTTTACAAGCAAGGAGGTGATGCAACCAACAAGTTTAGTTGAAGTGCTTTCCATCAAACCTGATAAAATGTGTTAAGCGATGCTGATTCAACGATTGCCTGTAAGCAGCAGGTAAGCAGTAGCAGCAGGTGAGCCAGAGTCATTTCACAGCTTTGTTCGTTGCGCTTCGTTAGATACACTCATCGAGCGACGTTCAGGCGTTCATACTAAAGACCAATAGGAAGTGAAGGAAGAAAGTAATTGTAAACCAGAACGTTGTGAAGAGCGTATTGTGTTTCCAACTTTCTGAAAAAACTTCCCTTGCTGTGGGTGATCTTAATAACGAAAGCTGCTGAACCTTTCTATATAGACTTTACAACTGCAGAAGTTCACGACGTTCGTAAAGCAACTAAAGAAGTGCGCTAGCCCTGAGGGAAACCGGCATAAATAGCAATTGGATGAATTTTGGCAAAATAAGATTATTATATTGAATGCTGCGGAAAGTGTCGTTTGATTTATATTTTCTGCAAAAAAGAGCAATGGCTGGCAATGGTCTCTTGTGTGTGGCCAAGCACTGTGCTGGAGGTTTTGATCAAGTCGTGTTCTTGAGATGCTGAACGTTTGTCGCGATATGTTTAATTTCCGCTTGTTAGTTTGAGAATATTGTTTAGGTAGCTTGGGCGTGAATGCGATCCGTGCAAACAAGCGCTCCGTCCGGTTTCAGTTTTGCTGCTTTGCAAAACGAATCTTCGCTGTTTCCACAGAAGCAAACGTTTTCAACACAGTGAAGCTATCGACACCACGGTCTACAAGCAAATGCAGAGAGAAGCGAGTCTTTTCAAAAGTTCAACTTGCGCTTTGAGCAAAATGCACGTCATGTTGCATAAAACCTCATTCTTTCATAAAATACTTGTTCAAGAACATATTCGAGCAAAAGGCAAAAGCAATTACTTTGATGTCATGTCTGTGTCCAGTAAAATACCTCACTTGATTTCGTAGCTGTCAGTAGAAAGAGTGCACATAATGTGGGGTGTTTATCGTAGCATGCGAGTTGATTTTCATCAGTATACAAAGTTTCTATTCTCCGCAACCTTTCTTGAAAAAGCTCCTGCATTATTGGTTCTGTGCAGGTAGGATAGGAGTAGAGAACCTATTTACTGTTACTGTTGCGGCACCAGCCTTAACATCACGAGCTGTGGTGAGCTGACAGTCGCAGAGAGTTTGAACGCGTACGTCCTTCGCCTGTGGCCTGACACCTCATGAATTCCGCGCATCAACAGAACTGTCGTCTCTTGTTTCCTAAAGCAATTGCAAACAGAGCGGATTCTAGTCTGGCAAACTTTATTGTCACAAATTCAAGCAGCAAACTTCAGCAGCGATTGATCGTTGGATACGGTTTCAAAATATGTGGGTTACACAGCTCAGATTTCGGTCTTTAAATGCATCAGAAATCTCGCTGTTTCGAATGGCAGAATTTGGGCTAAGAGCCGAAAGCGTCACTAAATCGGAAAGGAGACTGAGCCTTGGTTTTATTGCGCGCTAGACGAAACTAACAGAAAAAACAGATTGTTTTTCAGAACTGTTACGAGCATACGAAATAGCAGACACATGTCGTTCCAGCATCCTGTGTTACCAGACAAGACGTCGAGCCAGGAAAACGACTTGGCACTATACATCAAATGCTGTCAATTGAAGTTACACTGGCACTAGTAATAAACAGACTCCTTTAAGTTTAGAAATGGCGCACATTTTGTTTGGTGACCTGATGAAAACACAGCGAAGCCGATTAGTCGCTGCGCGCCGTTACATTTACTACAATGGGCCATTTTGACTGTGGAATACTGTTGGCGGCCTGCAAACAATGGTATCTAAAAATCATTGCTTTCATATAAAATTAAGTAATTTTATCTGAAAAACAAATAATTTTTTCTTCCAATTCTCCCTTTATCTTCTCAAGGAAAATTAGGAGAGAAACGTATTATTAGGAATGACTTACTGTCTAACACAGTTTTACGCAATTGTCTTCGTTTATACTTTCGGCAATCGCTGAGATTGCTTTGCTGTGCTGGGGCACTTCGACTCGATAACCGCAAGGTTTTTCGGTGTCCCGGCTGCAAGGTGTCACTTGTTTTCTTTTTTTTTTGTTTTATAAGTACGACTCTAGATTGTTAAAATGCCTGTTTCTATCCACGTCGCCAATAGCTTCGTATCGTGTGTGTTAAGGCGTGTATAATTGCCTCTAGTGTGTCGAAGTTACGCAAGTGTCTTACTTTGTTTTATATGTGAGCTCGCCATGTCTTGTGAGCCTTGCGGCTGAAATCAGTAAAACTGTAAAACTGTAACACATTGGTTCTTAACCGGGGGACACGCCTCCCCAAAGGGTCGTCAATAGATTTCCAGGGAGCACGAGCCCTCACGCGCTGCAGCATGGAAAGTTTGATCGATAAACTTGCCAATAAATACATTTGTTGTTACAACTTATTTAAAGTCAGGGGTGCTTGAAACAAAGGAAATTACTTAAGGGAAGCGTGATAGAGAAAAGGTTAAGAACCACTGGTCTAACATCTACATACCATAGAGGTTCTTTTTGATGCGATGTTGGTTTCTAACTTGTGTAACGAAGATTCTTCGAAAAAATCGATCTAGATTAAACTTTTCACCCGGGACTCATTTTGTCTCCGTTCCGCAGGTTCTACACCCCTAAAATTGGACAAAAAAATTTCCATGGAATAAATTTAAAGTGAAAGATAATAGAGCGTTGTTCAAATTAGTTTTATATCTAATTTCTCGAAACTACTTACTGTTTTGCAACATTTTGAAAATCTTATTCTTTTCAATCTTCTTCAACCGATCACATGGTTGTGATAATGCCCACTATTTTCAGTTTGCTGCTGAAATCTGTGAAAGAAACTTTCACTGCGAAACAATTGAAAAGGTTTTTTTTCTGAAGATGTTTAGTTTCGCTCAGTGCATATTCGATTCAGTGGAGACAAACAAACATTTTGCAAAACATATGTTTAATTAAGTGAAGTCAAAGTGGCTCTGACAAACTTTCAACGTAATCCTACAGCAATGTGTTGAAGAGCATAAAGTATTTGTTCAGTAAGATCGTGAATAGTTCGGCCACCTGTCAAGCTGTTCAATGGCGACCAGCGAAGACCAAGCGAGTGGTTTGTTGACAAATGAAACGGACCTTGAAGTGAAAAAGCAACACGAAACGCCAGCTCAACGTCATCAAAGGATGAAGGATATGAGGAAAAGCTCTCACATCATAATCCAGGTGCGTTTCTGATGAAGTATAAAGACATTCAGTAAACAAGCGTGTCGCGACTGGTTTCTGCAACGTTCGTGCCATCAACAGCCTATCCACGTCTTTGAACGAACAACTTGCAAGCGTCCTGGACCCAGTGTGCTTAACTTTGTTCAACGCAGTCAGTAAACCGTGTATGCGTGAAGAGATGTTTCCGATTGAGAAAAACGTTTTTGAATTTTCCAGCATCCTGGTGGGTAAAATAGTCAATGAATTTGAATCGCACAAACAAGTAGTGATTGTGACGACTGTTTCATATATATCTTAGAAGAATAATTTTACAACCAGGCCAGTAGCCAGGTTTTAAGATTTTTGTTGGGGGTCAAAATACATTTTTAGCGGGGCAAGATTTTTGTTTTTATGATATGTTTAAAAGATTTTTTGGGGCACTCTCCCAAATTCCCCCGTGGTCACGGGCCTGCTTACAACCCGAAAAGTTACTTTCCTCTCCCCTATATGAAGAGCGGCAATACTTTTAGAAATACCAAGAAGTAAACTGGTGAAAAAAGAAAACCATAAGCAAGGTGCGAACAATATGAGATATCTTGCCTTTCGGAATAAAACTGAAACGTAAACTATTAAATAACAAGAATGACGAGATCCAACGAAACCCCAAACCAATTTTCTTGCGAAAACTAAAAGCAATTCAGAGTGACATTCAATCATCACCTACAGGAGATTAATTACTACCGGAAATTTCTGGCCCAACCTCAAACTTTTCAGTGAAAATTCACGCATGTCTAAGTAATGCACGTCACCAAAGATTTGACCTTATTCTTTGTAAAAGCAGTGGCTGAAAAGTACGACTGCCCAAAACTCGCAGCAGCCCTTGATGAGCAAAGATTAACTGATGCGCTGCTAAAGAGCTATTGCAAAGAACGCTGATGGGTGTTTAGAATGAAAAAAGCAGCAACTGATTAAATGGTTAATTCTTTTGTCTAGTTTTACAATATCAAGAAATGCTGTGGAATTCCAACCTTGATTCCGACGAGGACGAATTTCGTTTAATCACAAAATGGCATTTGCGCCTGTAAGATTAGGACCGCGTAACAGATGTTTTATTTCATTCCAGATGTCATCTGTTTTTTCATGTAGCTACAAAGAAAGAAAGTATGCGCTGTGCTTTGCCCTTTCAGAAAACATTTTAAAATAACGACTCGAACAAACATAATGTTTCATTTGAGAAACATGATTCTTAAATCAATTACACCTGTTCATTTTTGACAGACACCAGCCTGGCAAGAATTCCAGGCAATGTACTGCTTTAGGCATCCTTCGATGGAAAGGTCGAAAACTTGTTCCTATTCGATAACGTTGCCGTAAATTCCGGGTTTTTTGCACGATGTGGCCATGATGAATCTGACAAACAGACATGCACGACACGCAACCTTAAGCATACTTCTATATGATCCGGCACAATATTTGAAGCATTAATGCCGTCTTCATAACAACTTAAGCTAGACGAAGCTGTTTGCAAACACCAGACAGACGAATTCCTTTAAACCAGTGTTTTTCAACCTTTTTGTACAGCGAACCATTGTAGCAATCCATGATAACCCAACGACCCCCGCAAAAACTCGAATAAAGCGAATGTAATACAGCTGTGTACATAAAATATCTACTCGTGACTTCTCCAAAAATGATTCACGAACCCTCTGGGTGTCGCGTCTCTCGGGTTGAAAACCAATGCTTTAAACGAAACATATTTTTTCCAGAGGTTCTTGCTCCGAAGAATTTTACGCTTCCATAAACTGAAAGGGGTGATGAATTAACAGCAAAGGGAGACATTATGAATGAACATTGATTCTTAAAATGGATAAAAACTTGTTTCAAGTTATTTACTCGGAGAGTCGTTGGTGACAGCCATGGGCGCAATTTTGTTGTAAAATGTGGGGGGACAGCTTGGTGTGAAACCAATATAGTCATCGGGTCTATGCAGAAGTGACGTTTTATATATACAGATTCCCAATCTTATTTCTAAATGTGTTTTGAGAGCAACAGTTATCACGCTTTACTTTGTCCATGCAGATGACTTACATATTAATATACTTAAATTTGTTGCTGGACACGGTACTGTAGTTCAGCCTGTTTCCATTAATATCGTATTTGGATGTAAACAAGCACAGCAATATGGTAGAACACATCAATTAAGTTTTATCAGAGCTGTCAGTTGGAGTGCACAAAATGCTGAATCGCATTGGTCGCACGTGCGTATCACTCTTACAGTAAAACACTTCAGTTTTCATGCATTTTACAAGTGTGGGTTACAGCGCGATTGATGTCTTGTTCAAGTCGCTTAACGTGACAAAGACGATAAATATTTTTCTTGCACATTTCCGTTTTTTCAAAAAGCTGCAAATCTTTTCAATGATACTGGGCATCATTCATGCAGCCCCACCCCTACCAAAATCTCCATTGATATCCTCATACCAGCAGCAAAAACATTTGGCCTAAAATTAGCATAGCCTACTTCACACAATGGTTTCAATCTATTTTTACTGTTGGTGGGTGGAGGACGTATCCTTTCAATCTCTCCTTGTTAGCCCATGCCAACATACCCACATAGAGTTGTAAATTAGCCTCATTTTGAAGCCTGAACTCTGCCCGAGCCCCAAATCACATCCCCGAACCCGGCTCGAGCCCGACATTTATTTTTGAAGCCCGATTTAGGCCTGAGAGCCAAATTTACCAAGGGAGTTCAGACATGCGCAACTGCGGAGTAACAAAAAACTTTGTGTGCAGGTGTAGTTGCAGGTACACGGTTTATCACACCGAAAATAGCAACCATCTTGACCAAAACGTTGGCATAATCTGGCACAAACGTATCATGCTAGTCAACGATAATACTGCGGAATATAATGTTTCTCAATGAAAAACAATCACGAAACTATCTACGATGCGCTATAGGCATAAAAGAAACTTTCCAGGATAGCTCTATAGGTATGAAAAGCCGCCTTGTAGGCTTCTTAAAACCAGCCAAGAATCGCGTGAGTGATTGATCTTTTCGACGCTACGCCATCGCGTGCTAATTTCCTCCCGGCTGTCGCCTTCTCAAAAATAGTGTGAGACTAATCCCAGCAGAGAATAAAAGAACGCAGCTGTGTTTGCAAACAGAATTAGCTGAAGAAAAATCACAATCACTTCACTCACAGAAGTTACTGCAGCGAGCACAACAAATCTACGTCACGAAAGAAAACAGTCGTTTCTCTTAATGTTATGAAAAAGTTTTGTATGCAGGCCTGAAATTGGCCCGAAATATTTTGACAAACTTAAGCCCGAGCCCGGCCCGAACAGCGCGGCCAGACTTATAACTCTGCACTATGTCAAAAGTTTAATTCTAAGAGCTCTACTTGCATAACGACACAAAAATATATTTGAGATTAAATCAAAGTGCCCAACGGTGAATTGGCAAAAAGCACCAAGTTTCACCTTCAACACGAAAAGAATATCCAACAAAATTAGGTGTGATGTATCTGTAAAGCAAATGTTTCACATTTGGATGAAAACATTGTTGCACTGTGGGTTTGGTTAAACTTAAGCAAATCAGATGACATACGAACCAATGCATTCAGCACAAGCACAAGTTGTAACAGTCAAGGAAAAAATATCTTTTGGATTTGTTGGTCACCATTGTCGCGACATTACAAGAAGTAAGGATAAATGTATATTTTATTCTTATTTCCGAGTCAAGTCCCTACGTCATAGGCAGGGCCGGATTAACCACTGGGCAAACCGGGCAAATGCCCGGGGCCTCGCGCTTGAATATCAAAACATTCCTTTACTGGATTTTCATGTTTTTAGGCTATTCACCACGCCTCAAAATTGTAGAGATTTTTGATTATTGCGTTTATCATCGGTTAAGGAATCTGACAAATTTGGCATTTATCGTTTTTGAGTGACTCAAAAGAATTAAACCAAACAGAATCACGCTTAGTGACCCAAGAATTAGATCGAAATCGGTTCATCCACGGGCGTCCGTAGAAATCGTTCCAGGGAGGGGTAACGTCGAAATTTTGCTTTTCTTTTTTCTTTTTTTTTTTTTGTACAGTACTTCGTTTCATAAACTGTGTAATATCCATAATTTTTCGAGCACTTTCTAGACATAAGTCATAATTTAAGAATAATCAACGGCCAGAACAACATGAGCGGTGAAAAAGCAAGGAAGTTAGACACTCTCACAAAACTGTTTGAAGCAATGAAAAGAACTACTTTAAATGTTGACAAGACTATCGCACAAGTTACTAAAGTTATAACACCACGCAGGCTTGAAAGACTGAGCAGATGAATTACGAAAACTCGCCAAAACAAATATAGCTTTGCACTTATTAGTGCTCACTAAGAAGTCACAACTAAACCTTAACGATAAAGACGTATCCCCACAAGTCTGAATAGACGTATT
>Ga0210059_1016207_pt1 | contig 10776 bp, 9 predicted proteins | sample Ectturendosymbi2_FD_188042 | JGI IMG/M metagenome (GOLD analysis project Ga0210059, IMG submission 188042) | Ecteinascidia turbinata endosymbiont from Florida, USA - Sample 2 (SPAdes) (version 2) | ecosystem: Host-associated > Tunicates > Ascidians > Unclassified | place: Key West, Florida... | reverse complement strand
CCCGAGCGGCATATGCGCAAAGCTTCGCACTGTGGCAGCAAGCAACAATAGAGTTCACATGCCATGATCACTCTGTTATTGCTTGTTCGCGCCACATATATGTATGGTGTTGTTCTTCACGCACATCCCGTTCGTGGTGAATCACACAATCAACGCAACACCACCGTAGAGGTTGCAACACCACCAGCATCTTGGTGGTAAAATAGACACTATCTATAAAGTAACCTCAAATGCAAAGTAACAACAAATTTTCAGTTCATTGTCCATTGGACACTAAAACCATGTAGTTTTAAGGCAGAGTGGCTATAGGTCCGCCAGGGACCTTCACTTTTGAAAACCTATTCGTCCGTCGCCTGTAACGTGGCACTAACGCAGCGCTTTTCAAACTTTATTTCGTTACGGCACACTATAATAAATACTGGATGTGGCCGCGGCACACCTACTTTATTATAAAAACCTACTCTTCACAACCTTGTAACGGAAGTGATGTAACATACAGAACGTTTTGTCAAAACATAAAACTTTCGCGGCACACTTCAGCTTCTTCAGCTGCACACCAGTGTGCCGCGGCACACAGTTTGGGAAACACTGCACTAACGCATGAAAGAGTGCACTAGGCTGCCATACACTTGCTAGTAATGTACTAAACATAAACCAGGGCTCACCAACATGGTGCCTGTGGGCACCAGGTCGCCCGTACGGACCATTTGCGTCGCTCACGGGCCTGTTCTGATAACAGCAGAAACATGATCAATGTCTTCACATTGATAAATATCTTTAATTTTTATTATTAATGGTAACATAATATGAAGACAATTTGTGCAAATTTTTATTTCAAGTCTGTGCATTACACTGGTAGCCCTTCGCATGAATCTGTACCAGGAAACAGCTCTCAGTTTTAAAAAGTTCAGTGGCCCCTGCCCTAAACCCAAACCTAGGCCTAACCTCTAATCCTAAACCAAGGGTTCACAAACTGGGGTAGCCTACATGTACCACTAGGGATATATTTTCCTAACTGAAAGTGTACAATTAAGGTTAGCAATGGAAGGGAAAAATTATGTTTACATATTATTTATTTCGAAATACTCCTATTTATACATAGGTCTACATCCGTGAATATTTTCAAAATCATTATATGCTTATATTGGTAAATATATTTTTGAACTTTACAAAAACCAAAAATTTTCGGCGAGCCGACTGCAGCGGCCCGTAGCGGCCCGGAATGACGTCACCGCTAAAACAATTGTTAGCGGACTGTTTCAAAACCTTTAGTGGACGGCCCGATGACTGGACTGTTAGCGTGCCATCTCTAGTTCAAAGTAATTATTTCGTATTTATTAATTATTTCGTAATTATTTCGTAGTAATTATTTCGTCATAATTGTTCAACAATAGCTCGTCACTGCAATGTCTATCCTGGTGAAAATAGTGGATTCAAGGCTAGAATATAGCAACGAAATTTTTTCTTTCCGTAAACAATACAAATATACAAATTTATTTGTGCACAGTTATGAAAGATACTTGAATAAGGGAAGAGTTTTGCAGAGATTTTGGTCCTTTAGGAAATATATTTTATTTTTTTTTTGCGGGATGTCAACAAAATGTGAAGACAAGCTAAGGCATTTTCAACTTTTTTAGGAAATGATAAAGAAAGGGAAACTGTTGAATTTTTGGCTGACATAGTGTAACACCTCAACGACTTGAAATGTAAAACTTCAAGGAGAAAAACATAGCCTACTAGGCTACTCTTGATTTGATCACTATTACTTGCCCTTTCCAGAAAAAGTTTAATATCTTCAAACAAGTCATTCAAAACGAACTTAGTCATTTTCCGAGGCATTTGGGGAAAATAAAATCAAGAAGATTCCTGATATATTCGACTTATTAAAATGCTGATTACCAACATTGACGAATAGTTTGGCGACTTTCTTTTCGAAAACAGTTGCTGCTCTTTCCTCAAAACCCTTTTTAGTGACAGACATTACCGAATTCTCAACTGAAGCAAAAAGACACACATGCACATGTGTGCACCGAAGATGAAGTGGAAATTTTTATAGGTACCGGAGCTCTGCTGGGCATCTTCGCTTATATTTGTAGGCAACGATCCATCATTCACTGCATTCACTGATAAAATGGCAGAGTGGAGCTCCGGCAGATTGACACCATTGGTGTGGACGCAGCCAAAACTCAACTGGAATTAATTGAATTCCAATAGAATGTAGCAGTGAAAGAAATATTTTTGATGGCACACCTGAGAACTTCTTGCCAAAGGAAGGTATCTCCAAAATTTTTTCCACTCCTCGCAAATATAGTCTGTGGAAATTCTTACGGTGTTTGGGTCTACCTGCTGCTGCTGGAGTGGCAAATTCTACCCTCCTGCCAGCTACAGTAAATGTAAAACTCGGGCCCCCACTTGGCATATACTTCAGTTTTAGTATTCTTTTGGTTTTCAGTATTTTTTTGCGTTTTTCGGAGTATTTGTTGGTGATTTTTGGGTTTTAGTATAGCCATCCACATCCGGATTCACCGTCATTTCTCAGGGTTTTTCTGAGTGTTGCTAGCAACCCCCTACAGTGGACAGTGGACGTTTTTCAGCTACGTTTTTCCTCCTGGTCTAAACATCTAGTTACGCCACTGACTGCGGACAGTCCGCACTGTCAAAAAAGAAGCTCACAAAGAACAAGTATGGCATCTGTATCACGAATAAAACCTCGACCATTACATTCTATTCACTGTCACTACCTTGGAACAAAAATTACGTAACTGCCAAGAAGCACAAAATGCCAGTGCTCCCATCAGCAGAACAATAAATAACGCTGACAGCGTTTGTCAATATCTGTATCCGATTACCGGATTTTGTATACCTATGCAGGCTACAGTATAATCGTATTAAATTCTCATATTACGTATTTTGTTAGAAAAATCCAAGACATGTCACATTTGCATGATTTTATGGGAGTGACCGGACCTCGAAAAATTTTGACATTTGTAACTGGACGCTTTCTTAAAATAATTGAGTAGCCCTGACGTAGCTTATTCGCGATTTCATCACGCGCGGTTTTCTCCAGATGTTCTGAAGTATCAGAGTTCTGAGTAACTGGGACACTATGAATATGAACATTGTACTCTTTTGACGAAGGAGTTCGTCCAAAATACGGTGTTTATGGTGATCAGCTTCGACAGCTTGCAGATGTGTTTCAAGTGTGGAAACAGTTGAATGTAACTACTCGATTCTGGAGCAAGCAAATTCCAAGCTTTTTTCATGGTCAACGAATCAAGTCTCCTTCAATGGTGTCGAGGCACTTGCACACTGATTGCAACAGTGCATGCAGGTCGCGAAGTGTTGGTTCGTCAGTAGCTTGCGCCGCTGGCTTTTTGTTGCGCAATCTGGTACTAATCTCAGATGTCGCCATAACTCGATGATGAAGATGAAACTACCAAATCGATGAAATGCACCAACTCAAGCAAATGCAACAAGTATATCAAAGAACCCACGAAACGAACCAACCTGCAAAACGCACTAACGCAAGATCTCAGACCTGCAGACCAAATCAGCAGTAAAATCCGCACACTACGAAGGCCAGAAGCAAAATGTAGAGCTGTAGACAAATCCGCACACTGTAAAGGCTGGAAGCAGTTTTAGGTTTAGGCTTAGGCTGGAAGCAGTTTTGTGTTTAGGCTTTGGGTTCAGGTTTTGGGTTTAGGTGTTTAGGTTTAGTGTTTGGGCATGGCCTCAATACAACAAAAGTAATGCAACAAGGAGGGCGAGTAGGCTACAGTTCCAGTAATCCTTGTTCTTCTATTTAGCCTGCGCTACTGGCCTACAACAAGCATGCACAGCCATCATTGACCTAGTCCAGAGATGGGCAACCTCTACTTTGAAAATAGCGTAGCTACCGCTATTGCTATTTGCTGAAAATAATAGCGGCGCTACCCCTCCCGTTACTGAACAAAAATAGTAGCGAGCTATCGCTACCGCTATTCGTTACCGCTACTTTTGGTGAACTTTTTGAAATTTGTGCTGTTTTGCAGAAGTAGGGTTTATGTTACAGCAGGGGTTCCCAACCTGTGGTACGCGTACCACTAGTGGTACATGAGTAACTTCCATTTTTTCACAAAAACCTGGATTCACAGCTTTCCAGTTTACGTATCAGGCTTTGTTTCTAAATAAATATAAAAAACTTCCGGTACCCTGCTATTCCTCTTGTTTCGTAACAGTTACGATCGTCAGAATACAGGCAATTTCAACAGAAAGAGCGCAGGCACTTCGAAAAGCAGTACAACGCTGTGGAATTAATTAGGTCAAATAATTGCTCATAGGTGTTACTTCTCTCACAACTTGATGGATCTCATGCATTGGTAGCCTGCTGTTTCCCAGCTTAGGCCTACAGCTACAAATAGCTGATTAATGGTAGTCGTCAGATGCAAGCTAGAATTAAGTTTAGGTTAAGTTTGATAAGAAATTGCAATATTAAATAACAGTTACACAGGACCACACAGCAAAGACAAATCACAACGAATGTTCTCCAATAAATTTCTGGCTTAGTATGGCATCTTCATACTTGACACTAGCTTCCCACGCTGTTCCACAGCTACTGATTTGCCCTGTTACGTGGGAAAGCGAGCACGGATTTTCAGCCGTGATGAACATTAAATCAAATCGAAACCGACTAGGTGCGCCCGGACATGAGATTCAATGCGTTGTTGGGAAATTTACACCACGCATCGACCAAATTGGTGGAAGGCAAACAAAAACAAAAATCTCATTCAATTTAGTTGCGTTCTTTTCTTGTTATTTTAATGCATATTATTATTCTAAATAAACTAAGATTCGGTCAAATTGGTTGTTCTGGAAGAAGTGGTACGTGTTGACAATACGACGTGCCCAAGTGGTACGAGATTGTAAAAAGATTGGGAATCCCTGTTTACAGTCTAACCTTGAAATGTGTTTTTAAGCTATCAGTTTTGTTGGGTGCCCTTTTATTGAACAACCATGATCTGAAAATAATAGTCATTGAGCAGTTATGATTTGGAATTGTTCATTTTACAGCATATGCACATATAAATGAAACTTAGACTGCAGACACACATAGAGTGTATTTACTTTTGTAAGTGGATTGCTGTAGGTTTGTCAATCGCCTTTATTGCTGCTTTCTCGCTGGAGTCGAATATAGAACTCAAGATAATAATCAAGCAATAAAAAGGTCAAAATTCTTTTTAACAAGGTTTTACGCGTGTATAAGTCGAATCAGGCCCACAACCAGGGTGGAAAAACCGGGAATTTGCATCCGCCACGAAGGTTTCAGGCATCATGTTAGATTTTATAAAAAAGGTGATGTTGATCTTTGGTTTTGTTTTAGTGAAAGCCCCTGAAGAAAGTATTGACTACATGTATTGCAAACTGAGCTCCTTGTTTCTCCATGTTTCCGCTTATTCACAACAACAGCTTTGAATAGGATGTAGTTTATATAGCTTGCGTGTAAAGATAGCATACTTAGATATCGAGAGCAAATCGGCCAACCACCGTTTTGTTAATATTCTTGCTTTTGAAAGTGCTATCCAAGTGTTGAATGGATTGGCTGCAAACGTGCGTAATCCTGCATCAGCTGTAAAAATAATCGGTGTATGATGTGTCACACACGAAACTAGTTTCCTTAACGCAACAAATTAGACTGATTCGCTTTGGTGTGGGTCACTGTTGCGACTTAACTGTATTACTGCTGAATGATGAGTGAAAGCTTGAATCATTGCAAGAAGGTGGAAGTAGAACCAGGCAGGAGATTCCTCAAACAGCCTGCAGCAAAGCTCTTGCCTGTAATTGTTGTATATGTTTGTTGGTAAAAATATTTATATTGTCTTCCTCAGCCTTTTTGTCATAAGAAATTTTAAATCAATGGTTCTCAAAGTGGGCGGAATCAACCCCTTTGGGGCTATTTTGAGGGGCAAGGGGGCGATAAAACCAAAGGGGGAGATAGGGGGCAAAAACGCTCAACTACTAATCAATCGTTGAGTTAACTTCAATAACCTAGTAGTATGACATGTTAGTTTCTTGCAAATTTTAATTTACTATGATATTCGTTAGAGCTTGTTGTTAAAACAATTTATCCATTAAATTTTTACCCTGGATCGTCTGTGTGTCCGGCTACAGTGTGTATTATTTTCACAAGAATCCTGAACGTAATATCAGCGTCGTAATACAATTGCTTATAGTTAAGCTATTTAACAGCTTGGTTCAGCTATTTAATACTTCCATTAAATAAAATTCTTTATATTTACTACCTTGTGTGTGCTTTATCAGGCTTGGGGGGCGCAAACGTCGTGCCAAGAGTGTAAGGGGGGCGATGGAATAAAAACTTTGAGAAACACTGTTTTAGAGGTACACGCTCATCTATCGAAGTCCTGAAGAGGTACATGGCCAGAGAAAGTTTGGGAACCCCTAGATTAGTCAAACTTACGTTTTTCATTCAACGTTGCTGTGAGCCTGCGCACATCACTATTTGTTCAGCGAAAACCTTAATTTTTCACTGGTGCAAAGTTTTTGTTGCTGGGCTTATGACCGTGCAAGTACCTACGAAAAATACAAATGGTAATAAAAACAAACAACGCTATTGTTAAATGGAGTAATGATATTGTGTTTGACGGTTCTCAAACACGATATTTTTTTCATAAGACTAAATTGGTTCGATTGCAAAAACGCGAATTGTGCAGTTGTTTTCAGTTTAGTTAGTACGATCCGTGCCACGAAGCTCAAACTAAAACTTACTTCGACCACTTTTACAAAGATAGCGTCTCCCCAAATTAATTGCAATATGAAAGAAACATCACTACGCCTATACGAAAAAGAACATGTGACGTAGCAAAAAAAGCGACATTTCATTACCAAGGTAAGTTGCAAGAACTTTTCCATTCTGGTTTGAACGAAATGAAATAGGCTACGACTACGCAGATTTCAAACAGCGGTCTATTGTCTAAAGTGTTGCAGCGACGGAAGTGAAAGCACTTTGCAAAAAACAAACGACTCTTGAGGACAGAATCGCTTCTGATACAAACTATTTTCACAGAATACAGACAAAAAGACAATTTGCTAATGCGAGTTATGAGCCGCATTATGCCGTTGCTGAGAGACATCTGATTTTTCTGCACATTTGCAAGATGGTTCTGCAAAACAATCGGTGATTTTGTGCTTTTGTATGTCTTGTAAGAGATATTAATTGAAACAGCGTTGAAACGACCGCAAATGTTGTCTCCTAAGTGAAGTGCCTTGTGAAAGATGACTATCAGGCATAAAAATGCTGGAGAAATGCAAAGTGTTTTTGAAATCAGTGTAAAATTCTTTCGGTTATAGAGCAAATTCACCGTCTAATCTAACGACAAAAATACCAACCGATTTAGACGAAGCACTATGTCAGTTCATTCAACAGATGCTTTTCGCCATGCGACAGAATTGGTGGGTACTGAGATATGGAGTTTTTGTCAGCATGCCCAATTTTACTTTGCAGAAAAGAGAGGGTTGTCTTGATTCAGTTGTTGAAAAAGCCATCATGAAAATGCAGAAGAAAACTCAACGGCATACGAGAGGCTTAGTCGCGCAGTTTATCGATTTTTTGCACGCCTTAGAATATCAACATATCAACTACACGCTGGAATGGTATTTACTACATTGTTTCTACCCTAGGATAAGAATTTTTCGCAAAAAGTTTTTAAAACGCCGTGAGAGATTATTTCAAAAAAAAACGTTTTCCCTGATACGAAAACAGCACATTATTTTTCAAAAACTCGTCAGAAAATTTTTTTGTAAAATAACATTGGCAAACGCGACATGTTTTCAACAAGTTCTTGAAAATTATGTGTAAGCACGACAAACGAATGAAAATTGAATTACACATAAGCAGATGCTAGCTGCAACACTCAGCACTCCTGCGGATTTATTGCAAATGAGCGAATATTGTAGCATCTTTGTTTTTGCCGTAATTTTTCCGGTCCTGACTCACTGATTTTCTACTGAACCACCTGATGCTCGGATACTTGCAAGGAAAACTTTGTTTCAGCAGCAATACCCAAAAACGCCCTTCTGAATGAACGACCCTTAGCATTTGAGACGACTTTATTCATAAGAGCTGCCGTCACGGCTTTCATCATATGCCTAAACATCAGAGGTGTGCAGGATCCGGATCTCAGGACTCGAATCCGGCAGGATTCAGCACATTTTGAACAAACCGGATCGGATCAGGACTACGATTTTATTCAAGTTTCCGGATCAGCATAAGGATCAGGATTTTCAAATTTCATTTTTGGAATTTGACGCCAACACAATCATAAAAAGAATTTTTGCAAAGATTTAAAGGACGTAGTTCACATCAGAGATGAGCACTATCCGCTTTGCCGGTTGGATATCCGGCAGGATAGTGAGTTTGCAACCGGATACGGACATCCAAAAACTGCTTTCAAAAGGAAACCGGATACGGATCCGGATGCTACGGCAGCAGTCGCAAAAATCGCGCTGCGTTGGCGCAGCAATGCTTTTTTTTCATTCATGCTTCTTTTCACACTGCACAGTACAAAACTATGAAGCTTACCACTATTAGCAGTCACTGTCTCGCAGCATTTTCTGCCAAAGATGTCTACGATCAACAGTCAGATGCGGCAAAATGCCTACGACCGTAACTGAACCTTTGAAGATTTGTTGCTATGTTATTGTTACGCAATAAAGAGTAACGATCGAACAATCCGCTCACAAGCTTTGCAGCCTGCATCTGCAAGCTCACCACTTCATGACACCAGAACAGCGAACCTACCTCTTGTGCAGTGTATCATACAAGCAAATAAACTGCTATAGCAAGAATTAAACTAATTAATCGAAATTGAACTGCTGTTTTCAGACTTTCCAAACGTTTTTGGTTTTAGACCAAATTTCTATGGGGGCAAATGCCCGTTTTCCCTCTTTGCGGACGCCCATGGTTACAGATTCACTTGTGCTTCTTTTCATACAGCATAAAAATGCGTGGCTTGCCGCTATCACCAACCAGTCACTGCCTTGTTGCATTACATGCCACGATGTCTGCGTTCAATAGCCAGTGATGTGTCCGAGTCATTTTTGTCGAGTCAGAGTCACAAGCCCTTCGAGTCAGAGTCGAGTCAGAGTCATCTAAATTTTTTTCGAGTCAGAGTCAGAGTCATGACTTGGTCGAGTCGAGTCAGAATCGAGTCACAAAAACTGTCGAGTCACTTCGAGTCATTGCCTTGCAAGCTCGAGTCAATGTTGAGTCACACGAAATTTCACGTTTTTTCTACGACATTTTTTTGCTATGAAATGGCGCCCAACTTGCCATAAAATGGTACCCGATAAGTTAGAAAATGGTGCCCAATGCTGTTTTAACAAGTTTGATTGCAGGTTATTTATATCTAAGTGTTCTCAGTTTGCATTTTACTTGTCTCTTTCACACTCTCAGTCATTTCAAAAAGTCTAGCCCAACCTTGCTGCAAATGTTGCAGCCTCTCAGTTAGCATTGTGGTGAATGTGCGATTCACAACGAATGGGATGTGCATGAAGAACAACACCCATGTGGCGCGAACAAGCAGAAAAAAAATGAGCACGACGTGGGATCTTTATTGTTGCTTGGTCCCACAGTGTGAAGCTTTGCGCACTTGCTGCTCGACCTTTCCAATCACAACAAAGTGGTGCTTTGACCAGGATGTGAAGGTCGTGCCAGGTGCAACCTTCACAAAAAGAACATGCAATGGGTGAGGTTCATTGCAAAAACGAGGGGATGCTGTTGTAATCCCTCGAGTTGCTTTGCATTGAAAGTGTGGTTTTCACATGCCTAATACATGAAAAAGACCAGAGATCAACATGTAGCTAGCTATTTCGATTTAAATCTTGCAACATTTCAATATATTGATGTACACGTGGTTTTTGGGTCTCGGTTGAGGCCTTGCAAACCGCATGCTTTAGACTTAACTATAGCTAATACATGGGTTCGGTTTAGCAGTCAAGTCAGGGGGGACCCTCATAATTCTCAGATTACTTAATCTCCCCAAGCTTCTGTCCTGTATCTAAATACCTTAATATTTTGTAAGATATCACTGAGAAAGGTTTTGTATGAACTTTTATTATTTCACCAAATTATACATACAAGAAACAGAGTTACTCACCAATAGCGTAACGGGCATCACACGAATCAACTCTCCAATTCTCAATGCAATCCAACAGGAACACAAGGAAAGCCTCAACCAACCACAGTTTGATAAGCACTTCAGTTTAAACGAAATGCTAAAACTAACTGATTTCTCAGCGCATCTATGGTTTTTATGCAGAGTGTCAGTCGTTTATTGTCTCGCCTTTCGAGGCTTCGTTTTTCTTACAGGATGTTATGACGTGATGAGTGCCTTCGTCAATTATTTCCTATGGTAGTGCTTTTGACTGGGTTGATTTTAAGATGATAGAAGTTTGCACCATATGAAACAAAGCGACAGAGCTTCGCCGTGTTTTGGTTTCTAAAGTACAGAGTGACAGAACTTCACCTTGAGTTCGTGTCACGGGACAAAGTGACAGAACTTCGCTTTGAGTTCGTGTCACGGGGCAGACTGTCAGAGACTTACTTTGTAGTCAATGACCAGTCTAAAGCGACTTGGAACGCTCGTCAAAGGATCAAGCCAGGCAGTACTTTGCCTCTCGACCCCAAGACTTCCAGTGGAGCACTACAAGAACTGAACAAGGCATCTGCCTTTTGACAATACCAGTTCTTGCAGAGGGCGGCTCATTTGGACAAGCCAAACA
>Ga0210059_1016206_pt1 | contig 10776 bp, 6 predicted proteins | sample Ectturendosymbi2_FD_188042 | JGI IMG/M metagenome (GOLD analysis project Ga0210059, IMG submission 188042) | Ecteinascidia turbinata endosymbiont from Florida, USA - Sample 2 (SPAdes) (version 2) | ecosystem: Host-associated > Tunicates > Ascidians > Unclassified | place: Key West, Florida... | reverse complement strand
TCTTTTGGTATAAATATTTGCTCGTATTTGATAGGGCCTTTTCAGAACTTTTTGGAAGAAATTTTAACCCACAATTTTTTAGGTAGGCCTATAGAAGTTGGTTTGAAGCTTTTCTTGATTTGCACATAGGAGATGGTGGTGGGGTCGCTTTGAAAGGATAGTACTTACACATTAAAGTTGCTGTTGGCAGCCTCTTTTAAAGCAGGGAATTTTACGTCACAGTTACTGGTGGGGGCCCCTTTGAAAGCATAGTACTTATACATTACAATTGCTGTTTGGGGCCCCTTTGAAAGCACAGTACTTACGCATTACAATTGCTGTTTGGTGCCCTTTGAAAGCATAGTACTTGCACATTAAAATTGCTGTTGGGGGACCTTTGAAAGCATAGTAGGCCTACTTACACTTACGATTGCTGTTTGGGTCCCCTTTGAAAGCACAGTACTTACGCATTACAATTGCTGTTTGGTGCCCTTTGAAAGCATAGTACTTACACATTAAAATTGCTGTTGGAGGACCCTTTGAAAGTATAGTACTTACACATAAAAATTACTGTTGGGGGCCTCTATGAAAGTAAGGATTTTTACATCATAGTTACTGTTGGGGGCCATTTTGAAATCAAGGTATTTACACATTACAATTGCTATTGGGAGCCCCTGTGAAAGCAAGGTACTTACACATTACAGTTGCTGTTGGGGGCCTCTTTGAAAGCAAGGTACTTACACATTCCACTTGCTGTTGGGGGCCCCTTTGAAAGTAGAGTACTTACACACTACAGTTTCTTTTAGGGGCCCCTTCAATGAAGTTTAACAGCAGAGTACATACGTATTTCAGTTGCTGTTGGGGCCCCTTTGAAAGCAAAGTATCTGCACATTACAATTTCTGTAGGGGGGCCCTTTGAAAGCAAAATACTTGCTTATGATTTGCTTTGTAGCACATCACGTGAGTGAATAATACGTCTTTCACCAAAAATAAGGAAAATTTATGCGCGTAATACCTCAAGGGAGGCCCCCAAAAAGGGGGGGCCCGAGGCAAGTGCCTCGCTCGCCTCCACTTAAACACACCACTGAGCAGAAGGATAAGTTGATCAGAAAAAAACGACATTTTGAATCTAAACCTGACTTAAATCTTTGTTAAACCCCTGTCACTAACCCTAACTCTAACCTCAAACTGTCAACCACAACTCTTCCACTGACTAAAAACGTCGTGAGGTGACCATACCCTGCAGGCTGTCTGGCCTAACCAGTCTGTAAAGACGTCTGAGGAGCAGGGTTGTGAAGCCAGAGTCGGAACTCAAGTTTTAGTCTCCAGCTCCACAACCCTGCGTGAGAAGACGCGCGCTATAGAGTGTTTCTAAATGCCACGTTAAAACAGAAAAAGTTAGCCGTATTTCATTTGGACAAATTTTTTTTCATTCACTGGAAAATGTTATAAAATTTCACAAGATTTACGTCTGGATCCAAGATTCGTTTTATGTCACCAAGTTGTTTCAAATGTCACAAGATATTGAAAATTTGGTGGTGCATTTCAGCATCGGGCAACAATGTTGCTGAATATTTCAATGTCTGGTGAAGAATTTTTTCACATTTTTTCCACCTAACGCCAATTATATGCAATTATCCCGCCCTTAGCAGCACAGGGTTGCCAGACATCTCTTGAGAAAAAAAGCCAAATCATGTTTGAAGAAAAGTCAAACCGGGTGAAAAAAAGCCAAATTGCTGAATAAACATGAAATTAAAAATTTTTAATTAGTTGTAGGACATTTAAGGAAATTAAGTTGTAGCATTACTTCCACACTCTACACAGGAACATTCCACAATTCCAAATCTTCATCTTCCACATTTTTTACAGTGTTTCCACTCTGACTTTTGGCATTATGGGTTGCCAGATATGCTACAGTTTTATTCTTTTATGAGTTGCCAGATAACGTTTGAGAAAATACAACAAGCACTGTCTAAAAAAGCCTAATAACACTCTTCAGCAAGATATTTAAAATGCCAAAACACCAGTCTGATAGTATGTGCCAACTGCCTCCAAAAAAAGCCAAATATTGAAAAGAAAAAGCCAAAAAAACAAACAATTTTTTTGACGCCAACTGCCTCTAAAAAAAGCCAAATTTGTGAAATTTGGCGTCAGAAAAGCCAATCTGGCAACCCTGTAGCAGTACTTGTTACACACAATTCCATTCATCCGACAGTTTGATTGTTATGCAACAACTTCAATTTCTTACGTGAAAAGTTCTATGGAACATTCGTGATTTTTGGCCCACAAAGGAAAGCGGATGAGATACCTTTTCTAGTTAAAAAAACCCTGCGCTTCGCAACCTTTTCATCGATGGGTACTTGTAGGTTAGCATCTGTAAGAATATTATGATTCTGACTATGTTCTAGCTGATAACAATTTTGGAAAGTAGTTCCATAATTCATAACTCAAAGCCTGGTGTGGTTTTGGCGAACGTCGGACAATCTTTACCATGTAAAACATGTACAACATCAAAAAAGAATTTACCAGCTTGCAAACATATTAAATTCAGAAGTACTTGAGCTGGAAAGATATCTTAGCATCTATTGATAACCACAGTGGTTTACCTTGGCTCAGATCACACTTTGACTGAACGTATCTACTTCAAATGAATATTCAAACTCGCTTCAACAAGACAACTTTTACGTTAAATAAGCCTTGATAATCGCTGATCAGATTCATGTGCACAGAAGCCTATTTTCAATCCGTCCAGTTTGAAAGTCTTTCGATAAGACACAGGCTAGCGATGTGTCTAAGCAAATGTCTGCCTAAACTCAAGAACATGCAATTGTGCAGATGTGCGCCCATAACATAGGCGTAGCCAGGGGGGGCCTGGGGGCTATCCCCCGAATTTTTAGCATATCCAGTGATTTTATGCTTCGTGAAGTTGTGTTCCAAACAAAATACTGTTGCGTGCCTAAAGTCAAAGATTTTGGACCCCAAAAAATTTTGGGCTGGCTACGCCACTGGCCTATAACGAGAAATATTATTTTTGTTGGAGTCTTATGTCAACGTTATACGTGCAGCTAGCAGTCAACTTTGCGTTTGGAGAGGAGATAGGAGGCCTTGTGTCGAACTACTATGAAAAATATGTTGTTCATTCGGATGAACGCGAGGACTACAGATACGCTCTAGGAATGATTGCAACTGATGGGTTGTTCATCTGTCCTGTGAGTGCAATGGCAAGGTACAGTATACAGGGTACATGGTTGGCTTAATTCTGCAGCCACAGTTGTGAAATATTCTATTAAAGGCTTTCTTTCGCAAATATTCACTTGATAAACCACTGGTGCCACACGAAATTTTCGCAGAGGATATTGTTGAGCTGTGATGAAGTTATTGACAGCTCACTAGAGAAGCAGGACAACAATTTCTAGGGTTGTTTGTTTTATGCGTGACATGCCTTTAGAACAGGGTTCCCAACCTGGGGTACATGTACTCCCAGGGTTACATTTGCCTATTTGAAGGGGTACATTTAAGGTTACCAACAGAAGAGAAAATGATATTTATATGCCTTTTATTTCCATCTATTTATACATAAATCAGTGAATAATATTTTCAAAAATCCTTATGTGGTTATTGTGAAATATATCTATGAATAAGCATGATAAAATATTTTGTCATAAGAAATTTTAGGGGTACATTTTCATCTGTTGAAATGCTGAAGGGGTAGATGCTAATCTGTTGAAATGCTGAATGGGTACATGGTAAGAGAAAGATTGGAAACCCCTGCTCTATAATGTTTGATCATAATGGCAGGAGAAGATAACTTTTACCTACTGCTGTTATTTGGTCGAGATGATTTGTTTTTTACAGAAAACAGTAAACACAGTAAACTGTTCAGACTGATATCAAGCAGTTAGGGGTGAATATTGCGGGAGGCGAACGAGGCGGTCTCCTAGGGCCCAATTTTTCAAAGATGCCGTGGGGCCCTCTTTGAGAGGTTCGCCCTTAATTTTTGCATTGTTGTATTAAAAAAGCTAATAAACCATTCTCGAGCCAAATTTAATAATATCTGAAGCAAGATACCGTACATGTTTTTCGAAATAGAGCAAAAATTATGTGCAAATGTGCCAAAGGAGACAGCTTTCAAGTGTCCAGCTTCAAAAATATATTGTTGTTTGCACAATGCTCTGCAATTTCGTTCATAAACTGAAATGTGATCTAAATTTAATTCTATCCACTTAGTACCACATCTACCCTTCGCAGTGACGACGTTTTTGGGCCCCTTTCTGAGAGTTTGCTTCATGCCCTTAAATTGTCATACCCACCCCTGCAATCAAGATCAAGATTTAGGAATAAAAGCTTTTCACACGAAAGTAATTCGTACTCTTGAGGCTATTATGAGCAAATTCAGTAAAAGGTGCCATCAATGAGTTGTAAATCAACTCGAATCGTTTTTTGATGTGTAATACGTAAGAGTATGGCTGCCCATGGGCAGTGGCGTAACTAGAGGTTTGAGCCAGGGGGGCAAAGCTTAGGTGAAGAGGGCCCACTGGCCAAAACTCATAAAAAAAGTGAAGAAAGTATAGTGAATCTCTGATGTCTACACTAGCGAAAAAAACGAAAACACCCCGGAAAAATGCAAAAGAACAACAACCTAGAGAATACTAAATATTAGAATGTCAACTCGAGGGGGCCCAGTTTTTACTTTTAACTTGTCATGGGGGGCGGCTCGCCCCCTTGCTTCCCTGTCAGTTGTTCCACTGCCCATGGGTTTTCAAGAAGAATTTTGGTTTCGCAATAGAAAATGAAGTTACGTAAAGCGCTATTTTTCCACTATGGTTGTGAACCATTGTCAGTTGCACAAAGACATTTCAACCTCAGTCCCAACGACTGCGTGCCAATTGGAAAGCAAGATTTAGACAACTGAAAGCACGCTCATGCAATGGCAAGGCACCGGGTTAGAGATACTGAAACGTCCATTTTCAAATCATTTTATCAACACAGTGGTTGTCGACGATTTGTCTCCGACTTATGGCTGTCATAAACCTAAGTCTTGTTGTCGGGTCCGGACAAAATGTTTGTTAAACGGGCTTCGGAATTTTATGTGTCTCATGAAAACAAAAAGTAAGTTTCATACATTATTCGTAATAAGTAGGGCAATCAATTTTTTTATCTAAAACTTTAAATTTTGACTTTATGTTGACCTATCAATTTCCTGCGTTTGCAATTGATACGCGGATACAAAGCTTACATTAGAAATCAAACCGATAGGTTAAAAATCGTTTTTCTGTTGAAATGAAACAAACATCAAAAGTATGAAAGACCCAACAAAGCTAGAGATAACAAACCATAGACGGAAATCAATCCAAACGCACAAGAGAAATATTCAGGGTTAATATATCTCCTGAGGTTGCTGAGAAGGTTTTGCCTTGTTATACTTAAACATCAACTACTACCACGCCTAGCGTACTTTCAATCGTCCAGTAGTGGGCAAAACAACATTATTTTGTCAAAAGTCGCAAAACTTATATCAGAATATCAATCAAACATGCAAAAGCATGTCCATATTTGTTGTTGTATCTTTAATAAAATATCGATAAAGAAAAAAAACGGTGCTAGATAAAATTTTTTCCTAACAATTAATTTTGACCTAATGATAAATTTTGACTTTTTTACCTAATAAGTTTGGAGTTGCTCATGGTATCAACGTGAAATTTGGTTTGTTGACGTTTCGTGAACTTCAAAAAGGCAGAAAAATTTGGACTTTATTGACTTTTGGTTGCCCTCGTAATAAGGATTCCATTCACAAAAATCGTGCTCTCTATTCGATAACTACACAACTACTGCCTCTGAGATCTTCAGCGATAATTTAACAATAACCATTAGAAAGTTCTAAACAAAGCAAGGTATCACGAGTTTGGGTTTTGCTTTTTCTGTCAGAAATTATAACGCTTTAGTGAAAAGCGATTCAAGCTCTGCTCTTTCACACTTGGTCTTTACTCTGTTTGTTTGCATTTTCTGCATTACCTGCACCAAACACTGTTACTTGAATTTTCATCGACATTTTTTTTTGAACAGATTCGTAACTGCTGTCAGAATTAACTTACCAGCGTTATGGGCAAAGTTTATAAATCAACCGAGTACGCAAGCTGTTTTATAAAGCTACGAAGAATATTGAAGACCGCATACTTTTTGCAAAATGCTTGCACAGTTATGATGGCAATGACAATATTTGCAGTGTCTGTATGAGTGAAATGTGAAGTGAACCTCCGTTTCTACAGTTTTGTTTGTGACAAAAGCCATGATCGCGATTTGGTTAGGAAAGTAGCTTCGTACAACGATTCCCATCATGTGACAGAAGATGGCTTGAATCAACTACCGTCATCGAAATTTTGTTGCTGTTCAAAGTGAATGTATAAATTTTCAGGTTTTGTTCACAAACAACCACAGCCAACGTCTATCGCTACGCATTCGAACACAAATACGACTTTCAGGCATGTAACGCCTCAGATATCAATGAAAAAGTTTGTCCAGTTTCTTTTCATTCCATGGACAATATGTTTCTATTTCGAACCTTCGACAGCAAAAAGTAAGTACAAACAACAAAAAGCTGTTATGTATAAAAAACACTAAATTTCAAATTCTGAAAAAATGCAAGTGTTACAACAAAAAATTGACTTGCTAGGATAAACTCTTCAAGTTTCAAATGAAGAAAAAAAGCAAAAATTTCCCTTTCCCTGCAGCTTTAATACTTCTGATTTGTCAAAAACATGCTCTTTCCAGTTTGTGCAGACAAACAGAAAAGAGCAGCCGTGCTACTGCATTTGTGAACCCCTCCAAATGCATTTTGAACGCGTGTAATTGCTTTTGAAAGCGCTGAACTATTAGTAACTCCCCGACTGCGCTTTCACTTTTGAGAATAGCGGAAGCCCCGCACGAATAAATGTTCTTTGGCAGTTGTAATGTTTTCTACTGCATTACGCTGTGCTGTTGTTAATTGTGATCGCAATTTTACTTATGTCATATATTTTCCTGATGTGTAGCTTTGTGATATTTTGACATAATACCCAGGATTGTCCATGGGACATATTTGTCTGTCCCATCACATAGCAATTTATGCCTGTCCCATCCCACGGGATTCCCATTATAACATTAATATGGTATACAATTCAATTAAAATTATTGAATTTATGAAAGTTTAGGTTTAGTATCTACTAAATAGGACCACATGTACAAAGAGACCTGCAAAACGACAAAATTTATTGACTTTAAAATTCAGAAGTATAGTCTAAGTATGACAATTCAGTATCATTATGACACTCTCATTCTATTTCTGAGTCACTCTGCTCATTCAGAACATCATCAAATTCTCATGGGAAATACAAATGTGTGCTGTTCCATCCCATCCCATGGGATGTTTCTCATGGGATTATCATAGGAATGACATTCCTATGGATAAGCCTGTTAATACCACATTGGCTCTCTTACTTGTTATACATCAGTTGCAATAGCGAACTGCAAAGTGTGTGTAATGTTTGAGTCTTGTACAGGCAAGCCAATGCCATAATTCAACAAGTAACTTAGCCCTCTGAAGGCTTGATTTACCGTCAAACAGAATATTTACGGCATTGAAAAAGTGTAAACAATTGTAAAAATTCATAAAAATATACATTTCGGGTAAAATAGGAACTTTGTTTGGAGTGTATTTTGCGTCATAATATAGATTTTCGTGCAGGGTAAGAGAAAACAAGCATCTGAACTTATCAGTAAATTGTAGTTCTTTCTGACCTACAAACATCAAATTTATGTTAATGCAGGTGCTCTAATGTTGTTTTATCTCATGCATACAATGACCTTAAAGTAACCGCATTTGTTAAAACATTAAATCACTGATAAAATCGAAGTTGACGCAAGTGTTCTAACGTGATTGTATCTCAAGCTCACAATAACGCCGCCATGTTCGTATAAAGCTCTGAAAAAATCACGTAATACTTCTGATTGAATTACTGCGTTGTTCAATAAAAGCAACTTTTAAGGGTGCTTCCAGTGATTTCGTTTCTATATGGTTTTCTTTCCAGTTATAGCGACACCCCTAACGACACGAAGGTTGCTAATCAATACGCATATTATTGGGCAAACCTTGCTGCTGCGAATGATCCCAACTCTGAATACGTTTCGTCTCTGGGATCTTATCCGAAATGGCCGCCATACTCAGACCAAGAGAACGTTTTGACCGAGGTAAGAGCTTCAGAAATCTATTAGCAGCTTTCATTTAGCTTTCTACTCGTTTTTTACTGCCGCTTTCGAGACTTGCGCTGCTGAAAACGCACGACAGCTTTTTGTGGGACTGTAGGACCATGCACGCACGCATTGAGTCTTTGCGAATTAGTTGGACAAGTGATCCTTTGATAAGAGACCGAAAAGGTCAAAACGGTGCTGTCTGGAGATGCGCATTGTATACAAGAGCTTGCACTAAATAAAGGCTCCCAACGCTGTTTTGTTAAAGTTGTTTTCTTTCCGTCACTGTTTAAAACTCATTTTGCGATATTTTTACCAACAGTGAATACAACAAAACAACAAAAGTGTTCGGTTTAGTTTCTGCAAAGTTCTGGTTTGCAAGTTGTTTTTCTGTCTGAATCCTGGGTTCTTAAACTATGGGGCGTGAAATGTTCGCAAGGGGTTGCAAGTATACCAGCAACATGTTATTGAAAAGCAGGATAATGGCAAATAAATTGTTCTGTTTTTGTGTTTGATTTCTAGGTTAAGTGAGGCGCGCGTATCAATGTCTAACGCCAAAGGGGGCGCGCCTGATAAAGTTTAAAGGCGGCTTCACACAGAATCCGGTAACGGCTTACGATCCGGCTTATGGCCAACGGCAGTCTTCACACAAGCTCGGTTGGCCGCATCCGGGTGAATTTTCTCGGTTTCGACCGGCTTCAGGCTTACTTAAAATTGTTTTAAGTAAGCCGGATTGCCGGTGTTGTCGGTGATGGTGTTCTTGGTGCATGTGGGAAGACTGCCGTTGACCATAAGCCGGATCGTAAGCCGTAACCGGATTCTGTGTGAAGCCGCCTTAAGAACCTCTGGTCTGAATGAAAAAAATGGTGCAAATACTTGAAGCTTGATCAACTTTAAATGTTTACAGTTTTTTTTTTGCATCACGTATGCAAATATTGCTTTAAGTGCTTCAATCCTTTTTTTAGTCCCGGCTTCCTCACATGGTTCTCCAGCAACAAAGAGAGGCTCAAGCATGGTCCTATCTCCAATTGGTTTCTTCAGGTCCGCACGAGCGGTCCTCTTATCACAGAGAATTCTGCGATTTTTGGGACTCGCTCGGGTATTACCTGGCCCCAGATGTGCCAAACTCTAAAACTACCAAAGCCTCTGGAAGCACACTGCCTTCTGGCGCCATGAGCACGAGCAATGAACCATCGGTGGCTGTTACTACCTCAGATGAGTCTACAACCAGCTCTTCATCTAGGATTGCTGCTTCCATTTCATCCATCTTTGTTCTTTCATTCGCACTTTATTGTTTTCAATAAAACTGTGGAGGACACCTAATTCCTGGCACAAGCCACAGGAATAAGCGCTATGCATGCCCAGCTATTCAATACACGCACTTTTCTTATATGGCGCAAGTCCTGATAAACGTTCATGCACAACCTCATAAAGATGCATGGTTTTGGGCGGAGAATGAAAATATGTCAATTTACAGTATTGGACGATTGAAAAGCACCGGTAATCGTTTTGTTAGGCAGCGAATCTCCTGTGCATGGCTTTTATAGAAGTATATCGGAATTGTCTTTTTTTTTCAATCAAAAGCAAATAAACAATCTTAGAAACGTGTCCTAAGAAAACGGTTTGCAATGCTAACCGACTGCTGGATGAGCATAATCAGTTTGCACAACTACTGTAGAAAAGCTTGTTGGATGATGCCAATGAAAACCGATATTTAAGCCCAAAAGTGTTTTCGCAGAAGTTGGATTTCCATAAATTTTCATAATCTTTTTGCCAATTAATCGTGCCTTTCTTGACGATCAAACATAGAACTTCACGTTCCGATCACTGAGTGGTGCACGGTATGTAGTTTTGTCCACAGCGCAAATTCGTTGGAAAAAATAAATTTGTAACTCTTTGCGTATTACTTTCAATTCTTTTGCATATTTGAGCCTATGAGATAATTCTTGTACTTGGCCTAGTTGTTGTGGTCGAATGATATTGATCGCACTGATGTCGAACAAAATATGTTGCGGTGACTTTGAAAAGTTTTGTCACTTTTGCTTTAAAATCCCAGTGGATGCCAGATTTTCATCCGATTGTCAAGGACTAGGCCTACTGGTCGTTGCAGAAACGATATAAAGACAAGATCTTCTAAAATCAAATTCGAAAAACTGCGATGAATTTTACCAACAAACTTTTAAATTCTCGTTTCCCTTCGAACCAAAGCAACACTTCAGCGACGATCGCGATGATGTTATCTTAATTAACATCAATTTCACACTGCGTTGATGCCTCTTTGGGAAGCAGGGATACCCGCGGCACGAATCCGAACCTTAAGAGAGAGAGAGAGAGAGAGAGTTTGTTGGCGCAAACATTAAACAATTTCATACAAATTAAAAAATTATTATCGTGGTTTAAAGTCGATGGCCGAATTATTGCGAATTTAATAAGGTTATTGTTTTGAAGAGGTTGCAGTCTGCTGGATGATCAACACAGTTGCGCGGGAGTGCTGGGTCGCAACCGGTATCTATCGTGGTTTGCTCAGTTCCGCAAGGAGCTGAGCATGGCAGAGAAAGTGTAAACCCAGCTAAA
>Ga0210059_1016205_pt1 | contig 10776 bp, 9 predicted proteins | sample Ectturendosymbi2_FD_188042 | JGI IMG/M metagenome (GOLD analysis project Ga0210059, IMG submission 188042) | Ecteinascidia turbinata endosymbiont from Florida, USA - Sample 2 (SPAdes) (version 2) | ecosystem: Host-associated > Tunicates > Ascidians > Unclassified | place: Key West, Florida... | reverse complement strand
TCAAACCTCGAAAATTCATAACCGCCTGGTTTGATAACAAACGTGTTGCTACGCCTTGTGGTACTGCCGAAGAACATTCTGCAATACACCCGATCTCGACTTACAATGTTGGTGAATAACTAAGAAAATAAACATCAATATTCTGATTGCTAACGAGTGCTTGAGCCCCTTCAGCCCCCCGCGCTGGCTGCGCCTTTGCTTGTAACCTACTGAATAATCTTTCAGTTTGCTTAACCGATTCAATTTGCTGATTGTTTCCCTTACTCGGTGTAGTTAGCCTGCAGGCAAAACTATGAGATAAATTAATCCGTCATTTTTGCTACAAATTAGCTTCAATAGGCTAATCTGTGCCATGGTAGTGGTTTTAGCATCAAACAAGTACATCAAAGGTTGTCCAAGACTTAATACAAACCACCCAACCTCTTTTCGCTCGAATCCCTTATTATCGGATTCCCAACCTACCTCTGCTAGTTGGATTCACTGAATCGGATATCATTTATTTTAATGAACGATGAACGTGCATATGATTGCAAGTTTTTTTGGTGACAAAGCAAATAACTAAATCATTTCAAGCAAAATTGCGATTTTCGACGCAAAGAATTTGAATTTAGTGAATTTTTTTCAGATCTAGTGAATATTTTTGTGAATCAGTGATTTTTGCAGAGAAGCCTGTGGCAGCACTGCCACGGGGTGATTACCAGAGATGAGTGGACTGTGAAATTATTCTGTCCAAGTCCAGTCCTGATCCGATAAAATTGAGTGCAATCCAGTCCTGATCCGCAAAATTTTTGAAAATCATCAGTCCGATCCAGTCTTGATCTGCTAATGTAAAATCATGTATTTTTATATTGCCTCATGAGGCAAAATATCTACTTGAGCTATTTTGCCTTTCGCTACTTACGATTGGTCGAAGGCAAAATACTTCCAGCAGTGCTTTTGCCTCATGAGGCAAAATAGACACAGCCTATCGACATTTCCAAAATTTAACAAGGAAATGTCTTGTAGGCATCAGAGTCAAAAGCACTGCTGGAATTATTTTGCCGTTCGGAGAGTCCAATTGCTTGGATTGGTCGAGTGACAAGATGCACTTGGATCAGCATAAGGTCCTTGTTACATGAAACCCTAAACCTAAAAACAAAACGTAAACCAAAAACCTAAACCAAAAACCTAAACCCAAAACCTAAACCCAAAACCTAAACCCAAAACCTAAACCCAAAACCTAAACCCAAAACCTTAACCCAAAACCTTAACCCAAAACCTAAACCCAAAACCTAAACCCAAAACCTAAACCCAAAACCTAAACCCAAAACCTAAACCCAAAACCTAAACCCAAAACCTAAACCCAAAACCTAAACCAAAAACCTAAACTCAAAATTTGAACCTAAACCCAAAATCCAAACATAAACCCAAAACCTAAACCTAAAAGTTGAACTTAAAACCTAAACCCTAAACCTAAAGGTAAACCCTGAACCGACATATAAACATACACCCTAAACGTAAACCCTAAACATTTTGGAAAAGTACATTAAAAGCACTCCTATTAAAGGTGTAACCTCTACAAGCTAAGCCAAAGGAAATGGTGAGAGCAGAACCAACGCACAATCGCACTGCAGGCATAGACACTAACTACTCAACTATGGTCACGTTGCTACTAAAACTCAACGTCATGTGTGAACAACGGTGGGTACAGTTCGAATTGCAAAATAGTCCCAGCAGAGTTTTTGCATTTGGTGGCAAAATATATACTACCATTTAGCAAACGTGTGAAATCGGATCACAACTAAAATTTTTGATATTTTAGAATAATCACATTCAAACAACAAAAATTTTCTCATTCCGATCCAGTCCTGTCCGCCAATTTTGAAAAAAATTGCGGTCCGATCCAGTCCTGATCCGGCCAAAATTGGCTTCAGCCCTGCTCCAATCCGATCCAGTCCTGATCCGTGCTCATCTCTGCTGATTACTGTTTGTGCTTTTTGTACTCATAGCCCAAAACGTCATACAAAAGCAGTTTTGTTGCAGTTGAAAATAATTCCATGCCATTCTGCATAAGCCTAATTATTTGCTTCGTGGAAATGTATTCTTTTATTGTTGTGTTTTCGGTTACTCACTTCCAGTTCCATATGCTGTAAGTGTCAACAAGATTAAGATAATACACTGCAGTAAATCAAATGCCATGTATTTTTTTTGTGTCTTTGCATAGTACAAGTGCTATCTTTTAGTGTTCTTTTGTGCTATCTTTTAGTGTTCTTTAGGTCTGTTACATTAAATAATGTGCTAGAGTCAAAATATTTACCTCAATTTAGAAGGTAAAACACTAAATAAAAGCGATTGATCAAGGGGTCATGTGGCATCCTAAAGCTTGTGGTGCCTTATTAAAGGAGCTTGCAAAAGAACAGCAAGAATCAGCTGCAAGTAGCACCACTCAAAGGACACATGAGAAACAATATGATTCTCCAAAATATAACATGCCAGGTTTGTCAAAGAACTATATTTGTTGGTTGGATGTTGAGTGTTACTTTCATCATCATGGTGTATCTTGCTTAACTCGCAGTTAGCCTAGGCTATGACTTAACTGAGAATTATGCTTGATTCATATTTTATGTACAGCAGGTATTCTGCCTGATATGTAACAGGCTGCAGATATATTTCATGAAATACACAGGTTACAACTACAAACAAGGGGCTTTAAATTTGGGAGAAAAATTAGTGGCTCTTTGCACAATATGAAGGACCATAAATGATAGGCAGACCTGTAGCCACTGCCTTTTGTACAACAACATCAAACATGATGTTTTACAATGTGAATTTTGTTGATTTAAAAATATTTTTATTAGATTTGCAATGTGTTGAAACCTCAAGCAGTTAAATGGCAATGCAAGTTGTCATTTGGTTGTTAACACCTTTGGTGTTGATTGACGCATGTATGCGTCATTTAATCGAATGCGCCGAGTGCTGATTGATGCATATATATGCCAATGCGATAACTAATCGTGTACTGTACTTGTTAATTTGTTTGCAACAAATTTTCCCAAATTTTCTTCATATCATACCTAATCACATTCATCCTGAAAATTTCATACAACTAATTGATGAAAAACTCTTTATGAAGTGTTGCCTCAAACCATCTCACTGAAACTAAGCTATAAGACATTTTCAAAGAAGGTAGGTACTAGCAGTTGTTTCGTTGCATACAATAAGAATAACATTTTTTGCACTCATTTGTTTGCAGTGAAAATTTAGAATGTTTTTACCTTCCTGCATAACCCTTAAATCTCAGATAATAATATGAGCAAGAATTTCTTTAGTTATGAATTTTGTTATGTAGCAACGTATCTCTAGGCTTAGGCTACAATACTATTTGCAAAACATTAGGTCCTGACAATTGTTTTGTGTTACAAGATAACTTTTTTTTGTGCAAATACAATTTTGACATAGGATCTTCACACCTATGTGCATTATCTCTGATAATTTGAAGTAATTCTAATGAAAACCTTTGGAGTTAGGACTTTCGGATTGCAACTACAGACACGCTTAGACAGCAAAATTTATCTTATGCAGCAAGTTTAATCATGCAGCAAGGTTGATCACTTGTTATGGAAAGCACCACAACTTTTTCAAAACTTAATATTTTGCAACCAAAAGTTACAAGCATGTTCTTGGATTATTATGCATTTTGCTTTAAAATTTGAGTTCAGTCTATCAAGAACTTCGTGAGATAATAATTTTTGAATCAAGCAATAGGACTCTGTTCCCAGCACACCTCTGCATGTAATTTGGATTCAGTAGGTTGTTGAGTAGAATGTAGTAACTTTTGTCATGCTTGGTCTTTTGAAACCAAATTGGACTTTGCTGTAATTTTGGTTCTTCTTACCATTATTTTGAGATCAGAACCCTGGGTAGTTTAATGGTCATTCGTAATCGATCACAATTGATCACACTTATTTGAATAATCGTAGTAGTAGTTGATTAAAGTGTACAAAAATGTCGTGTAATCATAATACTAATTTAATTGACAATATTAGCATCATTGTTTATTCCATTTCAAATTTAAAGCCACACAATGTTATATGGGCTTTAAAAGCTATTAAAGCTATCACACACATGTTAAGCCATGAAAGTGTGTTTTGGTTTCTTTCTGAGGATATTTCAAGACAAATGTAATCACAATTGTAATTGTGATTGCTTTTAATGCATATAATCATAATCAAGTACATTGCGATTTTTATTATTGATAATCATGCATTGGGCAAGTAATTGTAATAAAATACACTTGTGATGTAATCGCCCAACGTCTATTTTAGATTATGCTTTATGTCAGGGTTTTCTAAGGCTTATTCGGGTCCCTAGAATTTCAAATCGGGTCCCTAGAATCAGAAAATTATCATCGGGTCCCTAAAATCTGAGAAAATCGGGTCCCTAGAATCAGAGAAATTGTGTCCCTCCAGGTCCATACTGGGTACCTAACATTTTCCTTAAAAAAACCTGCTTTATGTGATAAAAATTTACTCAAAATTGGGATAATTTCCATGGACTAAGAATCTTCTCAAAGCTTGTGAAAAAATGCTTTCTTTTAGACTTATATATGACATCATAAAATGTAAAAACAAAAGATGATGATGGTAGGATTCACTGTTACACAGACAACATTGTAAATTTTGTGATAGGTTATCAATAACAGTAAAATAACTTTAAACTAGGTTGTCATCAAGAGTGATTAACAATTCTGTAGCAAATGCCATCAGAAAAGCATTGCCTATAAATATGTGGAATGATGCAAATCAGAAATAAGGATTTGTTATGGATTCCCAGTGCAAAACACCAAAGAACAAATCCTACTAACACATGTTCAATTTGAGAAACTAAGTTTGTCAAATTTTTCAAAATTGATTTGTGAGCTGAGGAAAGAAAAAATGGGGTGCATTTTCTATACATTATTACCTTTGGTGTGATTTCGACTAAATCAAGCTGTTTTCGATTGTTTTACCAAGTGCATAACTTGCCAGGCAATTGTGCTAGAAAGCTGTTCAAACCCTCCAAAGACTTTCGGCAAGTCTTCAAGTCTCCAATAAAAAAAAATTATTTAGTTTTAGGTGTTTTGTGAGTGACGTCATAAGTGCAGTAGTTTTTGGCCTTTTTTGCCCATTTCATCTGACCCTAGACCTAAACGGCTAGATCGTAGTATTTCACTCTAGTTTTTAATGGAAACTAGACTAAAATCTGAGTCTTTTGATACTTTGGATGACTTGTTGGGGTTTCGGGTTCAAAAGTTGTGACATAAAAACTATAAAATGAGTAATTAATCCACTAATTAGGTAATTAATTAATTTGTTTTTTAGATCATAACTTTTGAACCAGAAATGCTAGAAGTCGATCAAAAGCTCAAGACTTGATTATAGTCTTGTTTGCAATGAAAACTTGAGCGAAATACTTCCGTCTAAGGGTTGGGCCCAGGCTGGGCAACATGAACCAAAATGGTGAAAAACCTACCTTACTTATGACGTCACTCACAAAAAAAACAAAACTCAAGACCAAAAAATTTTTTATCATTGCAGATTTGAAGACTTGTCAAGTCTTTTGAGGGTTTGAACAGCCCTCTAGCCCAGCCACTGGCAAGTTATGGGGATGGTAAGACAACTGAAAATTGCTCTAAATAGGCCGATTTGTAGGTACGATATATTTGTAGACCGGCAGTGCAAGTTTCTGGTTAGTGAAGATGTGCCCCTGTGTTTGACAGAAAATGATAAAACTGTATTGGCTTGCCCAAGTGCGTTACTAACAAAAGAAGAGAAATGATGTTAACATAGGACAATGAGCATTTAATTTTATAAGCATGTACAGTCCAAAAATATGATTCAATCATGCTGAACTTCACACAATGATCTCAAAGACTGAATTGAAGCAAAGAGTGAAAACTAAGCAGGAGGACAAAGTGCCATACCTTTATAAATGCATTTCAACTCTTGTTGTGTTAGTAATTAGTTCAAATGTTTTAAAGTCTATGTTAGCGCTTGCCATTTTTGTTTTATGCAAGAAACCTTGGTTGATCCATATTTCCAATCTTTGGTCTTACCACTGTGCAGATAAAATCTTGTTTTTAATTTGTGCAAGTGGAAAGACACATACATTGTAAAGAGTTCCATGATTTGGTTAGCTACTTTTATTGTATACATCATTAATTTTTCCTGATTTGTGGGAAATACTGCTCCTTTTCACCACAAGCATTGTAAGTCTTGTTGAATACTTATTTCATCACATATCTGGGTAATGATTACAATATCTGCATAATGAATAACTTGTGTGTTTATGTGTGCATCCAACATGCACTAAAAATGTCTGCAAAACGTTTTTACTACTTTAGTAGAAAGGTTTTGTATATAGCACTAGGATATTTGGACCAGTTTCAATTTCCACATGATTAGTGAGGCATTTTTATGGTTTTATTGCTGTTTTAATGCCTTAACTATGGTCATATAGTGTTATTTTTGACTTAGAAAATGTCTAAGAATTCATTATGTAGCCAAAATTTTATTAAATGTATGTACAATATGTGGTTGGTCCAGATTTAATGTACATGTTTATGCCTAAATTTTGACCTTGGAAGTACTGAATCAGAGTTCAAAAGTAAGAGAATTTAAGTTGGAAAGTAATAAGTAACTTTATACTTGGGGACAAAACCTGTTGGCTTTTGACTTCCATGTTCTGCAATTCTGTTATTACAACGATTTACAGTATGAACAATTGTATGTTCAACATTTGATGCAGTATATAATTAAAAATGATTGTGGCAGGTGGGATCAAGTTGCACCCCAAGGCTTGTGGTGCATTGTTGAAACACCTTGCACTGGAAAAGCAAGGCTCGACTTTAGCCGGCCTGTCTCAGTATAAGAATGAGAAACTTGATGAAGCAAGAAGCTCATCAGGTGATGCAGACAATGTGGTTCATACATTCAGTATATGTTGCTTTAATATCAGTATTGCCTGTCAGCAGTGGCATTGGCACCTTCAATCCTTATACTAATTCCACTCCCAGCAGTCTGCATGTAGCAGATTATACTGTGTTGGGTGAGTGCTATCACAAGACAATTATAAGTCAAGCTGTTTGTAGCGTCAGATGAACACAGGCAAAAAATAACTTTGCAGATCATAGTGCATACAGATTTAATATCTTCAAACTCAATCATCCTAATAGTGCTATGCTGCCTTGACCTATAACAAACCGTTGTTTATTGTTCGCACATAAATGAAGCCAAAATGTTGCACACCACCTACTTTTCATAAACTAGCAAATTCACATCACGGTACATGGAAGCGTGAATGTCTGCAGGATGCCCAGTGAAAAAGACCAGAATGCAATCTTGGGAGACTTGTGGACATAAACTAAATAAGTGTTTTGGCAAACTGTATGGCGTCTTTGCAGCAAACGATCTCGTGCTGCTAGATCCATCAAAGACCTAAATGGTGTCTTACTCAGCAATGAGAAGATCTCTAAAGATGGAGAGAGTATTTCAAAGATTTTTTAAACTCAGTTACTATTTCACCACCAAGCAGACACTAGTTACCTTGGGGGAAGAAAATAACATCACTGCAGCCAAAGTCTCCCTTGCTGTCAAAACACAGTAGGCTGCAGGCTGTGGTGAAATGTGACCTGAAATACTCAAAGCCTTAAATCAAGGAGTTCTTTGGCTGATTCGTGTGTCAGCTGGCGTGGTGTTCAGAAAGAGCTCTGAAAGATTGGCAGACTGAGGTGACCATCCCCATGCACAAACAGGAAGACAGGAGTGAATGCACCAACTACCAGCGCATTTCTCTCCCTAGCCTCCCTGGAAAAGTAAAAGCCAAGTGCCTTGAAAAAAGATGCCGTGAAGCAATCGAACCAGAGCTGAATGATACCCAGCGCAGTTTTTGTCCTGGCCTTAGACCAACAGACCAAATTTGTACTCTCCTGCAAATTTTTGAGAAATCTTAGGAGTATGCCAGATATGTTTGTGCATGTTTCATAGATCTGAGAAAGCATATGATGGAGTTTTTCATAAAAAGCTTTAGAAAGTGTTAAGGGAGTATAATCTTGATGGCCAACTGTTAACAATTTGGCGTCCGGCTGCTTTCGGGGATTTTTGAAAAAAAAATTGTCTAGACACACGCGACTTTGCGCGGGAATATCTCCACTCCTGTACGGGTTACGGACCTGGTTGAAGCGTCAAAAGACTTCTAGTCTGCACTCGAAAAAATTTTTTTGCTTGGGGGGTGCGGGTTTATTGTGTGTGACGTCATAAGTGGAGGACTTTTAGGCCACCTTGGCCCACTTTGCCTGGCCCTGGGCGCCAACCGTTAAGTGTTAGTATTTCGCTGAAGTTTTTCCTGGAAATTAGGCTACAATCTGAGTCTTTTGATACTTTGGATGACGTGCTCGGGTTTCGGGTTCAAAAGTTGTGATGAAAGTTAGTAAAAATATTTGACTAATTAGCTAATTAGATAATTAATTAATTTGTTTATTTTAGATCATAAGTTTTGAACCAGAAGCGTTAGAAAGTCTATCAAAGGCTCAAAAGACTCGGACTCGAGCCTAGTTTCCAATGAAAACTTCAGCGAAACACTTTGGCCTAGCAGTTGGGCCCTAGGCCAGGCAATATGAGCCAAAATGACCCCAAAACAACTTCATTTAAAAAATCCGCAACCCCAACCAAAAAATTTTTTTCGAGTGCAATCTACTAGACTGGCTGATCCGTTTGAGCCCTTGAACAGCTCTCTAGCACAATCGGCTGAGGAGCTAGGGCGTTGGTAAGGCAACTGACAATTAGCTGGTTTTAGGCCGAACTCGAAGTACGAACATATCGTATGCCGGCTCTCAAAGTGTTAATGGCTGTCAAGTCACTGTATTTCTGTTCAGAAGTTTGTGCCTGTGACACGGTAATTAAATCACAACTGTTTAGTGTGGTGTTTTCTTTTTGTGGACGATTTGGTACTGCTAGCATCTTATCAACAGGGTCGCAGCATGCACTCGATGGGTTTTCTGCTGCATGCCACTGAGTGGGAATGAAAATCAGCATTAAAAAACAAGTTGTTATATCTCTCTAGAAACCCAAGGCAGTGCACACTGTAAGTAAGCGGCAATATAGTACAGCAGGTCAAAATCTTCAAGTATACTGGTGTGGTATTAAAAAATTATTGATGGCAGAATAAAATTATTGATGGCAGAATAAGGAGGTTCATCAAGGAATGCAGTAGTTCTGTGTGAGCTTTATCACTCTGTGGTTGCAAAATGGAAGCTTTCAAACACTGCGAAGCTGTCAGTTTTAATTTGGTCTTTGTTCTGATCCTTATCTATGGTCATGAATCTTGGGCAATGACTGAAAGAACATTATCTCAGGGACAAGTGGTGAAGATGGGATTTTTGCAGAGTCCATGGTTTGACACTTTGCAACAAAGTGTGCATCTGTGAAAGTCAGAGCCCTGAATGTCGAACCACTTCACTTCGGAATTGAGAGATTCCAGCTATTTTGGTTTGGTCATGTGCCGGAATGCCTCATGAAAGACTGGCAGGGCAAGTCCTGCTGGCGAAACCCATTGGAGAGCTGCCCAGCAGTCGTCCAAGAACTAGGTGGAGTGACTACATCTCTGACCTTGCGTGGTCCCATCTTGGTGTAGAGCCGCAGAAATATCTGAAATTGCTTTTGACAATGAAGTATTCTGAGTCCTGAGGCTGCTGACCCCACGACTGTCCCTAGAAGAAAACCGGCATGAAAATCAGTGAAATCTTTGTTTTGTAGAGAAAAAAATGAAAGTACACTGCAGACCCGATGTAACGCAGATGTCGGGATCCACAACATCAGAACGCGTTATAAGTGAATCGCGTTATACCGAGGTATTTTATTTCATAACGTAATAAAATACGAAATCGGGGTCCATACTAAAACAGCGTTACATCCGATTCCGCATTATATCGGGTCTACAGTGTACTGTATTTGGATTATCACTTTTGTGTGCAGAGAAAAGTGCACCATCTCACCCGAAAGCTCTGGGAAGTTTGTTGGAACAACTGAATGCTTCACCAACCAAATATCGAGACAATGAACCACCTCAATCACCACGTCCTGTCACAATTTTTTCAGGTAGTAGTGAAAATGAAATGGTGGTGTGAGTTGTATGTGTAATCAACACTGGAACAGAGTGAAACTTGAGTCTTGCCTAGTTGTGTGAAAAACAATAACATAAAAACAAATGATTTAAATTTTTTAATTAAATCATTTTGAATGTTTTGAAAAAGAGTAGTTGTTTTCATTGCAAGCATTTGCTGGTGGTTTGCACAATCATGTTCGTGTACGTTTTGCAATAAATGTCTCATCTTGTGCATTAAGATTTAAATATGCATTTGGTACCAAAATTGTTGACAGTGTAAATTGCAACACATACATTGGAGCTTTTAAATCAATGTTTTTTTGTTTGGCAGCTGAGAAGAAAATAACTTATGCCTTATTTGCACCTCCTTCACTCTACTGTGAGGTAAGTTGCAATTTTGTTGTCAAATCTTAAATGCAGCAATGTTTGTTCACTAATGAGTGTGACCAAAGTGGAAAAATAAGTTACACAAATTTTTGCAGTTGACATTGTTTTTGTGCCTCTGTTTTAAAGTTAAATCAGGAAACTACAGGGTGACCCAAAAAGATGTGTACCCATGAAAATTTCAATTGTGACTTTGATTAAAAAGCTATTTATTTCAAATTACAACCACACATTATTCAGTTTATGGAAGACCATTCACCAGAGTTTCAACTA
>Ga0210059_1016204_pt1 | contig 10777 bp, 9 predicted proteins | sample Ectturendosymbi2_FD_188042 | JGI IMG/M metagenome (GOLD analysis project Ga0210059, IMG submission 188042) | Ecteinascidia turbinata endosymbiont from Florida, USA - Sample 2 (SPAdes) (version 2) | ecosystem: Host-associated > Tunicates > Ascidians > Unclassified | place: Key West, Florida... | reverse complement strand
CAGTTTTCAACAGTAAGCAAAAACAATTTTGAAAGGCTGACAAGCAATTAATCAAACAATTCTATTTACAGGTATAAACCTAGTTTATGATGATCTAACATGTCTCTGGTAATGCTGAATGTTTATAACCGTACCAGGGTCTTTGTTGGCCCCTGTGAGGTCCAAAATTACGACAAAATCTAACAAGATGACCTAGTTTGTTACATTTATAACAACGAATGTGGGAAAGGTCTTTATCTTGGAGAATCCTTAGACGGAATTCGAGATGCACTTTTTACTAAAGCATTAGTTATTGCGAATATTTGTTGTGGATTTAGGTGCACAGTTTTTTTATTTGCTCTAGCCTCAATTACCATGTGAGGGACTATTTCGGAATGCAAAAGTTTCAAAAAACTGTCCAGAAGTGAGCAGAGGCCCTCAAGCTTTGCTTGTAAATTTTTTATTTTTTCCTCATTTTGGTGGAGGCGATCATGGATCTTCGCCAGGCTTCTTTGTTTTATAAATGGTAAAATGCGCGTAGGGACTGGATTTCCATAAACATTTAGTGTTTTCCTACCTTGAGAATTTGAAGAGGTTTCTGTTGAAGAACGTTGTGGACTGTAGGATGTACCTAGAATCCATTCTCCCTTGTCTTTCTTTATTGGTTCTTCGGATGACAAGTCCAAATGTTCTGTTAATCTATCGGTTTTTTCTGTAGCAAAATCACCTTCAAGTTTTTGTTGATGTGGGGATAGGTCCAGTTGATCTTTCACCTTGTTAGAGCACTTCGTTTTTTTCTGAACATCCATAGACACTTTGATCCTCTTTGTCATTTTCAAATTTGAACACCTTTTGATGACAAGGAAGATCCTTTGTTGTTGCAAATGTGATTTCTGCTTCATCCATATAGAATGTCTCCGAGTCATCATTTATCGAACAATTGGAAACTAATCGCTCTAGTTCATTTACACTACTCATTGCTGCTATTTTCCTGCAACTACAAACAATTTCATAAAATATCAAACACTGTAACAATTGGTAAAGAAAATGACCCTTTCAATAAATTTTTTCATTACACTAGAAAGAGTAATGAATCCACAACTTCTAAATCCTTCATTGTAGAATTCACGTAATTCACAAGGATGAGGATGTGAGATGAGTAAACACATGCTTAGGTCGGTCATACCAACTCCAAACCTAGATACTTTTAACAAAAGCATCTTTCAGTACACATCTTTTTTTACATGAGCCTACTATATTTTCTTATTTGACATGCTAACTAGTTTGAATTGTCATGCATCTTTGTGCTCATACAACTTGGAGGTAACATGCAAACAAATAAAATTGAGTTCGCCATCATACTCTCCTCAAACCAGAATGCTACACAAATTTTATAAATTCAGCTCATATTTCTCTTGCTGTTTTCCCTTCTTATTACTCTTGGGGAATATGGACAATTTTTCATTACATGTCTTCGTTCTTTACAATTATAACATTGAATGTTTCTTCGTTTCTTTTTACTCGTTAAACTTGTTATTTCGACCTCTCCTGTTTTAGTGCTTTTGCTTTTTGAACCTTGATCCCCATTTTCCTGGCTGGATATTTGACTTATTATAATGTTTTCTGCATTTTTTTTCAGGAGGTTCATCTCTCTGCAGCTTTTTCCACATCTGAAGGATCGTTTGTATCATTTCTGAAATTGTCATTCCAGATACTTGTATATAGCAAGCTGGTGACATAGTTTTCCTCATATGTTCTTTGTGTATATTGGACAAGAACATATTTTTCATTATTTCTTTTAAAGATATCTGTGCCTCTCTCAAAGCTGCATCCGATTCATCAGCTGGGTTAAGCTTCCAACTAAAGTCACGGTTTTCCAATGATTTTTGCAACTGTTTGATTTTTCTTCCTTGTCGTAACCCGTAATTAATTGACATCCACCGAAAAAATTGTTCAAGAGGATGTTGCTTGTCATCATCTATTGCTTGTTGAAGTTTGGACAAAGTCATATGCTTCGCATCGACATGGGATTGCATGAGTGATACAATTATCTGTAATTTCTGTTTGGAGTTCACTTTTGGGAACTCATTGAGAAAATCTTTTGTAATTTTCAACCATTCCATCTCATTTCCCGGTTGCAACGTATTCCATGTTTTAATTGACTTACATGCTTTTTGCATAGTGCACCATTCTTGATATTCTCTAGTAATTTCGTCCTTCTTGAGCATTAAATGTCGGGTTTTGTTGTTGACCATCTTCTTGTGATTGTAGAAACTCCTGTTCCTGGGTCATACGATTTGTGGTTTGTCTAGAGTAGTGTGGTATCTCATCTATTTTCATTGTTGCTTCAATGTTTTCACTTGAAGGCTCGATCATGTGTGAGGATTTCATTAATAAATTATGCGTTTCTTTGTTAGTTATATCACTAGCAGTTATTTCGTTTGTAGTTTTTGTACATCATTGGAACTGGAAGGTTTACGTTTTGCTTTTCGTCTCCATAGTTTCGTCACAGCTGATGTCTTGCCACGTTTGTCTTTATTCATAGCTTCAAGCTTATATCACAAATCCTAAATGAATATCTAATATCTACAAAGAAGATAATTTTCTGTCATAAGAACAATAAAAATTTTCCTATAAACCTTATGAATGTAACTACGCATAGTAAGGCTAGATTGAAATGTGAATACATTTCTCACTCCCACTGTGTTGAAATGACCAAAAATGACAAGTAGCAAAACTGAAAAACCTAATCTAGCAATCAGAAGAAAGACTCTTTAAACAAAGGAAGAATGTTTCAAGAGGGTAATATGAAACCTTGAGCACGTTTCAGTTACGATTGGAGATAAGCTCGATACAGAAGGAAATTGTGAAATGAGTATAACAGCAAGTATCTCCATTCTATGGAAATCAAAATTATTAAACTACCTCCGGCATCTCCCTGAGAAAGATTTTAAGGTTCATTCAATAAATAAGTTATCCAGGTTTGAATTTAAAGGCAACTTTGCTAAATGTATGGGGAATTTTAGAAAATAATGTAAAAGGTGGGCAATCAATACGACTGTCTAGTGTAAGCCATAAACATCAAAAGGAAGGTTAAAATAGAAGCAAAGAGTTTCTTCCAAAAGAACCCCCTACACAATAGGTTTAAGCAACTGCATCAAATCTTAACAAAAATGTCTGTAAAATATAGACGACTTAATCATAAAATTTAATAAAATCCCGCAACTCACATTTACAATATGTCAGAACAATGGTCATTAAAACTTGATGAGATACAAACTCACAAGTGAGCCCTCAATAATGTACTGATGGAGTGACAAACTCAATTTTCTCTTAGTCATGTGCCAAAACTCACAAATTCACCTCCAAATCTCATAAATTAAATACGGTGAGTTTTCACCTGAAAGGATAAGGCATCAGTATCGGTGAAATGCAAAACAGGATAACAATTTACCTCAGGTTTTGCCAACATTTGGTCATACTCCTATTTTCCTACTGAAAAGCCCCAATTTTCCTTACATGGGTACGTTACTGAATTCTAACCCCTAGGTCGGTTCTTCTAAAGTTTACTGATTAGATTTACTTTAACAATTGCTTTGATTTCTAGAGAAATGTGAATATTCTTGAAATTTCTAGTCTTTAATCCTAGACTTGTCAAGAATGAAGTTTCCAAAGTTTTGTTAAACTTCATGTTCAGATTACAACATCTTATCAACTACGTTTTAGTTTTCCAAGATTAGTCTTCATTCAAAAGGAAATCGCTTAGAGGCAATCTAGAGGCCTTGATTAATTTTACAAGTAATTTAAGGATTGTCTTGAGCTGAAAAACTAAATAATTCTTACCCCTTTTCCAGGTTCATGAAGTAAATTAAAAACCCATAGGTATCGAATACAACGGTTTACTTTTGTCAAGGGGGTGGCACTATCAAATTAGATTTAAAAGTGTCTATCAGATTTAAAAATTTGGAAGATTCACGATTCTGTGTAAATTTCTCAAACATGTAACTAATTTAAAAAATCCAAATCTGATGTGTATATCAAAATGCAAAAGAAAACTTTTACTCTTGGTTTTAGAAAAATTTTCTGAGTTTTGAAAAACAAATTTTGTCAAAACCATTCATGTAGTCTTATATTACCTACAATGACTTTTAACTCTGGGCTTTCACTGTCATCCAATTAGAATTAGCTATTCACACGTTGAGAGCCGGCCTACGGTATATTCGTACTTTGATTTCGGCCCAAAAACAGCAATTTTCGGGTGCCTTACCAACGTCCTAGCTCCTCCGCCGATTGCGCTAGAGAGCTGTTCAACGGCTCAAACAGATCGGCCAGTTTAGTAGATTGCACTCGAAAATAAATTTTTTGCTTGGGGTGTGCAGGTTTTCTGTGAGTGACGTCATAATTGGAGGACTTTTAGGCCACCTTGGCCCACTTTGCCTGGCCCTGGGCGCTAACCATTAGGTGGTAGTATTTCGCTGAAGTTTTTACTGGAAACTAGGCTACAATCCGAGTCTTTTGATACTTTGGATGACCTGCTGGGGTTTCAGGTTCAAATGTTGTGATGTGAGTTAGTAAAAATATTTGACGACTAATTAGCTAATTAGTTAATTAATTAAATTGTTTATTTTAGATCATAACTTTTTAACCAGAAACGCTAGAAAGTTGATCAAAGGCTCAGAAGACTCGGACTCGAGTCTAGTTTCCAATGAAAACTTCTGCGAAACACTTTGGCCTAGTGGTTGGGCCCTAGGCCAGGTAACATGAGCCAAAATGACCCTAAAACTACTTCACTTATGACGTCACTCACAAAAAATCCGCACCCCCCAACCAAAAAATATTTTTTTCCGAGTGCAATCTACTAGACTGGCCGATCCGTTTGAGCCGTTGAACAGCTCTCTCGCGCAATTGGCGGAGGAGCTAGGGCGTTGGTAAGGCAGCCGAAAACTGCTGTTTTTTTTTCGAAAATCGCCAAAACCACCCAGACGCCAAGGTGTTCATCAACATTTGTAAACCACGAATCACGGTTTGTAAACCTTTCAACGAAAAGACTTCTTTCAGGGCGTAAAAGTGAATCATATCTCAAGCAAAAAATCTTAATTTTCGCTAAGAATGTGAGACAATAAGGTTTAAATTGTTTATAACTCAAATGTACATCTCACTGTTCTTATCGCTATTCAGCCTACTGCTGGCTGTCAGAGTAGACAGAATCAAAACCACAAGGATTTGGGTTTTGTATACAACTATAATTTCCTGAAACAAATATTCACAAGAGTGACACAAAATTTGAAGACAACATATCAATCGCGAATAATATCAAATAACTCACGGTGTGAAGTGACCGTTTCCCTGAAACCATTCTTCAATCACAGTTTAAACTAATACTGTAGGTATAATTAGATGAGTGACAATTGATAGAAACGCGAGGCAGTCAAAACTCGCATGGCAAGGTTTGAGGTTGGCAGAGCAATAATCCTAAAAGGGGACACGACAGATATTGTACCCGTAATGATGAGCGTATTGAAACTAAGCGTCTAAATCTCATAGTTATGTTATGCCGTATCAGTAATATCCATAATTTTTTCACAAAAAGTGCATTCTGAAAAAGTTCCAAACTATAAAATCGGACAATTATGAAGTCCGTGTTTGAGGTTGCCATTACCGATGTCCTGTACGCATCAAGGCACAATGACGTTCAGATTAGTGGAGGCCACAATAAAGTTGGAGTCTTTGAACATTGTCTTGGTCTTATGAAAGACTGTAGTCGTCCATGAGAAACGTCGAAGATAAGAATATCGATGTCGCAAACTTTCACCGATAATGTGTCATCAGAGAAATTACTTGTCTTCGCAGCCATCAGGCAACCGCAGAAAATCTTGACTTTATCCAAAGGTCAAGTTCTGCATGTAAGCAACAACAACTGTTACTTTTCAAGACAGCTTCAGGTTTTTCTTTGACAAGCAACTGTTGTGGCAGGGCTTGCCATAGGTGTGTGAAAATCAAATGAGAATAGAATGGCAAAGATTTACTAGAATTTTCATACAAACTTGGTGCTAGTAACAAACTTCCATTTAAGCTTAAAGTGTCAGAATATGGTGTAGTGGCAATCCTAGTTTGCCAAGATTTTAGATAGTGTTTCTATAGCTATTCTTTTAAAGGTAGTCATCTGTGCACAAACTCCATAAACGTTTCACCTTATTCTTCCGATAAAAACCGTTACGATTTAAGACAACAAACATTTGTTAAAAGAATGCGTTTCTGATGTTTATTTTAAGGTGGTGGTTATTCTCATGTGCTATAAAAGTTTTTACTCAATCCTGAGTTTTATAAAAATGAAAACTATTGTTTTTGGTCCTTGTGAATCGATAAGGAATTTTTATTTCCGGATTTGTCTTCTAAAATATTTTACGCATCACAAGAGGCTTGAAAAACTCAATGCATGTGTCTTTATTTGAAGAATCACACGGTAAACCGATAAACTTAAGTTGACCCATCTGCAGTGGTTGGTCTGTGATGTCATGAAGCTGATATCAACCTATAGTCCTGTAGCAAAACATAGTTCCAGCATATGGGTTTTCATTAGGAATCGACTCCCACGTGACCGCTGACACCCGAATAGGTAGGCTACTGTATATTACAGTGTAACTAGAATCTGGATATAGAAAAGGGTTATACGAATGCTGTGTTGGACAGTTAAACGTATAAGTTAATATTATTTTCATGTTTAGTTTCTTCTTATATATAAACCCATGTTTCGTAACAAGACCTGAAGCTAAGAATCACCTTCCCGTATAAGAAATTATGAATACCATAGACAATCCTCCTACCCTCTTATTTATGCAGCAGGAAAAATACTTCTATGCAACTTAAATTACCTGTACTGTGATTCCTGTAGCAATAGAAGCATCCTTTGAAACAGCTTCGACCTCTTGGTTCAAAAGCAGAGGTTCATGAAAACTTATTACCATGTTTCAATTTATGGCCTGTTGCTGGAAATGCCAAATTTTCTTTAGTTTGTTTTTGTTGAAATGTAAGATTACTAGGTAAAGCAAAGCAAGTTTTGAACCTTTTTCTAAGTAGTAGGAATCGAAAAACTGACTTATAGGTACCAGAAATTGAAAAGAGGAGTCTATTAGGTATAAAGATGCTTACTGAAAGTGCCTGATTACGAAGAAATCATGTAACGTCAATCAGAAAATGCTATAAAACTGCCAAATGTCAGGTCCCATTATTTCAACTTAAACAACACCTTAAATATGGCAGATTTTTCAAGGCGTTGTATCAAATGGCAACGTTGGTATGTTTATTAAGGCAGTGTGATAATGCAGTTTATGATACTTAGTTTTGTAAAGTACCGCACCATGTGATGAGTCAGTGTTATAGACAGAAATCAAAGTCCCTTTTTCTTTGTGAACACTCAGTGGTGTCCCTATAATTCCCTTCAAAACGGATTAAGACATACAACAACGCACGTTTTAATAACCTCAAGTATGAACCACAAATTTCTACTCTTAATTTTCTACTCTAATTTATAACTATATCTTTTGATGCGCACAGTCTTTATGCTCCCTTACCACTACACTATTGGTATTTTATTGTTTCGTAAAAACAATAACTTATTTCATCCACCAATTCTGGATCTTTATTGTGCAAATGTGTCTTCGCCACCAATCATGCCACAGCTTCCACTTATTAGAATTGCATTCACAAATTTACCTCAAAGTTCAGTGATTCCCGTTAATAGGATTAGGTGATGAGAATGGAAGCTACTTTTAATCTCACGCTACTGCTGATCATAAGCAGGAGGCTCTCAATAGATTCATGTAGCATTCCCGTAAGATAGTAATGCTGTGAAGTTTAAATTTTGCGTTAACATATTTCACAGACAATTCATTTGCCTGAACCATACTGCATCATTATACCTCAATTTATGAAAACTACTCACCTAGGTACCATTAGGAATTTATCAGAGCGGAGTAAATCGTCACAACAACCATTGCCTATATTGAATTACACATTTGTCATTTTCATTTGAAAAGAAACAATCGCACTGCACACTGCTATGATGGTTTTGACAAGTTGCTTGACCGATGCTAAAGGAGCGTTTTAGCAGCAATATGCTAAAAACAAGAATCTCACAATTATTTGATAGGACTTTTTCTTTTTTTAAATCATCAAAACAATAAGCATAGTGCTCACGGTATCTTCTAAGAGATCTTGTGGATTAGCGAGACCCCGAATCTCGGACAGGCTCCCCGTATGTCTTCATTGTAGTGTTCTTGTTAAACGATGTTTATCGATCGTATGACTTTTGACCTTGTTACGCATAAAGAAGCCGGCCACACAATTTTAAATTAGTGTCAAAACGGCAGTCCATGCCAAAAATCTTTGAATCATCTTATAGTAAAGAAGTCTAGCTGATGAGGTCAACCCCTTTTTTACAGAAGGCGGTTTACGTTTTTAAATGCTTGATAAAACAACTTAAAATGCTATCTATGTTTCTTCATAGTCAGTGGTGGTGATGTCGATTAATCCGGTTACAGCGTCACCTTTTCATTATACTACATGCTCCTTTAAGTCATTGCCTGCTTGGAATGGCTCCCAAGACTTGTAATTCAAACCAAATCGTCTCCTAAAACTGCATAAATTAAATTAGCATGTCAATATTCGGTGCCAGAGTCCGTAACCTAAGATGTCTCTATTTTTTAAGTAATTAACAAAACTATATACAAGATTCGACAGTAGCTGTCATTCTTCATCATTTCAGTCTTGATGATGGAGCGTTTTTCACATATATTTAAGTTTTGAGTGAGACTGTGATAAAAATACAAGCCTATCCAACTTAACATATGCTCTAAAGGCTTGAATGAACAACAGGAAAATATTAAATTAAACAATTCATCTCACCAGCCTGAGGCATAACACCTGCTATTATTTATAACGCTTCACTACTGTAATTTATGCACTGCACTTCTCTTAGGGTGTGGCTGTTATTTTTTTGTCATGTATGCTCATTCAAGTTGGCTAGATTGGATTTACTCATTTCAATTGCAAATAGACTACTGAGATATGTAGGCCAGTGATTGAATTACTCTTTCAATAACACTCAGAACAATCCACCTTCATTCATTCGTTTTGCACAAAAACCAAGGAAACAACCAACACATCTACAAATTACTCAAGTCTCATAAATCACCAAACACTTCTAACCCTACCCGCAGACCATTACAACCCGCGCCTGTCCTCCCCCGCACTTTTTCGGTCACAAACCCACACCTGTCCGAAAACTACTGAAAACTCATAACTAGGGCAAGTTGTTGTTGCAATAAAATCATGCGAAATATGCATTTATTTTCAACAAGGGTTGCAGTAAAAAGTTGCATTTATACACAAGCATTTTAAACGACAGTAGTAGGTATAATTTGAGGATTCTCGCGATTTTTCTCAAAATCCCTAGTTTTGTGGGGTCTTTGCCAGTTTCCCTCATGTCCCCCCTGTCTCTGTCGAAGCCCCTTGACCTTTGTCAGGCCTCCCCCCTGTTCTCCAGTTCCCCTCTGTCTTTCCCAGCGCCCCCCTGTCTTCCCCTAGGGCCCCTTGTCCTCATCCTCGAAAGCCGTGAGCTAGGGTATTTATTCGATCTGAAAGGATAATTCGTTTGTCGTCAGAACTTGAGAGGGCTATTTTGTTGATTGTCTCTGTATAGATTTCATGTTTATGACTCTGGATGATATTCATAGTTCTTAGTTGTTGCCTTCCGGAGAATAAACATTCTTTGAAATCTTTGAAACTGATGCTGTTCTTGACGACTGCCCTCTTGACGCCCTTGCATCGCTTCTCCTCCTATTCATTGAGTTTCTTGATTGCGTAGAGTTTTGTTCGTAATCCGACAAACACTGTGATTATTTCACCACCAGCCTCTCCTGGAACCTTCTTGTTGATTCCTGTTGGAACGCTAAAAGGATGGTTTGGTGAAAAATTTGAAGTGTCGAATTTTTCTTGGGCGTCAGCTGAAATATCTTTGTAGAAATCTTCTGTTTCGATTTCATAGCAAAGACTGTCAGTGTCTGTGAACAGCAGATTTGCCTTTGATCCATGTTTTTTCTTGATGTAATTATAATGAAATTCATACATCAAGGTCTTTGACAAATCCAGGATACTCATTCCGAGATAAAGACTAGTTCTGTTTGTTGAAGACTAGTTCTGTCTTCTTCATGTGAACGGCGACAAGATTTTCATCAAATTTTGTGCAATGATCAAAGTTTGGTTTTGCAGCACATTTTTTCAGTAACATTTGGTTATTGACCAGTCGAATATTCACTCGGTTTTGAATATTTTCCATCGTCTTTCCAAAGATGCTGTTGCTCATGAGTTTGAAAAAATCTTTCTCAAACTCGTTTTGCGCCTTGAAACGAAGGTTTGTATTCAACTCAATGTATGGTTTCAACCACGCATTTTCATTGAATGTAATTCTGCGGGGAATCTTTTTTAGTTTCAAACCGAGATTCAAATATTGTTTCAAATTTTTATAATGAAGAACATATTTCTTATTGTTGTTCAAATTTTGAATAAGTTTCTCAACTTTGTTGACAATCAGTCTCTCCGGAGCGAGCAGATATGCATTATGCGAATCATGAAGCTTCTTTGGATATTCCAGGTCGATCTCAAGGATACATCCATCCGAAAATTCAATCCAGTTTTCCAAATCGTTTTCATCCATCCATCTGAAACCACTAACAGGTAGCAGCCAACTCATCACCCAACCATAGAGATTGTTAGCGTTAAGATATTGGATGAATTTTGT
>Ga0210059_1016203_pt1 | contig 10778 bp, 8 predicted proteins | sample Ectturendosymbi2_FD_188042 | JGI IMG/M metagenome (GOLD analysis project Ga0210059, IMG submission 188042) | Ecteinascidia turbinata endosymbiont from Florida, USA - Sample 2 (SPAdes) (version 2) | ecosystem: Host-associated > Tunicates > Ascidians > Unclassified | place: Key West, Florida... | reverse complement strand
CTAACGATGTAATACATAACTACCGCGGCATTATTGCACAATCATCGGATGCGTAATGCGCACATGTGCACCTTAGCTATTGTTATGGCGACTTGTTCTTATGGAATTTTCTTCTGGCGTAGGGGCGGTAATCGGTTATAGCCTAGTGCTGCTTTTGTTTAGGCTAGGTTGTAGATGACCGACTAACTCTCTGTAGGCTACTTGGTGAAAATGCAGATAAACTGCTTTCTGCATGACAATCTTAAACTGTTGATATGGAACTACTGAGAATTGACAAATCACTTGAGGTATTTCATTTCATACCAATGCTAGTACTTCAGTTGCAGTAACTAATGAAACTAGTTTTACTTTTTTAAGGACATGCAGTTATTTAATGTTAGGACATGCAGTTATTTAATGTTACATTAAATCAAAATTCCAAATTTGGTTCTTTACGACTTGGATTGACTTTTCAAATTGAAAACCCACTGAGTTGCAGAAGTGTCTGAAAGGTTGATTGGTGAAACATATACAAAATCAACATTTCACAAGATTTATGTAGTGCAGTAACTGCTAACAAACATACTATCAAAGACCAAAAAAGTTACTGCTGTTTTGGAAATATTTTCATTTTTGGCAATGGTTAATTAATAACAGTGTTGTACTAATTTTAACCTCCTTAACTTGATGCTCCATTTTGTACTTCGTTTCATTGTTCAGCATCTTTCAGCTTTCAAGCACTGTTTTTGCTCTTTCGGGTTTAAACACTGTAGGCAGTTCTTTTACATTCAGTGTTCTGTTCTTATTGCTTTGTTATTTTGACATTCTTTTTTTATTCATGGTACTGTGTTTATTCATTGTAAACAGTGTATACTATGCTAACAAGTTAGGCTAATCAAGTATAGAGATTGCTGCAATTTCAAAAATTCTAGCTTATAAATCCTAATTTTTAAGGTTTTGAAAAAAAGGTAAGGCATAAAATACATCATATTTTTGATAATGAAGCAGAAAACAAGATTTAAAAATTTTGGAAATATTGGTATCGGCCTCAAAAAGGCCATATCGGTCGATCTCTCGTGGAAAGGGCGGCACTTTTATGGTCGGCCGCGGGCGGCACTTAGCCTCGCTACGCCACTGTGCGATTCACTTTTTTTAATCTGTTTAAGTGATGTAGTTCAGGTTGAGCGCTTTTACTTCACACAATTGGCAACACTTCCAAACTCTAAGCTGATCGTTACCGTCATGTGTCACATATTCATTTCATTAGTTTGAAGAGTTCAATTTCGTTTACCACAACTTTTGTTTTGCTAGAAGTTGCAAAGGGCTGTTTTTCAGAAAAGGCTTCGTCTGAGTGATGTGCTACAGAGTTGGTGTTTTACCACAAGTTCAAAATTGTTACCGCTTCAAATTGTTACTTGTGCACAAATTCCTTCCCATCCCTCGAAACTTTTATTGTACTATCTTCTGCATCAGTACTAAAAACTGCTGTTCTGATGTGAAAGCCATTATTGTTTGTAAGACAAAGTTGATTTGCCTGTGAAAGTATCGTCCTATTACCAATTGGTTTAGTGTATATTTTGCTATCGACTGATTTTATTTAAAAATATAAGAAGCACCTGCATTCTGCTGTGGACAGCTTTATTCTATGCCGTCGCATTCCCAAAGAGTATCCCTACCTGAAATTACAGCATATAAGGCATATTGAAATTTTGCAGCGAACAAAATGCACCACAATGTCATGGTGTTCCTGGGGCAACTGGGCAGGTTACCCCAAGGGCAACTGCACGACTATATGGGATAATGAAGGCTGAAACCCTACAATGAACAACCCCACTGTTCATGGGGTGAGTAAGTAGGGGATCTACCCAAGGTTGGGAAAAATGACCATTCACCTCGGTACCCAGGTTTCTCAACCAAGATGCCCCAAGTTTTTGGGTTGAAAAAAACTGCTTTTTTGGGTTGAAATGACCCCCTAATTTTAACAGCGATACAGCGCAACGGAGTGTTTGGGTTTTTGAGTTGTTTTTTTGTGGTAAGTCTAAGAAGTTTTATTGAAAGTTTATTTCAGTGCGGCATTATCTTATCGTGTTATTTTGTGTGCAGTGTTGTCAGCGATACAGTATGAAAACCACAGACATCAAACAAGCATACGAAACAAGAAGAATATCAATGGAAGATGTTGACGAAGCCACTAACTTTTACCTTACAAACTATGCGCCTCGTGATGTTCGGCGGCAGACATTCGGTGTTTGTGAAGAAGACCTTCGGGAATTTTACACTGCCTCATTTCAAGCTGTTCTGGCACACAACGCAACCTTCGGTTGTTACTCGAGGCAAACGGGCGAACTGGCAGCTCTCACTGCAGCCGAGTTTCAACGACGAAATGAACCAATTACGGTTGTTAATACTAAGCACGCTGAAGAAAGAAACCCGCGCATAGCCGCTCTGTTTCGTTTTCAAAGGTATTTAAAGAGAGATTTGCACGAGGCATTGAACGCTGACAAACTGTTGATGATGAGGTGGGTTGCTGTTTCTCCTTCGCATATTGGTAACGGGCTAAATATTCATTTAGATGGTTACTTGACAAACCTTGCTAAAGAGACGAAATGCGAGTGTATGGTTTATGGGATGATATCAGAGTACACCATTAAAACATGCGAAATCTTAGGCCTCAGCGTACTCAGAGAAATAAACTACGCTGATTATGTCGATCCAGTGACAAAAGTGAAACCTTTCTTAAAAATAACTGCGCCCCACACGCGATGCTGCGTGACTTACAGACGATTTGAGCAAAATGTGCCAGAGAACAAAGTGTAATGCAATCGTTAGCGTACTGTGTATGGAGAACGTGGTTTTGCTTTATATCATTAGTTCCTATGGAGCCTATTCAATACTAATGCAGTATTAGTGATGGTCACATGTGTTTTCATGATTTCTGTAAACTTCGTCTGTGGGATGCAGGCGTGTAGCCAGGAGGACAACGGGGGGAGTGCCCCCCAATTCCAACGAGTTGCACCAAGATTTTCAGGTTAATCAAATCTTGGATGTATAAGCAAATAAAACACTTCAGTGCAAATTAACGAAACTGAGGAACTTGTCCTACTTCAGCTTTTAGTCGAATAGGCTACAAACTTGTATGCAACTGTTTGTAATCGCTGACCGCAAGTAATAAGCAAATGGAGTAATGCGTTTTGCAGTTATTTTTGGCGCAACAGCTTGCTGTGTCCCACCTAATGGTGATGTAAACTTCATTTCAAGACCATGGCAAATTCCTCTGATGAACGTGGTTGTTGCAAATATAACCTATCCTTGTTTCCAATGTCGCCGTAGCCTTAAATTAATTTCGTAGATTGCTTTGTACAGTACTAAAAGTAAATGCGTGAATATGGCAGTGATATACGTTTTATTTGTCCTGGAACTCAAACATTGACTAAGAAGCGATTCAGTTTCACAGTCTTCTTCATTGCGCCATAGTTACTGTTTAGCAACAATAGCATTCATTCTAGATATTTCTTTGTGATGACATCATTGACATCAGGGTTTTTTTAAGGAAAATGTTAGGTACCCGGTATGGATCTGTAGGGACCCGATTTTCTCTGATTTTTGGGACCCGATGATAATTTTCTCTGATTCTAGGGACCCGAATCGGGTCCTTTAAACGCCTTAAAAACCCTGATGACATGTATCGCGACGGTTCAATTACAATTATGTGAAGCGTTAACGTTTTCATCAATAAATTCAATATGCGTTTGCTAATGTTTCAATTTATGAAGTAAATTCAAGAACGTAATATACATGCAGAAAGACCAAACATTCGGTAAGTTTTGCAACAGGACATTTGAAGGTTTTTCTCTTTGGCACATTTTCCAATGATGTTTGCTCTATTTTGAAAAACATGCTTGCTTCAGAGCTTCTTTAATTGTTGCTCTGGAGTGGTGCGTAACATTTTTGACAAAACAATGCAAAAACTAAGTGTGAAATTATCAAAAGGGACACGGCATCTCTGAAAAAATTGGGGACCGAGGCGACTGCGTCGTAATCCTTCCATAACATCCACCTCTGAGCTTGCAATCTGTCGTTTTGGCAAAGCTCATGACATTAAAATGAAAGTGAATTGAATTTTTCCCGTTAAGGCTTCAAAGTCCGCAGACAAGTTACTGTATTTTCTAGAAGCCTGTGTGATTTGTGCAAATTCAAGTGCGTGTAGGGCTAGGCTATCTTCACATGCAGCTGAGCCAGGTCAGTAAGTTTTGCAATACTGGGGTTACGATTGTGTTTACAGTTTAATCCATTGTACATCTCAGTGATGTCAGTTAAATTTAGCAAAGGCTCATCAAACAATGCAAAACGAAGTAAGTTTGATGTAGCTACCAAGGTTTTACGGATTATCAAAAATACAGGGTTTACGTTTACCAGCTGCATACGTGAATTAATCACTGAAAAATAAGATGATTACAGGATCTACGTCTTGTATTCGCGAAAGTTTTGTAGAAGGCCTACTTCGGAATCAGTGTCTTAGAACAGGGGTCTTCACATTTCTGTCAGGCGGCCACGTAACCTAGGCTATTACACAACAGGTCGAGGGTTGGTCATCTTACGTAATGTGATTGTTTCGGGATATGTTACATTCTACCAAATTAACAATTATTGCGTAAATATGTTGTTTTCTCATTATTGACAAAATGGCTTCGCGAGTCGGATTTGGCCCGCAGGCTGTAGTTTGGAAACCTGTTTTAAAGCAAAGTCGCTGCTCGACTTCGATTGAAGTGTGTTGGTGTACATCTCAGAAGCATGTGAATATAAAGAAGCGCAATCGTTACATCGGCCGCGATGACCTCTTCTTAAACTGCACTATTGGTTACAAACAGCATACTGCAGATCGTGCACTTACAACATCGAGATTTTGACTAGCGCTTTGTCAAGAAAGTTCTATGAGAAATATGGTGGCATTGATTGGAACTTCACTATCAAAACTTTTCAATTCAGTGAAGGTAGTCTTTCCATTTGCCAATTTAAATCTAAACACAATTGCTTAGGAAGGAAACGCCAAACAAACGCACTTTTTATGGATGAAACACGGGACATTGAATATTTGATGTTGGGACTCGGTTGCTGTTTGCAAACCCCTATCAAAAATTCTGGCTACGCGCCTGGTGGGATGCTGCGAGGCCGGCCACCCACCACCAGTGTTCGTTCTAAGAAAAATCCACACATTGTTTGTTTTGTTGGAAGCGCATGCAACTGCGCAACCATGCAAACACACAAACAGTGAACCGTTCCCAACGTTAAAAGGGACTGTGCGAATATATGCAGTAGAATTTGCCTAATTTGTCAAGGTGATTAGAAAAAAGTGACGAATTACGCAAACAGGTGAAAACTCTATCATAGAAGCTCGTATACTTTACCATAGCAACTCATAGGCATACATAGTGCTCTTCTTTGCAGTAAAATACAAGTTTATGACGTTATGGTTGAATACAACAATTACTTCCTCTGCTCTATCTGGACTCCTCCGTTCAATCAAGCACCTTTTAAATCTTTAATAAACTTTTCCGCGTTCTCTTAATGGTGAGTCGTGTCGCGCTTCGCACCTCGTGTATAAATTCGATAAACAAATTGCAAGGTGCAGCAATTCTCAGATAAAGATCCTGAATTGGTTTGAATTCCCATACGTACTAGCTTCTTAGACATCTAAAGCGAAGCTGCAAATGACGAATTAGACGAACAAAACGCTTCTCGGGAATAGAAAGAGGTGACGAATTAAGCAAATTGATGAATTAGACAATGCCGAATTAGACGAATAGAAATGTACACAAAACAGGGATTCGCCGGTGTCCAACGAAATTTCTGACCTGATATTGTTTGTCAGTTAGTTTGCTTCTCAGAATAAAGAAAAAAAGTTTGGCAATTACTTTTTTTATGGGTGTTGCGTAAAGTTAAACATTTTGGCTAGATGTCAGGTACCCACAACAAGCTATACTACTGGAATAACTTTGACCACTGAAAATTTTTGGACTTACATCTTTTCCCTCAAATTTTTTTCTTTTTCTCACCCTAACCCAACACACTTACCTAAACACGAATCCCTAAGCCCTAATCATCAGTTTTCTCAGCGTTTTTGATACGTAGAATTTTACTCAGTGCATGCGCACTTGGCGTGAAGTCAGAAATTACGCTTGGCACCGGGACCGACGAAAAAGTGGCGAATTAAGTGAATTGACGAATTAAACGATGACGAATTAGACGAGTTCTACTGCACGTACCGCATTAAATGTAGAATGTTGGAAGTGCGCGAGAATGAGATGGCACTGCGCAAAATGTCGGTGGTACTGCGCATCTCATCTCAGAGGAAACACTGCCCACCACTTTTATTCCTTTGATTTGAATGAACTGCATTGTTCAATCAGTAGTGTTGCCACTGCGGTCCGTCTTGTCAACATCAGATTTTTACGTTAAAGTTCACAAAAGCTAAACGCTTCTATTAGCAATACCTAACGAAGCGCGATGAACGTCGATTATCTACAATAGAACGAAGTGTTGCCATTAAATGGAGAAGTCGGTCATGCATAACGTAAAATGTTATGCTCAACACAGTGAAGGCATCTTCTTCAGCTTGGAATAATAACCAAACACATGTGGGTGAAAAATTGATGAAAGAAACTGAAAAATCATGACTCTGACTTATTTTCATCCCGAAACGAGAGGATATGTGGAAAACAAAAGCAACAGCCCAGTCAACATCAAGTTTTCGCCAAAATATCAGATCTGATGTTGAAACATTACAAGTGGCAACACTGACCGAAACCATGGTGTGGCGGTGTACCTTGAGCGTTATGTTCTACTACTACGTGATATGCTGCGCTCCGTGTTTGACGTAATATTCGTCTCTACTAGTCGAATGTTTCGAGGAGTTGCAGCCGTTGTTATCGTAATTCTAAATGTTCGTTGATGCGAGCACTTTCATTTTGTGTCGGAAAGCTGCGATTCTTTCCTAGAGACAAGTCAAATGCACGAACACAACAGTGTGGAAGTGCAGAAAAATCCGGATTACGAGATGTGAAACGAGCAGGTTTTATCCTCTGTTGGTGAAGATCCCGATTAAAAATTCCGGATGAACCAAAGACTTTTATAAGGAAAAACGTTAGAAAGCATTCGTACCACTCAGTTTTGGCGAAGATTTGGGTTAACCAAGGTTTACTGCATTGCTGTGAACTGCAAAAGATACATTTTTCAGTTTCAGTGTGTATTTGTCCGAATGTGCGACGTTTGGTTTTCACTCTTCGCAATTTAATTGCATCTCGGAAAAATTTGCTTGAACATTTGTGGCAGACAAAAATGTTTGATAGTGGCCAAAGCTTGTCAGGAAGGCATCAGCAGTAATAACGTACAGCATGTTGCTGCAACCAAAGACTGTTCTTAAATCACGACAAGAAGCATGTCCTAGATAACATTTCATAAAGATGACGATAAACCAGATTAATTTAGAAGCGAAATGGCTTTGAACGCTGCAATTGGTTCGCCATAGGTTCTCAAGGTTTCCACGATCATTAAATATCCCAAAGTCGCGAAACAGGCTACGATCATATGCGTAACCGGGGCGGGCCAAAGGGGTCGTGCCCCCCCAAAGTTTTGGAATATACCATCATTTTGTGCTTTGAGAGGTGTTATCCCAACAAAATAGTGTTTTTGCCTAAAATCAAATACTTTGGCCCTCGCAAATTTTTGCCCCCCTCATATTTTTGTGCTAGCTACGATCCGTGATAAATTTATAAGGATTTTTTGCAAAATACAAATTTCAATAGGAAATTGATTTTTGACAACTTACAATCAACAACAAACATCTTTTGAACTCTGACAACAGTGCAATACAGAATACCATTTGAAGTTTTATGCCAGTATTAAAGTAACTGACACACAAGTTTCTGCAAAGACAGTTTTATTGAACGGAGAAGCCAAACTATAAGCGATCGTGTTGTCGTGAAGGTCTATTTGCAGTGGCGTAACTAAAGGTTTGAGCCAAGGGGAAAAACATAGCTGAAAGTGGGCCACTGTGGGGGACCCACTAGCCAATGCTCAGGCAAAAACGTGAGAAATGATGGTGAATCCGGATGTGGATGGCGATTCTGAAACAATAAATCAACGGAAAATACTCCGAAAAACGCAAAAAAGCTTCTGAAAAACAACAGAACGCTGAAACCGAGTAAGCTAAGTGAGGCCCGGCTTTTATATTTAGCTTGCTAGGGGACAATGTGCCCTCTGACCCCCGTCAGTTACGCGTTACGCAACTTTCTATTTGTGACCATATATCTACACTAGACAGCATTCATGGGTCTATACTTCTAATTTTATTTGTTCATTTGGCTTAGCTTGGATCGCTGGTCCGTATCGTATCGCGTTAGTTGAGGAACACAAGCATAAAAAATACTTAGACACAACTCATTGAATGTTAGGCGTTACATACAAATAACACTGAAGACGAACAGGCACTGAAACAAGGCACTGGTAACTACACTGCATTCAGTCAATCTCGTTAAACAGTGCAGGAACGGTTTGTTATTAAAAGCATCAGTCAATATAATTGAGGCGAGCGGATAAAAATGTTCGACGGAGATGCACATCGTTGAATAAAAGCATTCAAATTGTCTCTGACCAAGGTCAAGGCATCAAAGTTCCTGAGGTGTGGACGAACACTTGCAAAATACGCTTGTATCACAGTTAGGAGGCGTGCATGCAGTTGTCAACACCAACTGCCCTTTCACATGATCATGTCCAGCAGTATAATCACAAAAAATATTCAGAAGGCGTTAAAGAGCACTGGTGCTGGGACCAACACGCATTTATCACCAGCAAACATCCGGTATTTCGTAACCATACTTCTTGCAGTGTATCCAGCGACGTTCCTAGGGCTTTCCCGCGCCCGGGGACAAACACAGTTTGGGTGCTGCCACCCAGCCTGTTCGTGGCAACATAGATACGAAGAGTGAGTTGGGGGTAAAGGGGCGTCGAAAGCTGACTCGGGCCCCGCATACATTAGTTTCTAAACTCGTCTGAAAATTTCATATGAATGTAACGTCATGGAATTGACGTCAGAACCTTTGAATTTTGGAAATCATTAACTGTTGTAGAGTTAAGAATCTAATCGCTTCCCGTGAAGCCATCCCACCTTTAAATTTCGATCACGATGAACATTCAAACTGTTGTATTGCGACATTCCAAACTGCGGCAATACATTGGAATTGTAGCAACCAGTGAAAGGAAATGTAAAATCTAGGTATAAGGTTCCTGATGTCTGCAAAAATTTGCATGACTTTCAATGATATAATTCTATGGGCGCAAAAATCTTCTGATATCACAGCATAAAATTGGCCAGAGTTGCACCTTGTTTTCTAAAGCACGGGTTTGTCAGAGCTTTATGAAGATCCCAAATGCAGTGTACCCGCTTGTTTCCCTCTCTCGCTGGGTATGGTCACAATCACCGCTGGTGCGAGCTATAGGGGGTTCGGGAGCATGCACTGCCTGAGTTTTGTTTTGGATCGTCATAAAGGCAGGGGTGTAGTGGGTTGCGTGGGAACGGCGTCCCCACACATTCTTGACGTTTTGCTTTAAAATAAGTTGGAAGCTGTTTCAAAATGACTATTGCCTTGCATGCGTTTCCATCCCTTTTTTATTAGCACTACATCGCTGCATAAAGAACTGACTCAAGGCAGACTAACGAATACATAAAAGAGAAGGACAAACAGAAAAATACATATGAAGAGCTGACGGCAAATGATTTTACACAAAACTACTACAGTAATTACAAGTAAAACTGCATATTCCGAAAACATTTTTGGATATATTACGCTGCAAAGTTGACAGAAAATAAAAGAAATACGGCGATGGTTTACATAAGAAGTAGTATAATGGTTTACTTGTAATTATCTAACTTCAGAAACTGTTTTCTTGCCTTTGCCGCAGGCTATTAATCGATTATTTCGTCAAAAAAACGGTAAAAATTAAATGTGTCAGCAGTAGCGGACACAGGCTAATTTGGTGGGGGGGATGCGATATCGATTTGCAATGAACCCAATGCTTCACAGGACCATATTGCGTAAATCAATCACTTTCGCATTCGTACATTTACGAGGAAACAAGTCTAAGCTTGGTTTAGAAGAAGCTCGAGTGATAAAACTGGTCAAACTCTAACACTGCACCGCTACGGAACCAACACGCAATGTGGCACATAACAGCGATCTGACGTGGTCACCGGCGTCGGCGCAGGTACATCGAGGACTCGAGATAAACAGTTCACGTGACGACATAATGCTTATTCTCATTGTAGGGTACGTTTGTTGCAGCACAATCATAGGCGGATCCAGAGGGGATAAGGGGGCTGAAGCCCGCCCTAAATTTTTTCAGATAAGTTTTTTGATCGGTGGTTCCCGACACAGAAACGCCCATTGGGGCGCTTTTTTGTATAGCCTTTAAATAAACCATTTCTTGCATAGGAATAAGGACAAAAATATTAAATGCAAAGCTTATTTTGCTGAATTTGGACCGTCTGAATGTGTTTATTTCACTATAACTGAAACTTCTGATCAACAAGTTTTTTAAAACTTAAATAATATGGTCCCAATGTTATAGAAAAAAACAATATGGTCCCAGTGTTATATAAACACGTGTTTACATAAAGCATTTACAATACATATACGTTATATAAACCGCACGTAGACAGGCGTAGCCGTGGGGCCCCTCCAAATTTTTAGAATATCTAGTCATTTTGTGCTTTACGAGAAGTATCTCAAAAAATATACTGTTGC
>Ga0210059_1016202_pt1 | contig 10778 bp, 8 predicted proteins | sample Ectturendosymbi2_FD_188042 | JGI IMG/M metagenome (GOLD analysis project Ga0210059, IMG submission 188042) | Ecteinascidia turbinata endosymbiont from Florida, USA - Sample 2 (SPAdes) (version 2) | ecosystem: Host-associated > Tunicates > Ascidians > Unclassified | place: Key West, Florida... | reverse complement strand
CAGGCTGCTCGGCTGCAACATGAAAAGTAGCGTGTTGTCGCACGAGAACATGTCGGTAAAAGTTTCCAAGGGTTGTAAAACTACAAGCAAACCACTGCGTAAACTCACCGTGATGCTGCTGCAGCGGAATGGCCGCTATTTCCGAGTCCTCGCTGCTAGTGCTCGAAACGCTGACACGGGCTGGGGGTGTAAATTTTTGTTTCGAGCCCTCTGCGTGAAACTCCTGCTTCGGAGGCATTTCTGGCATCATCTGCAAAAATGATAAGGCTTGATTTAATTTCGCTTTGTATCTGTTGTCACACCAGTGTTCCCTCTATGAAAATTTTACACTGAGTGAATATTTGTTTTAGTGCGCGTGCAACTGCGCAACCATGTAGGCACACAAACAATGAAATGTAAGTGCTAAAAGGGCTATCCCATATATACACGATATTAAATTTGGAATGTTGCGAGATCGCGAGAATGGGATTTCACTGCGCAAATTGTCTTGTGGTACTGCGTATTTGCGCACCTTAAGGGGAACATTGATCTTCACATAGCATTCTTTCGCTTCGAATTCTGTGCAATTTAAAGAACTGCTTTTCTGGTAAAGTATTGGTTGAGTAGATTTCTCTCACACGGTCTTTAACTGCCTCGTAGTACTTATAACGATCTGCACAAGTAGTTAATCATTAGAAATATATTGCGAGGTGCAGTGCACGTAAACTTGCAGTGAAAAATATTGCCATCTATTCAGTAAAACTATGGGGCATACACACCACACGGATAGGAGTATCTTCGAACAAATAGCCTTTACGTAGGATTGTTAACACCGAGCACGAAATTTAGTTGTTGCAAACAGGCATGCCAGTTTCTAAAGGCTTATACAATCGACTGCACCGCGATGTGAGCGATAACATGAATGACAGCCTGGGGAAAGGTGAAGGGATTTTGAAACACTCCACAATTTACATCAAAAATGCGTATTTTATGAAAAACTAGTTACGTGCTGAACAGCCTTTGGCGGTGATGGGTTTACATGGCACGACGATAGATTCACTGATTAGTGCTGTAAATGTCAAAATTGATGAGCTCTCTCGACATTTGTAGAACTAACTTATTAAATCGCTCAAAGTTTTGACGTTTCAAACTTTTTCGATAAAAGAGCAATAAAAATATTCTCATTCCGGTAAACTCAAAACAAAAATTTGATCTTGGTCAAAAAAAATTTACCTAAATTATTACAAACATTAAGAACAGCAAGATATGTAGACACACTCGATTATATCTAAGTGCCACCTTTCTGAAAATTAGAACGCAGCTCCTAACCAACAGTTCGAACTTTCCTCGCGTAAGGTCAGATGCAACTGCACACCAAGTTTAATGATGGATTCGACTATGTGGCAGTTCCTTGGAAAGAGTGGCTCACTCTTGTTTTGTAAGCTGTGATGCCTTAATATTAAAATTTCACAAGTCTTACCAGCCATGACTGGAATTTGCGCAACTGCAAGCTCAAATTACATCCAATGCATCACGTGCGTTTAAGCTAGTGTTCTGTAACAGCGGTCGTGCGCGATTCTCACAGTTGAAAAATGCAAAATGCTAGTTTGAAGTTTATTTTTTGTTGCCGAAGTCCTTGATAGGCAAAACGAAACGACGGACGGAAGAAAGAAATTTGCGTTATGAATTCTAGTGCAATTACCATCAACAATTATGTGAAAACAAACCCTCGTCAGAATAAACACTACAAGGCTTGAGCTGTTCTCTACACAATCAATAAGAGTGAATCTGGTCGAGTGGATAATCTTTTATTGGTTGATGTTCTGCCAAAACATCACGGGCCCTACTTTATTAGTTCGTGTCTCCAAAAAGCGACCGTTACATGTGGGAGCGGGGAGCGCTGGAATGAAACAGCAAACAATTTTTCCCGCTGAAACAATAACACAGCCGCACCAGCTAAATTGACCACAAACCAAATAAGTCGCAGGGACTCCCAAACCACATTAGCGCGGATTAATTTGAGGTCACATGCCGTTGTTCGCAACGTTTCCTCTGTGGTGCTGGTCTTGGCGAATAAAATCTCTGGTGGATAACAACGTGCTGGGAAAACGATTTGCAACTATTTGTTACATGCGACTCTGATAAAGAGAGGAGAACAATGTACAATGCCAATACCCTGCCATTTCAAACAAGTTAGGTAGCTGTTGGATTTAGCACTCCAGGCGAAAACAAACGATGGTAACGGCACTCTAATAACCACGCTCGAAGAACGTAATTACGTGTTTATTATCGAACCTTTTTAATTCGAGCGATCGAGTCAAGAGAAGATGACGATTCCGATGTCACTGTTGGTTCGGTGGTTGCTTCGTGCGTTGCTGAGCGGTGACTGGGCACTGTTCGACGTTAAAACAAACAAAACATTCCCTGATAAGCAAGCGAGACGGCACTGCTGCACTTGCCAACAAAACCGACCGCAACGCACACTTAACACATCCCGAGCATTTCGCGCGTTCAATTCACATAACAGCGGCTCACCATCAAGCGGCGGCATTTTCAATTCGAGGAAGTCGCCATCGCGTTCTTCAAACACGACAGAGTCACGAGCAATGTCGCGCTGGCCGGCTTGGCGTGGACGGGCACAGACCATGCGAACGTCGAGCGGGAGCTCCTTCAGAATGACAACGACCTCGACGTGGCTCAGTCCGAGCAATTGGTGTCCGTTCACTTCGAGAAGCTCGTCGCCGGCCAGCAAGCGATTGCTTTGTCCCACTGGGCCCTCCGGTAATATGGACCTGGTTGAACAGTTCTCACGCACATAAGATTTTTGTTCAGTTAGTTGAAATGAAAAAAACAACAACAGGAATCATCACGCAACGAACAAAGGCTTCGTATGAAGATCAAAACCTTGTCAGGAACGCATGTGCGGTTAAGAAGCACAGTAGAATTCTCCTACAACGTCACTTCATAGGATCGAAGAAAAAGCATCGCTATTGGTGAACTGTCGTTATGGCCGAACTACAATAAATAGCTCCTAAAATGGTGTTTTAGCTCAGTGCCAGAGCCTGCAACCAACATCTTGGCTTATTGCGACGTGGAGTTTAAGAAAATACCTTTGACACTGCTTCTGGAGACTCACAAATTTTTTGCTCGAACCCCAAGGGGTCCCCGGTGTGTGGGTACGCCGTTAAGAACCACTGCGTTAGGCATTAAAATGCATAAATCACGCACTTGTTGCTACCACACCTGAAGATAAGTAATTGGAGCAGGTAACCACCAAGGGGTGGACACCACTTGATATTTGTATTCAACAAAAGTTACTGCGTATGACAAACGATTACATCTAAAGTTTACCAACGAATCTTTGATATCAGTCGGATTCATTTCCTTTGATGCTGAAAGCAAAAGTTTGTGTTTCTTCTAGAAGTAACAGATATGCGCCAAATAGGAGGAATCCCAACTCCGTCTAGTATGCTGGAAGCAAGCTTGAACACACCGTGATGGAAGACTACGTGGGCGTGCGCACGGATTAGATGTTTAACTTAAAATAGCATGATTGTCAAACACACTGTCCAAGTGACAGAAAAAGACGATGGATTTACTTACAGACAGAACCGCAAGTTCTGCAGCAATCAGGCCGCAGAAGCAATGCATCGAAAAGAGCTGTGGCATGCAACAGAGAGTACGTCAGAAACATAAGCTCTACGCAGGGTACAGCAACAAGTCCAAAAGTAGCGACATACTCCAGTTTAACTCGAGTCTTGGTCCTCGAAACGTGGTTAATGCCAATTACAACGTTATGCCCAAGTTAGGTGAACAGAAAAAGTAAGATTTGAACTTACAAACCTTAAACAGATATAAAATAAAAAGTTTTTCCTGAACCTAAAGTGTCTCTGCTACATTTCATACGTAAGTCGGTGCTGCCGTATTGATATTGCCAAGGACTTCTAGAACTATAGGCAAACACACAACATCTGCGTCAAATAACTTGTATTCTTCAGGAGGATACCAGAAAACAAGCCTTCTTAAATTTTTTTTTTTTTTTATAAAGAAATGCAACTAACCGGGTGGCTTTTGTAGAAAAAAGTTTGCAACCTAAATTACAAACAAATTATAGTACTTTCTGCAAAAGTTGGTGCAAACATGGTACAGTGTACCTTTGTTGTTTGAAGCTACCGAGGCAAGAACGTCACCAATGAAGACTGGATGTTTAGCAAACAAAATAGTGTCAGCTTGAAAACAAACGAAGTTGATTAAAAGCCATATACACATTTATAAGTTGAGCATATGGACTTGTCAACAGGAAGCTGTTTATGGAAGCAACAACGAAAGGCAATATGGTCCTGGTTTCAATTGTAGTAACAATCATGCAGAATTTATTTGTCACTTTTTGTTTCAGTATCATGTTGCAAAGTGGCAGAACAAATGTTGACGGAAACTTATTGACCCTGTTACAGTTAAGATTGTAATATATGTTTCCAATTTTTACAATATATTAAAGAAGCCTTGACAATAACTGAGGGTAAAACAAACAAGTTTCGAATCTTCATCCGTCAACACTTATCTCATGCTAATAAACGTATGCAGACACACAATGCCACTTGTAGTTATCTTTCTTTCAATTTTTGCAAGGTATTGCGTAAAATGTTGAGGCATTGCTGACGTCGACATCTTTGGTTCAGGGGCGCAACGACGGGGACACAATGGGCCGGGCGCGGAACCACTATGGGGAGCGCCCAAAAGTCCCAACAATGTCGCAAGTACTCTATTCAATACAGTGTATTTACTTCCGAAAAACCTCAGGTTCGAACATGGGGGCGCCAAACTTGTTTATTGCCCCGTGCGCCTTCTGAACTCGGTACGCCCCTGCTTTGGTTGTTAGCAACTCCTGTAAGATTAAATTTGAAGGTTAAGTCAACATCGCTGCTAAAATAAGCTTTGAACATAAGCTGGAGCCCCTCTCTTTCAGAAATTATTAGATCTGAATAGGCATCCTCGAAAAATTTCCAGCAACTACAAATCAGGTTCCAGATATTAAAAGCGCGTATGAATTAAACTTTTTCAGTTGTGTAAGATTTTGTTTGATTGGAACGAATATATCTAATTTTTGATAACTTCATTCTTTCACCAAGCACTAATTAATAAACGTAATTCACGCCTTTGCTGAAATAAAACCCATTCTACCAATGTGACACAACAAACCGTGATATGAGAAACACATACGATTATGTTTCGAATAACTCTCCCGTTAGTTTACTAAGCGATCACGTCCATGTCTACATGACCGGGTACACTGTTCATAACAGCATGCGATTTGAGTGTCTTACCTGATGTAATGGTGAGGCTGGTTGTTGTAATCAGTCGTTCCCTCCAAACTTATTCCCAAACCACTGGTGTAGCTGAACTTCTTCAACTGTGCCACCTGAAACGCGTCAACGCATCGCAGGTAACCGTAGCAACACAATAATTTTACAGGAACGTATCAAACAGACCAACATAGGTTTCCACGCAAAGACAAGCACTGCTTCTTGTTGTTGGCAGCTCGGCATCATTGCAGGGGATTTTCAAAAATTTAACGCCAAGTAACGCGTCCACAAAGCACACATACCACTATATCATTCTGAGATCCCATGACAAGCCTCCATTTCTGTTTGATTCGTTCTTCAACGTCAGGCGCCAATTCCTCTGAAACAACAGAGCAATTTGATGTAGAGAATCGCGGGCACACAGACTTTAGGTAAACAGCAAACTCGATTGTCCTCAGCATTTGAATGTTCAAGTGCTTCAAGAGCGCACCGCACTGATATACACTTCACTAAACATTTTTAAATCAAAAGGTTGTTTATTGCAACAGTAAGAATGAGATTTAGTTTCATGCTACTACTTCTATGCTTGATCTGGTTACTGCAAAATTCGTCGACGGCATAAGAGAAACCTTATTATGCTTGTCGGTGATCTTTCGGTGACAGCAGTGTGTCGCGCAAATCGATATGTGGGCTGGTCCAGGCAACAGCGAAAAGCTGTCAAGATGCAAGGCCGCAAGTGGTTTCAGAAAGAGCTTGAACTGAACAAAGTTTTGATGATTTTTAGTAAAATTTGAGAGAAAAATTATGCTTTTTGGTCAGTTATTGAAAAGTGTACATCTTAGCAGCTGGCGCTTTTCGATTGTGACAAACACAAAAACAGCACAGGGAACTTTCCCTAATCGGTGATGTGCCTTGTTGGGTGCGCCTGTAGAAACTGCTTAAAAATAGGTTGCTTTTCAATAATTTTACATAGCAACAGTTCAGCACAGAATTTGTAAGCGGCCTCCTTAAAAGAACTTCTGTGCTCAGTCTTGTAAAGTACATAGAGTTGCCAGATCGTGCTTATTTCTGAGATTTGTGCATATTTCTGAATAAGTTGCTTATTTTTGAGTTCTCATGTAGTGACGTCTTATTGCATATTCATTCGCAAAACTAACTCAAATTGAAAACGACTGTTGGCGAGATGTAACAAGTCCTCCCTTAAACCGAATGCTTTGATCTCCGCTTTGAACTCTTAGTTACTGGGACTTATGTGAACAAGAGCCGAAGATTTCCGCTCAGTAGGCGAACCACACGCTATGTTAACATTCAGTGGCTGAGATTCTTGGCTGTGAAAGGTTTTCCTTTGAAAGATCCTGTTGTATAGAATTTGTTGTGACATGGCAATACTTCATTCACGCGCATCTTGGGCGAACGTCAATTGAGGTTATATTTGATGTTTAAACAGTTTTAACCGAAACGCGAAATTTGGTAACCCTGTACGTAATTTTATCTCCAATGACATTGCAGACAGCACACGACAGTGTCCTTTGGCAAAAAAAATGAATTTTGCATGGGGTCTTCTGACCAGCAAAGAAAACATTAAGACCCACTTTAACATAATGGTTTAACGTTAGTTTTATCAAATCAAATGCTTTTTAACCAGTTTCCAGCGAAGATCGCAACCTAAAATTCACCGGGTATTCGCTGCCCGAGATAAGCCTGTCTGTAAAAACACGATGTGAAGGCTCAAACCGGTCAACTGCTTAGCTTGGGTTCTATACCAACTAAGATCTGGTGTCATACATTTTGGAAAGGTACTAGAAAATTTGTCACCTACAGGCTAATTGCCTGTTAATTTATCAAATTAACTGGATGAACGAGATAATCCCCACAAACTTTGCTTTTGTAAAACGTCTACATAAATGAGGTCCAGGTCTATGGACTCGGCACTCCCTGCCAGTAATGTAACTGTAGCGCACACATGCGTAGTCAACTGTGTAAACACTTTACAGTCACGGTTTTGGAAAGCTTGGACGTAGACAAGAATGATTCACACTTTGCCTCTGGCTGCAAACAAAATGATTCACACCTTGCCTGTCTTGGCAAGAGCAGCTACTTGGTCTCGTGACACTCGATCCCGAGCCACCAAAGTTACTTCACACACATTCCAGGGTCCATGCAACAACAGCCTGTACCGCTTCGTCGAAGTGTTGGACAACGACCAAAACACCACGAACTGTACAAACAACGAATTCCGCTTTATTGCTTGCACCGCCTTTAAACAAACCTTGTAATCACATCCGCCAACCTCGTATGAAATAAACGCAGCTATCTCCAAAGGATTGTCCGATACGTTACAACCCTGTTTATAAGCGATTTAGGGGCTGGTGTTTCAGAACACTTTAAAAATAATGCTGCCAGTCAATAATTTTAATGTGAAATGCGCGTTCGAAGTGCTCTTCGCTTGTTATCGAATAAAGCTGAAAATGCAGACATGTGATTTGATTGGCCAAGCACCACTGAAGACACGCAACTCATGCGTCTGCTGAAAACACTAAGAAGTGGGAACTGCACCGTGACATGAAGAACAGCACTGCTATCCAATCGAGACACTGAAAAGACAAGCGAGTGAAAAAAGTAACAGAAAAGCAAAAGGTTTGACTGCACCATAAAAATGCCATCAACTGTGACATCACTAGAAAACTATGCTTTGTTCGCCTGACCTGCGTTCTCATGTGTCGAGTTTATGCACCGCTGCCTCTGATACCAAGCATGGTATGCTCACTAAAAGCAGATTCTCGGCAACTGGTGTTCAGCATGATGTGCGAACAGAATGTTTGCAGTTCAGCCACTCCTTACCGGCAATTCATCAGCACAAATGCAGGCATAAACTTTTGGCTCTTAGTTCAGTCTCCAACTGAGTCGAGGTGAGTTAATGTCAATTAATCTGACTCTTACAACACATCCTTTATTGCCAGCTATCAGTTTCTTGCCTTATTAAAGAACCTCTGTAAGAATGTTCGAAGCAAAAATGTTTTCTGATGATGAAGACGCCGTTAGAAATTCAGCTCCTATGATGAAGAGTCTCATTAGAGGTTCTTCTCAAACTGCATCACATTCTCTCTGCAATGAAATGTTTGCCGTATTGTCTGCACTCGGGGTTTATTGAAAGCGTTTCAAGCAAATTTAACACAAGAAAGCTCGCAAACAGACTGACTACACTTCACGTTTCCAGCAGCACCAGCTGCTTAGAAAATGCGAAAAACACGCGCATATTGTTTTCGCATTGAAAACAACCCATTAAAAATTAATCTTAGTTCAGCGACCAGGATGAGCCAGAAAAACAGAATTATAAATAATTAAAACCACCAAGAAACGTAGTTAACAACGGTCCGCTTTTTATCAGATTGCCTTTGCCAGTCGCTCTTATCATTATAAAATCAAGAATTGATGCATTCAAACGGAAATTGATGCTCCACAAACTGCATAAAAATATCAGGAATATCCAGGTGTCTAGACATCCCTGGCGAGATTGCACGGAAAACTTCGGTAAACATTTTGTGCGCAGATCGCATTCAAAATAACCTTTTTGCTGTTCAATGGCCAAAAAATATAAATGGTTTTGTGAAGCAAAACAGACAAAACAAAGTCAAGCAAAAATTATCGTCTTCGTAGAACAATTAACCAAAAGCAAGACAATAATAAACTCACTGAAATCGATCGCAGGATCGCTGGCGCGGTTAATCGTCGTATCGGATGTGGTCGTGTTCTCCTCGGTCTGTGGGAAATAGTTTTTCACCAACTTTTCCGTAACAAAGACTTCGCGCAAAACCATGGTAAGAAAGAATCATTTTAACTTTCCAGGTAAAAGCATGAGCAAGTCTTAGTTTGAAACTAGAAAACCACCTTGTTTTTCTTTGGAAGTCTAGCCATGGTAAGGTCGACCACAGCACCAGTTGACTTCAAAGCAGCGACAGCTTCTTGACTCGAAACAGATTCTCCGTCCAGTCTTTTGCCATCAACCTAAATGTCGACACAAAAAATGTTTTAAAATCAAGAGTAGTTTCGCATGCGACGTTCTTAGAAGACTCGTAAGAAAACTGACAACAAGCTACTCGCTAAGTGATGCTCAGACACCATTTGAAACAGATTTGTGCTACATTCAAAACTTTGTATTAACAGTTGAGACCGGAACACGTATTTGCACGTTGTGCTGAGGTGGGCCTTTATTACAGGCACATGCAGTTCGGGAATCCAAGGCATTAAAATCGACAGGTAGTTGAGAGCGGTGACAACAAACACTCGTTCACAGAGTACACACGCACGGCGATAATCTGGTCCCCCGCTTGTATCCTCCCATCCACATCGGCCGCAGACCCTGGCAATACCGCTTTCACGTATATTCCAGTGGAGTTGTCATCCTCTTTATCTTCTGCAAAGACGAAAGGAAACTCAGTGCTCACCATTCGCTTTTGTAGCGTATAATAAATTTCAGATTAACATCAGCGATCATTATAACACATACATTATACATTTTTCAACCCAGCAGTGCAGTATTCGGAAAAGCAAAAATTTGGTTAATTTTTTGAAATCAACTTTTATTGGACAGCTTGAAATGGCAGCTTTTTCACAAAGTCGATTATACGCAAGCACTATTTACTCAGGAGAACAATCGTTCTAACTTGTTTTTGTCATAGTACGAAACCAATGGTTTGAAAAATTTGATGAGTGTGCTCTACACTTGAGATTTCAGTAAATGAAACAATAAGCATTTAAACCGAGCGATCAGTCAAAGCTACACTTTGCACGAACCAGGTAAAAAGCCAGCAATGGTGATTCCCAGTCCCTTTTCGTCCTTCACCAGCTGGACATTATAATAACGAGTATCTTCAGGAAAAGCATGTCTCAGCGGTACGGGTGTTGAAACATCACTGCTGCCTAAAAAATATTCAAGTGTTGTGCACTGACACACTGAAAATAGCTTGTAAAAAAACACCAGATGCAATCTTACGTTACGCAAAAATCGGTGATGAAACCACACTAGCAAAGTACAAGAATGGCGCGTTGTTGTCTACCCCACAAAAAGAACCTACTGTCACTTTCGAAGTCGTCCGACGAAACCGACTCAGCACCATGACCGTGGACGTCTTGCTGCATCTCAGCAACATGCTTGTCTGGAAACGAAAGTTCTGATTCTTCATCATCGACTGCACCGCGAGCAACCACCAGTCTGTGAAGAATACATTAGCAGCAAGGTGAGACGCGCTCCGCAAAGTACCACAATCTTAAGTATCACTTCTGTGAACTTTACCGCAATATTTTACTCGGACGCAAAAATGAAAACGTCTGCTGTGCATTGAGGTGCTCAAAAACGCTTCCAAATACCTGACGACCATTCCACATTGACGTAACACTTGAGCAGCCTGCTCCGAGCCCATGTGCGTAACATCCGTGTCGCCAATCCTTAGGATGTGGTCGCCGGACTGTAAACGACCGTCAGCATCGGCCACGCCG
>Ga0210059_1016200_pt1 | contig 10780 bp, 5 predicted proteins | sample Ectturendosymbi2_FD_188042 | JGI IMG/M metagenome (GOLD analysis project Ga0210059, IMG submission 188042) | Ecteinascidia turbinata endosymbiont from Florida, USA - Sample 2 (SPAdes) (version 2) | ecosystem: Host-associated > Tunicates > Ascidians > Unclassified | place: Key West, Florida... | reverse complement strand
TTTTGATAAAATGTTGTTGATACTAAAATTGGAAAAAATGGTGCTATCGTCCATAAACTATAGACCAGAGGTGGGGAACCTATTTACTATCACGGGTCGCATAAATCGTGGATTATCGCTGGGGGGGCCGCAAATAACAATTAATTTCGTCCTAAAATTCTACCTTTATCTTACTACGAGGGATAGAGACTGTATGACGTACTATCTTAAGGGTTAGAGGCTTATGGCTTGCTGTCTAAGTAACTTTTTATCATGGAGCTTGCTTTTTGCGCAATCTTGTACTCTAAATTGGGTAAGGAAAATTCTGATGCGGGCCATAGCAAATGTTCACTCGGGCCGCATTTGGCCCGCGGGCGTAGGTTCTCCACCCCTACTATAGATAGATCGAACAAAAAGCATTTAAAAATCCTGTTTCTAAACCTATAGTTTTAAAAATGTCCTGAATATTTTTTTAACGAACGTACCAAGATTATTGTAGATTGTACGAATGACAGCTTTTCCAGTCACATCCAGTTGGCGACTGTTCAGCTGTTGCCTTCCATTGTCAACCCAATACACATATCTGTTGACCGGGTCAAAGGTCACCGCAACAATTTCAGCCAATGGATCATACGTCTCAATAACCGGGTAGTAGTGCGTTGCATCGCGATCAGGAGGCACCAGGCTTTTCATTACAATCCGATTGCCATCAGCCACAAGAACAAACGAATCAGGTGCTGCAACAAGGCAATTTTTCCAAAAATGTTTCGAACGATTTCCATAATATTCAACAAATCTGTGCACCAACATGAATCAATAGAAACAAAATAACCCTTAAAACTCAATAAAGCATGCAGCATCACTCAACATGACCATACACTGAACATTTACAAAAAACTTGAAACATTTTTGAAAAGTACAGTAGTTCATACTTTTAAGTATTTAAAAGTTTGTTGGCGGTCCGGAAATATTGGACTGATTGTCAAGTAAAATTTATCTTTCAACAAAAAGTGCTCAACAGTTCCAACTGAAGGAAAAGTATATTTTCGTTTCTTTCGTCACGACAAATGATGCCTTTTAAACAACGTTCTAGCTATATTGTTGGCAAGACAATGTTCTGTTTACACTAGCAAGGTATTTTCAACAACCTTTCTATTTATTCACTGGCAAAGAAAGATTGTTTAAACACGACAGGAATTAAGCATACAAACGCAGTTTCCGTTGTTGTTGTCAGACTTGGTTCTTCCACTTTGATCTGAGCACAGGCAGGTAAAATCCGTCTCGTCAGCTGAAACGCATATGTCGTTGCACCTGGGTTTCGTCTTGCATGCGTTGGTAGCTGAAAAATATAAATTAGTAAGTTTTGCAGATGGTGTTCAGTCCTCTCGAACAGCGACACGTTCCATTGCGGCTGCTGGAAAAGGAGATGCTTCTTTTTATTTATTTTTTGTATAGGTTTATTTTTCGAGAAGCTGATTGTCAAATGCAATGACAGCACAAGAAGTATATTTTGTTTTCTTCAAAATGGAGCTAATAAAAGACAAAAAAGTGAACTCATAAACGCATCCAAATCTGACTCTTAAGACATGATCTACATGTTCGAGTTTCATTCTTTCTTATATCTCCTTTACTCATCAAAAAAGCAGAAAAACAACTAAGCAACAAAAAATCCACATCAGCATAGTGTTTTTGCACTTATTTCACATGAAATGACGTCACCACATGAAGGTTTTATTGAAAGTCGCAGGAAGCGCTTATGAATAAAAAAAGTATTTTGCCAATGCAGGTGGCACAACTGCAGAACAACAAACGAAACGTATTGACATGCAGAAGCAACATGTGGTTGCTCATTTTCCGCAATTAAGGTCTGAAACGTTTTTGTAAAATGCGATACAATATAATTCTAGGCCTAAAGATCCTTGTCCAACAAGCAAAATTAAACGACCAAGCAAATAAATTGGGCTGGTATTTTGGCATTTGTTTCTAGGGTGGGAACCAGTCGTTAGATCAAAGGGTCATTGGTTTGGAAGAGAGTCATGCAGCTTAACAGCAAAATAACTCATTTTTTCACACCACTTACAGATTTAAGAAGAGCCAACTTTATATGACTTACTTGAGTTTGAAGCGCGAAGCGTGGCGTATTTCACGCCAGTTGGGCGCTTAACCCCAACAATCAGATCTGTTGCGACATTCCCGCCAACTGGCATAGTGTATATCCCGCCAAGCTCCCAGTCAGTGAAGTACAGGTTGTCGTTGCTCATAGAAATCCCGAACGGCAACTTCATTTGAAAACAACATAAAGTGTGAAGGGCGCAGACCGGTAAATTCACCCGAAACGCTTGATTAGCTGAGAATCATGAACTAATTTCACAACTAGCTCACCTCTGAAGTGGAAAGTGGCTTGCCCTAAGAGCAGTTACCGCCAGTGGTAAGTAGGAGCCAACCCCATACTTAAGGTACGGGACAAATATACCTCTCTAGCTTGAAACTTGACTTGTAGTGATATTGTCAGTCGAACGGTTTTAGTTTGCTGGTCAACTTGGGAAAACATGGTAATTCGGGAAAGTGTGATTTAAATTAAGTCTAAAGACAAATTCACCACATTGCAGTTCTTTTGTCAGTGTACTGTAGTTAGCGTAGAATACGCAAATCATATATACAAGTAGAATAGCTTATGGTTTGCTATATCGCAGCTTGAGAGGAAGACTAGGATATGTCAGCAAGTAGCAAGATCTTTTTTTGAGCGAGTTTTTGAAACCACTGCTTGGCCACACTAGATCTCGGGGCAGGTGTTGAGCAGCCTTTCAATTGTCTCATCGTCCAGCACCGTCAGGCCATGCGGTCCGTGGGGAGTGGCAAGATCATACAATAGGAAAAGTAAGTATTCACCACAATGGGGATAAGCAAGAAATCGATTGGCAAATTTTTAATAGGAAATCGATTTCACGTAGAATTACGCATCCTCAGTCCTGAAATCTTATTCATTCTGCTACAGACCAAATTAAAATATGCAAAAACTCTTCAACCCATCCTTTTCCGGCAGGTCTTGAAATTGCTGGGATTACTACTGCGTGGCCTGTTTTAAGTCGATGCTTTGGAGCATAGTTACAGACAGGAATGAAAAGAGCATATAGTTGCAGTTATAGATAGGAATTAAAACAAATGGATTAAAAAGTGTGAAGAGAATAAAAAAAGAAAGAGATACAGAGGTCAAAAAACGAGCTAAGTTAGGTACGGAAAGGAATAAAAATAAGCAGTTATAGACACGAATAAAAGCAAGAGATACCCGAAACTTACTTCCATTTCAACTGGACTGGTTTCAAGTTTTAACTTTTGTTCCATGATTGTGTCGTATCGTATGAGTTTCGGGGTATCTCTGTAAACGATGGTACCGTTTGCCTGGACGATCGCGTTTCGCCGGTGAGAGTCGGTGATGTACAAATATTTGTTGTGATAAGCTAATCCGTTCGGATTTTCGACTTTAACGGGAAGGGTTCTCGGATTTCGTCCGTCCAAGTCCAGTCTAATTATTTTAGGCTCTGCTCCCCAATCCGACACGTACAGGAAGCTGCAAGAATTTTTCTTTGTGAGAGATTGCGCCAAGTTTGAGATGAGGTAAAAATCGCCGGAAACTTTCGCATGTTTTTATCTTGTCGAGATAACGCAGGTCTTCGATGACGCATCCATACGCAACTTTCTAACAGTTTCATATTTTTGACTTGCACTGATTAATTGTTTGTGATGAAAACAAGAAAATTATTTTTGATTAAATAAAGACGTAACATACACAGCTTGAATGAAATGAGTGACTTTCGAAACTTTTTAAACTGTTATAGCGAATAAAACAATCACATCAAAAATATGATGCTAACATTTTGGTCAGTTACGGAATGCTGAAAATGCCGGATGTTTTGCAAGTTTTGAAAAATCGTTGATTTGCTGAAAAACTACAGAGTTTTTTCAAATTACCTGTTGTCCGTCGCACCAAACATTTTTGAAAAATGTAAATGTTTTAAGAGTCATACCCTTCTTTTCTGTGACAAAATTTTCATTCTCTTACACTTTCATTTGTGAAAACCGTTGCAATATTCTCCATGTCAAAAATTTATTCTTAAATGCTCAGAAGCTCACAACTGCCATGTATAAAACACATCTTCCGCATAGAACAGCACATGAACCACATAACACAACACACGAACTACATCTGCCACATGCAACAACACTTCGTTTCCACCAACTAAAAAATCATGAGATTTTAAATATGTCTGGAGAGCTTTGTTTTGATTTCCAAAAAAACTTGACTAAAGCGGAGTTGAAAGTGTTTTAAGACTGGAAGTTTTTGTAAGACTTAAATAAAGTTTAACTTATTTATGAGAGTTAAGAAGGGAATCGACAGATCACTACTTCCTTAGTTGCATTTTTCAGAAAACTGCTATTTAAAATAAGAAGAAAAGTTGAGATTGGTGACAACAGTTTCTCAGTAGCCGTTACTGGTTTTTGAGTAGCCTGTAGTACAGTTTTTTAAATTTGCAATGTGTGCAAAAAAAGTTTGAAAAACGCTTTGTTTAAAACAATTAAAAACCTTTCCGCAATTGTTTTTTGTGAATCAGTCACAATGACCTTTTTTATAAATCAAAAAATGCTCGTCACATCTTATTCTCACCCTGATACGTTGTCGATCACCACATCTCTCGGTTTGCTTAACACAGACCAAGTGATGATTTTCCGTTTGTTCTTGTTGCGAAGATCTATCATTTCCAAGCGATGAAAAGGAACGTTTCCACGGTGCATTCCAACATTAGTAAAGTAGAGATACCTGTTCACCCAATCCACACACAAACCTGCGACAAAATGTCCATTACGTTATGTCCTTTTACGCTGTCTAATGAGGCGTTTTACTTTCTTCATCGGAAAAAATTTTGTTGGAAAAAGATATTTAGGAATAAAAATTGAGAAAGGATGGTGCGTCTTTTTTCTGCGATGATGCATGCAGCGTGTTCTAACACTTGGCAAACACGTTTGATCTAGTGTGAGACAAGTAATGCACCATTCCAACAGCTGAAGTTGATTATTACAATATTATTATTGATAGTTAGATTTAAATTTACTGAGCCATTGACAGTTAAATGTGGCTCAATATAAATCCAGAACTAGTTGAGATGAAGTTGTTGCAGTCAGCTGAGAACCAAGCCTGAGCCAGCCCAGATTCCAATCTATAGAGAATTACGATTATTGTTTTGCTTAAGTCAGTGTACAGTGACGTTAGTGGATCAAGCGTTAAGTGTTTCATGGCTGGTTATTTTCACAAGACAGCAATTTGATTTAATTATCGCTCAGGCCAAGTGGACGCGAGCGATGAGTCGACTGCTGGATGTTTCTTCAAAGACGACAACAAATTGATCAGCTTTCCGACGACGACACGAATATCAAGACTGATCGGACCGGTTCGCGTCACCGGTCGTGCTACAGTGCCTTGAGGCGACTTCTACAACTCACGCTTGTAGATAACGAGCCTAAGAATATACACAGCAGTGCTTTACGTTACGCATTGGCCGCGACAACATTTCAGGCCGCTTTGAGTCGGCGCGTAAGCTTGAAAATGATTTGAAGAAGGCTCTGACCCTCTGACCACATTTTCAAAAATGTAGTTGATATACGAAAGCGCTTTCGATTAACTTAGATTAAAGCAGCTGCATGGCACAGATATTATTCACGTTAACTGTTCTATTGCAGACAGCAGTCTTCTTGAGAGATTTCATACTTCTGCTGCAAAATCGTTGGATGCCTCATCCCTCAGAACCAGATCCCATTGGAATATCTTGACGACTTAAGTCTCACTCCTATTACATCTCCTTCGTCAGTTCCACATCTTTATTGCTTTTGTCGCAGCACACTTTGTGGACCCTGCCCTTTTTTCTCTATGCCTTGTTTTTTTTCAAAAATCTTTTCAACTGTTCATCGTGTTTTCCTCTCACTGTGCAGCTGCCTTCATGTAAAACTCAATCCGTACATAATTCATTTTTTCACAAAGGGTCAAAACTTTGGAATTCACTGCCTGCTGTGGTTTTGGCTTCATGTTCTCGTTAATTCCGTTTTAAAGAATTTACGTTCTCCAACAAGATCAACGACGTTTGGCATTTCACGGTGGTGACACTCACACAACTGCAATCTTGTGCATGTTTCGCTTGGGCCTCAGTAAACTGAATATCGATGTCCACGACAATCGATAGTGCCAATGCGGTTTTGTTAAGACCGACCAACATATATTCTTTGAATGTCCTTCCACCTAAACCTCACGCCAATTCCTACTGTCGAGGCTTCAAAAGATTCTTGTAGGTAGATGAAACTGTCATTTCATTTTCAAATACTTTCATTCGGGCATCTCGATTTACTCAGTGATTTACCTGTACTGCTTTTGAAGTGGACTTGTTTGTTTTTCTCTAAACACCCGCTGTTTTAAATAGAAATTAGTAATTACTCACTCTAGCTTTTTGTTTTTCGTTCATGTGTGCCCGTAAACAGTATCATCCATTTATTTCCTTATTTTGCATATCAGTTGCGCTTTGCGCGTTCTCTTTTCATGGATTCTTCTGTGTTTATCTCGTTTATATTTATTCGTCTTCTTCTGGCTTATACTGCGGTCATCTCTTTTCTACTATGGTAGAAATAAACTGGTGATCATTCCAGGCCTAGCCTGCCATCACTGGCGTTTTCTAATCAACAAAAAAACAAGCCGCGCGGTTCACATGAAAATAAAGCGCTGCTTTTATATTCTGAAAGTTCAAACTGCTTTGCATATGAACCTCGCTATGAGTAAATGAACAATTTGTAGAAACTAACCGTCAACAGTGCCAATCCCGTCTTGCAAGTACACTTCTGTAGGCGACTCATTCATGGGTTTGCGATATATGGCGTTCATTGCAACATCGCTCCAGTACACCATCTGTCCGAAAACATGGCGCGTCTTGTAAATCAACTCGGTTTTTGCACACCACTTTTTCAGTTGATCTCTTACAGCACACCAATGTCGTTTACAAAAAAAGTAATGCCTGTTCAAATACAAAAAAGACATAAACTCAAATCGAGGTGATTTGCCTTGTTTTAAAATTGTTTTGCTTTTGCTACGTTCATGCTGCAGATTTTTGGTTAATTTTACTTGGACTTCATTTTTGAAATGCAGCTAAATGCAGTGTTTTGTAATTTTTTGCTTGAAGATCTTTGCACACGTAATATGCAAGATGCATCAAGGGGTTTCAAAATAATATCGTGTTCAGGACTGAATATTCTCATGGAAACGTTTATGTTGATTGAAATTGCTATTTGGAAACGAGATTAATTCACTTTGTCAATTGGGTCAAAGTCCACTGCCGATGGTCGATGTGATTGGGCGAACATTGTAGGTATTTTCGAAGCGCCGCTGTTCATCGAGACTTGCATCACGGTGCCGTCTTCCAGGGATGTGTAGAGCAGGAATTTATCTGGAACTAAAGAGTCAACGCACAGTCAGAAGAGTGTTTGTATTGGGCAACATTTCAGTCGCAACGGGGCGTTTTTGCATAAAAAAATCTTTGCCACGTGGAACGACATTCATGCGAAACCAAATTTATCAACTCCCCTCCCGCTGAACTCGTTCGTTTCTCGCATCAGTCGTGCAACCGCTTCTTGTACGGCTAATAAAATACTCGAACCTGTTTCAACAGTTCAATCAAGCATCAAACAGATCAAAGAATTGTAATTGTCATTTGTGCATTTGTCTTTGTCAAGTGCGCAAACACAGAGCACGTGACAAGTAACAAGCTGCTGGCTGGAGAATTATCCATCAATCTTAGGATTCCTCCGAAAAAGGTCATTTGCAAAACTAACCCAAATTTTTAGAGTATTTTAGCAGTCGCAAAAGAAACAATCGATGTTAGCTTATTAGAATTACTGTGCAAGTGAAACAAGGACGCACAAGCAGACAAGTATCTTGTTTCTTTGTATGTGCAAGATTGCTGAATCATTTGAATAAGACAAAATTTGCCAAGTCATGATAAGCGTAAACTTACTAACGCAGTTTCGTCCATCGTCACCCAGGACTAGCCCAGTGCCGGAAGGGCATGAGCATCGGTATTCTTCTGAAGATACTGGCAAACACAGGTGACTGCAGTGTCTCTGCTTCTTCCAGCAAATGTTGGTTACTGACATAAGCACAGAAACGTTTTTACAGCTATTTTCATTGCGTTAACTATAACTATTTTTGGATTGTGGCGTTGATCGCAGCGAAGAATAAAGCTTGAAATAGACTTTTACAGGCGAATAGAATATAGAATAAATAGACTGTTTCTGAATCTTAACAACCTTTGTGTGTATAAAATTGCCTGTACTACTGCAATTCCGCGATGTACATAATTTAACCCAATACATTTCTACAATATGCATGCAATTCACACTTTAAAAACTGTTTGAGTTTCTGAGATAGTGTATTTTGCAAGGGATATTTTCTACGACATTATTTCCACGGACATAATGGTTGATTGGTCTGTTTGTGATCCTACTTTTCGTCTTCTTTGTTTCAAAACGTCATAAACTTCACTCGACCACCTTCTCTACTAGGTGGTTGCATCAGATGAATTCTCTACAGTACATAGAGCTACCTACAACAGCGCAACATAAAACGTCGAGTCATTTCTGCAATCGCAAGTAGACGGGAGAAAACGCCCTTGCTCCCTATTCTAAGTAAAAATTGTTGTTTGAATTACTTCCTTACTTTCGAAATTGTTGAAAATATAAAAAAAATGTTCACACGCAAAAGCTCCACGCATGCCTTCCCTTCAACACTTACTTCTGCTGTGAGTTTGGAGTAAAGTGTTCACGATAGCTATTCCCATTGGCTTCGAGCCCATCCTCTTCACGGTCGGATGCAAATGCTGGCCGAGACTGGTCACTGAGTAAATCGCATGTTTGTTCCACACGCTGCAAAAAAGTGAACAGCATGTTTTATTTGCCACTCAGAAAAATGTCATTGCTGGCTTTAATATTAACTCAAACTATATTTGAAGTTTTCATAAAAAGTGAAAGGAAAAAGTCCTTCCCTCAAATACCGAAGTTAAAGAAACGACTTTTTCGACCTCAAAAGAGGATCATATTTTTAGCAAGTTTTTGTAAACATGTCACTGATGTTGGTTGCAGGGTGGCGGAACCGGGGGCCGCATGGGCCTCGGCCCACACTCTTTTCTGGGGGGTCTGGCCCCTCCACTTTTACTAGTTACGTTGATGTTCTCAAGTCAGTGAAGCATAGATAGGGGTCGTTTAGTGCTTATAAAACAGTTTATAAGATTGCTTGAACATGGTGACAAAAGTTAATAATGTCATATTTTAATGCTTGTGACGTTACAGTTGCGAATTCAAGCTACAACAATTTTCCATAGTTTTTTGACATGCACTTGTGTTCCCCACTTTGAAAAAGGTTCCTTCACCATTGGTTGCTTGTATGACGTGCTCTTGCCTCAGATAATTCAAAAATAAAAGTTTCGACGATTAAGCACACATAACAATTTACGAAATATCGAAGTAGACCAAGACATTGAACCGGTTGATTGCATATTGTATCTCACATCTCGTGCAATACATGCGGGATGCCGGTACTGTGTCTTACCCAAAATATAGGCGTTGTTTATAATATGCTAAACCGAATCCTGGAGAGTCAAAAGTCAGGGTGAAGTCATAAATCGTAGTGTACGAGTTTCCATTAAAATCGCAACTCTCTATGGTTTTCCTCGATCCGTCCAGCCAGTATATGCGCCTGTAAAATATTTTCAACGCTGATTACAAACGACCTTGTTGCGCTGTTCAAGAAGCAATTGGACAGAAGTTGCAGCTGATCTCTAAAGTCTTGAAAATTTAAATGTCGAAAAGAAGCACAAGCATCCAGCAAGAAACATGGATTCGGCTTTAATTCTCGGTTCAATTAAAAATAGCTCAAACGGTTTGTGGAAAGGAAACTGGCAACAAAGCTAGCCGGCGTTGAATCGAAGATGCAGAACATCAGCAAGATTTGTTAAGGACGCCAAACTTTGAATTTTCGGAATTAAACGGAAAGTGTGATCTGCAGAGCTGACTCATTTTATCTCTGCACGGGTGTATATATTTCAATACATTTTTTTTCTTAAGAAACAATTTAATGGGTTGTATCTCTCCGACCTTCCAACCCTGGGATTGTTGAATGTCGATATTTTTTATAAAATATGAAATACGATCTGCTTCTATGGAAAGGTCGTGCAGTTAAAAAATACTTTATGGTGTATCATGCTATGAAACAATACGTCTAAAAACTTCAATAAACTAAACTTTTGAGAGGTTTGAACTCATTTTCGATAAGAAAAGCAGAGATAGCTTTTTAAAACCGCTTTATCTACACCAGGTAAATTGCCATGCAAACTGAGTTTAGGAATTGTTCCTTCTTCCATTTTGCCAACGGTTGTTTAAACATTCTCAATTCAAATAGTTTTCAAAGTTTAATAATATTCTTTTCTTGTGTTGTGAAAAGGAATAAAGGAATGTGTAGTGAGTAGAACAACAGTACAAACCTCATATGGCGATCCAATGCAACTTCGTTCGGCCAAACCAAATCAGCGACGATGATTCGATGTCTACTCCCGTCCATAGCAGCACGTTCTATAGTGCCTTTCGTTTGGTCGCTCCAAAACATCAGCCTGCGCAAAAAGTTCAACTCAGATTTTTGTTTTGATCTCCTACCACCACATTAACGAAAAAAGCTCCAACATATGCTATTTTGTAGATGATTCATTTGTTGGAAAAAGAG
>Ga0210059_1016199_pt1 | contig 10781 bp, 3 predicted proteins | sample Ectturendosymbi2_FD_188042 | JGI IMG/M metagenome (GOLD analysis project Ga0210059, IMG submission 188042) | Ecteinascidia turbinata endosymbiont from Florida, USA - Sample 2 (SPAdes) (version 2) | ecosystem: Host-associated > Tunicates > Ascidians > Unclassified | place: Key West, Florida... | reverse complement strand
GTAATATATTGGGCATTTTTGTTATTGAAAAATATATTTTTCTACAACTGAACTACTTAAAAAAGCAGACGTCGGATTGGAGCTGAAATCATAAAATACTCCCATTGCTGGATATTTATGCCACCATCACCAGCGGTGCTATTGTGCTCCGGATTTGCCCATAACAACGAGAAGCTTGGAACTTGCACTTGCACTCCTACTGGGTGATTGTACCTTCTTAAGGTCGTAGTGGTCTCGAAAGGTGATGCTTTAGGTAGAAAATTCTGTAACTTAAATAAAAAAAAATGACCAAGGGAAAGAGATTTGCACCTTCTCCAGAAAGACACGGAATATGGGTAAGTTGTCTGATGCACTGTCTGTGTTGTGTATTGGTGCTGGAATGGTAGCCTAACCTACCTGTGTTGTTTTGAGATTATTGTTTGGGTACTCGTTAGGCTTATGCTGTAATCTAACAATCTAAAGAACAAGTTTGGTTCAGCCTACTGTTGAATTGGCAACCAATCCTTTTTGGTTTTAACTTGCCCTTTTGTGCTGGCAGTGATTATAAAACCAATACTGCATCGGAGCACTACTCATACTATATTATTGTCAGTAGAGTTATGCTGCTGTAGTGTAGGCTTGTCCGTTTTTCTTGATGTATGCCCTTATTGCTGTGCGGTTTGATTTTGACGTTTTCTTATCTAGAGTCTTTCATACAGGACTCAAGCTTGTTTTTTGATTAGTTTGGCGTTGTTACCATGCTTTACTTCATTACTTTAGTTTTGTGGCTAAGTATACAGTCTACATATTTGGAGAGTTTTATGTAGGCCTACTTGATTTTTGGTGCTGAAGATCTTTGATATTTTTTATTGATTTATCCATTTTACTCTTTGTCTTGCATATTTACTATTTTAGGAACTGACAACAATTAAATTTAATCTTCCATTGGAAGTAAACTATTTGATCTGATTTTTGCTGAAGTCTCTTGAATTGTGAAACTTAGTAGGCTATGTATTGATATTGAACAATTATCATCACAGTGCATATGATCGAGTCCTACTAGTAGTAAAGCTTATTCTGATACAACTCAGCGCAAAGGTGGGATAACAAAGTATAATACTGGAAAATTATAGAAATTTCAAGAAAGAGCTGAATTGCATGCTCAGTGGGCAGAATTATACTATGTAAACATCATATAGTGTTTGATTCTTTGCTGTGAAAAGATTTCTGTCTATAATAATATGAAAGAATCATATGAACCATGTGATTTACAGACTAGTTAAAATAGAACCACTCTCTAAAATCATGTAACATATCAAATTGACTCAGTAAAATCTTCCTAAGATGGTAATAAATAAGTGGAGTAGACACTATTTCAAAATTATTAAACAAACTTCATGAATGTAAAAGAAAAAAACAATTCTGATGTGTAAAAAAAAAGTTCTAGTGCTGGTGCATGGGAGAGAAGAAATGCTTAGAGGGCTAGTATCACCCATGAGTAGACCCATAAATTTGACTAAGATAAATTAATTTTCAAATGACTTGAAAATCACTTGGAAATTAAAATTGCTTGTCACTGGGGATTTATAGCAAATTTTCTCTTGGTTTCCAAAACTCAAAACTCGTAGATTTCTGTTTTTGGGCAACAACATAGTAATAAAATATTTTGTTTATCGCTGACTCCTGGTCCATATTGCAGGCACAATCGAACAACACAAGAGAACAAAAAATGTTTAGCCATAGCGAATTGCAGAATAGGTATTTGCACAAAACCAACACTGATAGGAACAAAACACTTTAACAGTGCCCTATAATGTATTTCACCCATCATCATATAGGGATCCAATAGTGGGATAGAAACAAAGGCATTCTAACATCAAACTTTGAGGTAAACAGCTAACAGAAAAGAAAAAAAATACAAAATACATCAGATGGGATGCACATTGGTGCACATAGGCATGGAAACTGTTCTGATCAAGGTTTCAAACATTTTGCAACACATTTATCATGAGATTGACAGCTAATTTTAGCAGCATTCCTGAATTTTAAAGCAGGACTTGGCAGTTAACGTGTTACATTTCTTACTTTTTGTTTGTTTGGTTTGCGCATGTTGTTTGCATGTTGGAGATAATAGACAAGAATCACAAGAATATACCAAAATCCTGTTTCACATAATCTATTTGTTTACATTCTTGCTCATCATCATTTCAAAATCAATTTTCTGTTTGCCTTCAAGGATAAAAGTTTTGCCTCACATAAATCAGTTTCTTGTAAGCCTAGTTTAGGTCAAATAGAAAACAGAGCTCTGCTGTTTGTTCTGCTATCAGTAACAACTATTTGATACTATGATGTATGAATGTTAAGGTTTTGAAATATTATTTTGTGTTCACATACAAAGTTTATAAAGTGTTACTCACAAAACATGCCATGATGTTCATTCTAACACTTTAAAAAAATTTTTTAGTTTTAAAAGAAATTGCATGCCTATGCAAACAATTCCATGATGTTAATCTGTCTGTTGAGCTAGTTGCATCAACTGGCTATCTTGTCTGTATCTGCAATTTTCACTGTGATGTGAAAAGAGCCTTGTGCACAAAGATGACATAAGGTCACAGTGGCATCACACAAAAGAGTTGGCAGTGACATAAATTCGCATTCCTAAGTTTGTCTTACATTGTTTTTCAGATTAGAAACAGCATACAAATCTATAATTTTTTGTCACAGGTGATGGTGGATTCTCTTGAACTGTGCTGAGTTTTAACTTGCATTTCAAAGCTTTATTTTTTATATTTTATATCTCGTGTCCTGTAAATGCTGCAGTGAAAGTTGTTGATGACAGGAACGCTGGAACGGGGGTGCACTACAGGGACACTGCCTCCCCTGACCTTTGAAAGGGTGGGCAACGGGGGCACAGGTGCCTTTACATAACAGTATCATAAGTAGTTTTATGATTTATCAAGATTGACTTGAAACAAATGTACTGCACCTATTCGTGCACACATAAACTTCAGAATGGTTTTCTATAATTTCTGTTATTAGTTTTGAGGTCAGCATTGTTGCTGAACATTTAAATGCTAAAAGAATGACTATTGTGGGTGCGCTTTTACACTGAACTCAAGCAAACAGTTTTGAACTTGTGGTACGTCAAAACCATGAGCATTTGTCCCCCCCTGGAAATTGCGACTAAAACCCAAGTTTTTCTAGAAAACTTGATGTCACTAGTTGAATTTCGATTAATTGATTTATTTCTTGCAATGACAGTTTATTAGCCGGTACAGCACTCATACTGCACAAGAGCCAGGTTCACTGTTCTGGTGTCATGCAGTGATGAGATTGCAGATCACTTGTGCCCGCTCCTTTGCTTGCAGGGGCAGGTCAGGGTTGCCAGATTAGCCTTTCTTTAAACCAAATTTGAAAAATCTAGCCTCGTTTCAAATTGGTTGGCCTAAAAAACTTTATTTGGCCTTTTGGGATAATCTCAAGTTGGTTGGCATTAAGAAATTTGTTTGGCCTTTTGGTTCTTTTTGGCTTTTTTGCACTGAAAAATTTACGAAGAAAAATATTACTATTTCATTTTTTTCGGCAACACATCTGCAAAACTTTTTTGATAAATGCTATAGTAGACTGCCCAGACACCTATGTTCTGATGTAAGTAATATTTGAGGGATGTGAGTTTTTAAATAAAGTTTTCGCATAATCACTGGAAATGTGTACACTCTGTAGTGTGTATTGTGTTGAAAGCACTAAGCAGGCTCAACACTTGCACACAGGTCTTTGTCTCCATGACATAAATGTAGCAATGATGTCGAATAAGTGGAACGGCTCTTATGATTCTGGTCCTAAGTACAGGAGTGAATGGACATGACTTTCGCAAAGATCAGTATGAAAACTGCAATACCACTGTACCCAAAGTGTGCAATCTCGCAGTCATAAACCATGAAAAGTCAAAGAAGCATCAGTAATGAGCTCCAACACAATGCCAAAATCCACTTAATCTCAATTTTGAAAAAAAATTCTTATTATTTCTTGTACTTCATGTTTCTCTGTGACAAAGGGCAATGCCACAAATAACGTTTGGCTTTTTTCTTACTTCTAATCAATTGGTTTAGCTTTTTTCTGGCCTCTTTTTAGCACTGTTTGCTTCTTATTGAAATTTTCATCATAGGTAATTTTCTGGTTTATCAAGATCGAGTTGAAACAAATTTTCTAGAGTTTCTTTTTATTATTTTTGAGGTCACCATTGTTGTTGAACAGTGGCAAGCATTATTCGTAACGATTTTTTTGTTTTTTGTAAGTTTCCATTGCCCTCAACTTTTTGCTGCCCCCCTGCCCTACTGATGTTCTGGCATCCCTGGGTGATGAGCACTGTCATGTCTGTTCTTTTGGTAGCATCACAAGGGCGCTATGTCACCTTATTATAAACCATTCTTCACAAGACCCTGAAGTTGCACCAACACAAGATGTATATCTGCTGGTAATAATATAACCAGTTCATTGTCAATGAGATGGGTTACTTAAAGCTGAGTTCTATTTCGATTAGAGTTCTTGTTAAATTTATGTGATCTTATGCAGCAGACATATGAAACCTGGATCGAAAGCATTTTGAAACAATTATGTGGGACTCTGCCAGTTTTTGATTCTATCTGTTGCTAGATTAATTTTAGAAATTCAAGAATACCTAAAACTAAGTTGGCTCCATGGGTGAGACTAAGTACATGCATTTTGTTTGTGAGGCAACGCAATGACCCATATGATGTAGACTTTTCAAAATGAAACTCAGTTTCAGTTTGTGTGATTGACAATGATATCAAATACTGAAATGACATTACATGGTTGTTTGCAATTGTAGATGTTGAATTACACGGATGGGTACTCAACATCACATAAAAAATGCAAAAAGATCTGCTAATCACATTTTTGTGTCTTTGTCAAATCACAGTTTTGTGTCCCATCATGGTGAAAAAATTAGGAAGCATGTAGCAAATTTGAAATGGCATAATATTTCTATCAAAATAAACTAAAGAGCAAAAGAGTAGAAATGTTTGCACACCAGAAATACCATAAAGACTGCCTCACAGACTCCTTGTGTCATACACCTATAAGCACCTATAATTGTGGACATAAAAAAATATTATTTCAAAATTTGTTAGGACCACTGTTACCCTGAGCCCTTATAAACATGACACCACTACTGTATTCTTTGTATCATAGGAGAAACACTGAAAAAGATTTCCCTTAATTTAACTTGGCGTTGATAGCACCCTTAGATACTGAAAAGGCAAACACCAAATTTAAAAAACGATTTTAGACAGATAATTTTAATTTTGTATAAAGATCTTCATTGTTGCTATTTCAAGCTATTGTCTCTCATTCTCGAATGTGTTTAACTTCCACAAAATTATAAGGCATGTGATAGTTGTTCAAGATGTACACCAACATTCTTGAAGTTTTGAAGGATTTTTCTAGTATCAGCATTGCTAAGGAATAGATAATGATTACATTTATTATGCCAAAAAACAACAGAATGCGTATGTTTTTATTTGTAAAACTATCTGACATGGTGCAGAGAAAACATGAAAACATTTGCTCAATTTGTTTTTGTTTAAAGTACTGTAAAGCTAACACTTCAGCAGGCTTGACATCGTGCTTTGTCAGAGCAATTAATGAGAAGTTATGTTAAATTAACATAACAATTATTTTTCAAATCAATGTTACTATTCTGACACTTTGTTGAATTGATTTAATTACTTTATTTTACATTTTTTTTGCAAATTCTTAAACCTGTGCGTCAGTAAGTTTCGCCCCTTCAATTACACTTTAAATGAACTTCTGGGAAAAATGCACAATCATAGGCATTCGGGAAGGTTATTTGTAAGGGTGTCAGAAGCGGGCAAAAATAAGGGCAAAATTGGCACCCAATGTTGTTTGATTTTGAAAAATTGGCACCCAACGTGAGGAGAATACCTTTCCCGAAAGAAGGTGTTCATGATCTGTGTGGGAGGAAATATTTGCACAAATAGTTGCCCGAAAACTGGAAAACTTTTTGGACAAGTATCTTTTGCAGCCCCAAAAATTTTCCTGCTCCCACACCTATGCCCATGGGTAGGTGGCCACTTGTGCTCTCCCCTAAATCTGACCCTGATGCTGGATACTTTGGATGAAAGATGCATGAATTGAAAAGCTCTATCATGAACCATTGATGGGTTTGGCTATTGTATTAAATTGTAAATGGCAAAAACAATTATGCTGCAAGCATTGTTTGGGAGGCTTGCGCACATTACCACAACAGGGAGTTTGATATGGAGAACTGTGATGACTGTGTTTGTAGATATTTGGTGGAAGGCTATTTCGAGATCTAATAGAGGAACATATCCTTTTCCTGAGTGCTTAACATTTTTTTCATGATAGTCATTATCTTGGTACTGTATTTAATAGATTTCATTTCTTAATGAGCGTGTTATTGTGCCAAACCGTGGTTTCACGTAAAATTTTCAAGCTTGGTTGCAACAGACGTACGAGTGAAAAGCTCTGCCATCACTTCATTGATTAAGTTTCAGTATGAAATAGTTGAGTATCCCCTTAGGGTTGCCAGATGCGTGCTGTAAAAATACCGGCTATTTTGTCAACCAGGGTTACGGAGCATGGGTGGCGGAACCTTTTTCAAAGTGGGGGGGCACAAGTCCAAGTAAATAATATAGAATAATTTTGTGGTTTGAATTGGCAACTGTGACATCACAAGCATTGAAATATGACGTCACTAACTTTTTTCAGCATGTTTAAGCAATTTTCTGCAATGTTTTATAAGCCCTCTCAACGCCCTCTATCTACAGTACACCATACCTACCTACGCTACAGTGACTTGAGCACATAAATGCAACCAGTTGTTCTTAATCTTGCACAAAATTCATTCACAAGTAAGTACAAATACAACATACACAGAGCTAAGGAACATCCTCATATTACATCATCAGATATTGGTGAGAGGGGCTTTGTTGCCAGATTCACCTTCAGCTCCTACACCATACGAAGGTCAAAATTACAATATTTCAGACAAAATTACACCATTGTGAAAACGTTATCTGTGAACCACCTGAAGTTCAAATAGGCTGTTAAAGGGGTGACTCCAGGTCAACAGCATCACCCGGGCTCATCACGCGATTTGTGCTGACTGATTGCAACCGTGCGAGGTTTGTGTCACTGAAATTTCCATTCACTTTCATTCTGGCTGGCACTGTCGTTGCTCTGTGACGTTAGTTACGTAACAGTAAATAAGAAGTTCTCATGATAGCTTCTCCACTGTTCAGTAACGTTCGTCAAAAAGCAATGATAACGCCCGCTAGTCCTCTGCTTACTACGCTCGTTCATATTAGCCCGAGTTACTGGACAATTTATCGTTCGTTTGAAGTTATTCTCTAAATGGGAACTGTCCACTGGATTGGACTTCATATTCAGTGTTCTATATCAGGGGTGGGCAAACTTGTTAAATGGCAGAGTTTTTTGCAGAAAACTAAAAACACCAGCGAGCCGCAAAATCAGTTTGTAATATCAAAACAAATACAGTTCGGAAAAGAGTGGAAGCTTTACAAAAAATGTTTTACATAAAAAGCTACGATAAATCGTGTAGACTCCCTGGCAGCTAACCTTACGAATTCGTGTAAACACATTGATAAATGACACAAACCTTAAATATTAAGCGACAACTTGCTATCATTTTGAGATATTGCTATTCAGCTAGAAGAGCCGAACAAAACATGTCGGCGAACCGGATGCGGCTCACCGGCCGCAGTTTGCTCACCATTGTTCTGTACAAATCCATTGCAAAAAAAAAAATTCAAAAAAAATTTAGACTGATATTAATTTCATTTTTGAAAATAACTTAATTGCATGGGGCAGCTCGGACTCTAACGGAACATTGACACGAAAGGCCAGGCATGGAACGAAGATACATGAACAGTGATAACGCAGAATGAAAATAGCCCGAGTAAATAACTTAGTGAATTGGGACCGTGAGTGGTGGCACAGATATACAAAGCAAACACGCTCGCGTTCTTCAATATAAATCGTAATCGAAGACTCGGGCTATAAGACCGTATAGCAAGTTGTAAAGTTGCAATGCAAAAATAAAATATAGCTATTTAGTATTGCTAATGCAAAAACAAAAACCGGTTGAAGTTGATATGTCAAATATTTCATTTTGCGCATAAGATTCAGCAAAGTTTTACTATTCAGAATGGTGTTGAAACGCTTGAAATTACACCAAATTAAAAGAATATTTCGATGGAGTGACACGACATTTTTCCTACAAATATGCATGTAAAATTACACCATCTTTGTAAAAAATGATTTAGTATTACACCATCTGGCAACACTGTTAGACAACACCAATGCGGTAAGCACACCTGAGAAGGGGGATAAGATTGTGCATGGTATTCTGCCAAACATTTACCAAATCCTGCCAGTTTCACTGTCAAATTGCAAATGATGCTTCCAAAATTTTGCTAAATTTTAAACGATTTACTTTAACAATAGACCCAATCCTACTTGTGTTACTCAAACTTATTTAGGCAAAATTCGAAATTTAAAAGTGGGAGGCCAGGTCTCCCCAGAAAAAATAGTGGGGTGCCTAGGCCCATGCGCTCTTCCCGGTTCCGCCACCCATGTTGCGGAGTCGTAGAGTCAGAGGTTTTTAGGTGGAGTCGGAGTCGGATTCCTAACAACACTGGGAGTCGGAGTCGGATTTTGTTGTCCGATTCCGGATGTCCAATTGGATCATTTTTTACATCACACTCCTAAATTGGGAATTCCTGTCAAAATGGTACAATTTCTTTTGAAACTTTTGTTGAAACAGATATTTCTTGCTGTGTACCACGATGTCCGTTGATTTTAACAGCCAAATTTCATTCCCTTTATGTCAAGGAGTCGGAGCTGGCAATTTTGGAAAGTCAGAGTCGGATATTTTACCTCCGACTCCGCAACCCTGTTGTCAACAGTGACAAATCTAGGCTGCATTCGTAAGCGCATATTTAATGGCATTGGATTCTCGAAAAACATTGAAAAAACACTGTTTTGACAATGCATTCATTTTTTCGTGTTATTTTCTTTACAATCTCATGAAGCTTCCACAGTGGTTGGTTTGAAAATGTTTCAAGCAGTGTACAAACGCACCCTTCGTGAGCATAGTCTTTAGCAGTGGTTCGCAACCTTTCATGGTTTGTGGCCCTCTTCCCCCTTCAACAGGCGTATAATTAATGCTAAGCATTAGCAAACAAACTTTTTTTCCATTAAAAATGAAAAACGATAACTTTAATGTGAACGGAGGCGCTTTCTTAAACTCTAAAAAAAATAATGCACTTAGTAAAATTCCAATTTTATATGTTGTATATCAATTTCTGAAGTGAACATCTTTCCGTACAATTTGATGGTATTTGCTTTTCTACGGTAGTATTACCTGTATGAACACCATAGCACAACCAATAATTTCTTGCCTGCTACATTCGCTTCAGTTTGCAACAAACATTTTCTAGCTCACCTGAAGCTCTTCAAAAATTTTCTCACTACTTTTTGGACCACTAAGAATGGCTGAGCGATGACCTCCCGGTTGATTCGCTGGCCGTTGCTTGAGCCAGTCATAGTCCGCTGACGAAATAATGTGTCTGTTCAATGCAGTTCGCGTGATTGTGAAAGGTTCGCTTGTCTCTGCAGTGTCACTGTTGTCCTGTCCATTTCTATGACTTCCTTGCATTCTGCCTGCAATAGCCTACGCTAGTAGTTCAAACAGCAACCCCACCTACGCCGGTTACACGGTTAATTGCCAAAATAAATGCTCATACACAATACGTTTAGGACGACGGAAGATGCTAAGTATGACTAAACAAAGGAAGAAGGAAAACGGTGAGACAATGAGTGTCGTTAAATGAACTTCGCTGAAGGAACAGTCCTGACAAGATTCACTTCTAGAGTCATAATTTGAGAGGTTCTGCGTAGTTCATTTTGTAGTTACGACAAATAATATACTTTATTTTCAAAATACCGGCTTCAAGCACCGATTTTCAAAATACCGACTTCTTACCGGCCTCTGTAGCAGTAAAATAGTGGCCATCTGGAAACCCCATGTCCCGTACTTTAATTCGTGTTTTGTGCAATTTTCAGTTTCGTCATATGGGCATGCCCTGCACAATCTCGAACAGAAGAAGTGGCACAACGACAGGATTAATGCTGTCTAGTTCTGCATCAGATAACAGTTCCCACATACCTCGTCCATCTTTGTTCCTGAGTAGAGCGAAGGTTAGATTAAAGGTGTTTTACTAGGAGCTTTCTGGTAGTGAACAATTTATTCTTTAAGGTGTTTGTGCTGCCTGTCTTTGCCAGGACTAGTGTTATTCTTTTGTTGTGTGGTTTATGTTATGCTTACATCATGACCATTACCACAAAGTGGTGTAAAAATTAATCAACTATATTTTTATGTATCTGGGTGCTAAAAACCTGCGTTTGACTGCTCATGTTATTTTGCATTCTTCGTAAAATGCTCGACTGTGCCGAAAAGTTGGATTAGTTCATTTTTTGTTTCAAATTTCGATGCACTGATTCGCAGCTAATCCCATTGCATTGTCTCAGTTTTATGCTGCACTTTGATGTTTACTTGATGTCTTACTGCCGCTGCTTGAATGTTTGTACTAGAGATGTCGCGGGCAGAAAATTTTTGTCCTTTGCCCGCACCGCGCCAAAAGTTTCTGTCCTCTGTTCGCACCGCGTCCGCATTTGTTGTGCATTTCCCTGTCCGCGACCGCACTGCACCGCACCCC
>Ga0210059_1016198_pt1 | contig 10781 bp, 5 predicted proteins | sample Ectturendosymbi2_FD_188042 | JGI IMG/M metagenome (GOLD analysis project Ga0210059, IMG submission 188042) | Ecteinascidia turbinata endosymbiont from Florida, USA - Sample 2 (SPAdes) (version 2) | ecosystem: Host-associated > Tunicates > Ascidians > Unclassified | place: Key West, Florida... | reverse complement strand
TTTTGTGATCTTAGTGTCTTGTGCTTGTGATCTTAGTGTCTTGTGCTTGTGATCTTAGTGTCTTGTGCTTGTGATCTTAATGTCTTGTGCTTACATATTTTGAACGGCCGTGAACTTAAACTGCTTGATTCTATGCCTTTATTTTAAATTGTGACAATGTTCAAGTAATTTCAAAAGTTCATCAGGGAGGAAGTGTGCTAGTTCTACATATAACCTTTCAAACAGACATTAAATGGTTGTGAAGAACAGGGTTACCCTCTAAAGTTTTTTAATTCTTGAATCTTTTATGCTCTTACTTGGCAACATGTCAAGACAACAGTGCATGAAATATGTAAAACATTAGAGGTAGACCTTGAATTCCTCTCACATATTGTTATGATCATGGGCTGAGTTGAGTTGATTTTATTTGGCAATAATTAATATTCAGCTAGAAAAAACACAAATCAGTGCAAGGATGCCAAGGCATTGAAGGAACCGGAAGGTTGTCGAGTCGATGCCCCTCAGCAGTTAAATTAGCTTTGTTACTGTCCAGTTTCAACTCGTGGTGTTGCATATGTGTGGGAAGGAGCTTCTAGATGATCAACACAGTTGCGCAGGGGGTGCTGGGTCACAACCGGTATCTCTCGGTGGATGGGTTGCTCAGATCCGCAAGGATCTGGGCGTGGCAGAGAAAGTATAAACCCAGCTAAAATGAAACTCTGCCTGGGTTGTCATAACCCTTTCGAATCTAGCAAGCTCTACAAATTGTTTGCAGTGTTTTTTGCATTTGGATGATGGTTGATTTGGTACTCTTGGGATCCAATCTGTAGAGGTGTTGCCTTCGAATTTCTTTGTTCGCCAGAATTCATATGTGGGAATACTGGGAAAGACGTGCTGTTCCTGCAAAACAAAAGAAAGCCAGCAGCAACGAGAAAACCAAAACACGAAAATACACAAACAACAAAACAAGAAAACCAAATCATAAATAAACAAACAAAACAATCAAAACCTAGGTAAGCAGACACAACCTAGTTGTGTTAATAATGGGAGTATGTACAATAGGGTTAAAAGTATGGAATGAAGATGGCTATGAGAGGAGGGAATATGTTCAAAGGGAAATGTGCAATTCGAAATGGAAGTGGGCTATAGGTAAGATGAAATGGTATACAGTTGACATAAAGAACTCATTTTTCAGCACCATGCCATCTGTCATCATAAGCAGAGATAAGTACATCTTTGTACTGTTTTTTAAACGTGAGCTAGGAGCTGTCATGAAGAGAGGGATCAATCTTGTCCCAGATCTTAGGGCCTAGAAGCTTCAAAGACCTTTTTCCGTATTTGGTGTGGGCCATTTGCCAAAAATATGCACCCGTAGTTGCACTGCTCATTGCATGACAGTGTACTTGATTTACAGGGGATTTGCAATTTCTCTTGCTAGCATTGAAATTCTTTACCAGAATCAATGCATATGATTTTTATAAGAATTACATAAAAGGATACATATGTATCCAAAATTGTTATTGAAATTTCTATCTTAAAGAATGTCAGTGGAACTTCATACCTTCGAACTTGGTATTGGTAATGGATTCAACTTTTAAAAACATGTCTACATCTGATCAATAACCAAAAGAATGCTTTATGATGCATAGCAATGTTTGTAGTATATACCAGGGCTGGAGAGCTATCGTAAAAATGACACAGCTCTTGCTCCAGAGCTCTTCTTTTCAAGAACATGGCTCTAGTGATGCAGCTTAAAAAATGCCATTTGGTGCAGCTTCATCACCACAGTTTTATTACTTTCTGGTCTAGACCCTTGGTTTTCCAACTGAGGGCCATGAAAGGTTTGCAAGAGGGGCACGGTTGTGGTAGCAACATACTGTTAAAAAACAGGATAATGGCAAATAAAGTTTTTGTGTTTGATTGTGAAGTTAGCTGAGATGCAAGTATCAATGACTAGTGCCAAAGGAGATGCACCTAAAATAGCTTAAGAATCTCTGTTCTAGACTCAGAGTAAAGTAATTGGCAAATGCTTCTGAGCTATTATTATAATTAAATACATTTACGATGCAGCTGAAATGCCAAAAAATAAATGATGATTGTTGGTCTTTTGCAGTGCAGGGCTATAGATATATTTACTTTATCTGTTTTACAGTAAGGTCATACAAAATATGGAAACATGGGGTAAAAAATCTTGTCTGGGATAAAAAGTATCTAGTTCTTTTACCCAAGTCAATACATCTTTTCAATAATTTTTAAGGAGGATAGTTACTTTTTACCCCAACATTGAGAATTTTTTATAGCCCATTTGACTATATGGCTTCTAGCAAGAAATCCACCTTTGGCTTTTTTAAAATAGCTAAAAACTTCTGATTTCTTATCTTTTGCACTTGTAATAAGTGGTGATGAGTCACAAAGTAAAGCACATTTTAACCTGCAAAGCTTCGGAGAAAATAAGACTGATTGCTTTGCTGAAAACATAAAATTTGTTTCCACAGATGAAAAGCTCAAGAGAAGTCCACATTTGTTTACATTAGATTTTATACCCTGCTGAAAATGTACTGCAATGCAAAACACTGCTAGTTCTTATTAGTTGTTACTCTATCACTTTCACATTACCAATTAGTTATCACTTTTGTATTACACTGCTGCTAGTATATGTAATGGTTCCTAGTTAACTTTGCCAGTAATCTAGTAAGCCTAATGGTTTCTAATAACTTATTTGCAATGGTGTGCTGTGCATTGCATGCTTACTGAATCATACTTGCTGCTAACAGCATGATTACATAGCTATAAAAGCTGTGAATGTCATATACAGTACCTACTCATAATAGTCCTCAATTCTTTTTAGATTGCTTAACTAATTCAGCCCTGGGTTGATCATCCTGATTAGAAAGTAAGATGTTATGGTAGTTGACAGTTTTGGTGCTTCTACAAGTAGCACCACACCTGTGTCCAGCTATCATGCCACAGCCTTAGCGGCGATTAAACCAAGGAAACATCAAAGACTCACAGATCCATTGTTGCAGTTTGTAAGAATCATGTTTAGTGTGCTATAAAGAGCATTGTTTTAGGTAAAGTAAATCTAGTTTTCAGTCAATTTGGCAAAACCATTAGTATCTAGGCAGGACCCAGAGCCGGAACAACTTCTCAAATAGCTCCAGCTCTGATCCTAAATTTTAAACTGAGCTCTGGCTCCGGCTCCTGATCTTCAAACTGAGGCTCTGCAGCCCTGGTATATACATTTAATTACTATACTTAATCTACATACTTATGTAGCACCATTGTGGATTTCCTCTAATGCACTCTCATTGTATTCAGTCATTCTGAAAACACTAGTTTTTATGTTTGTCTAATACATAGTATATATATACAGTAACCCTATCCTCCCCAAAATATTAGTCTGTGCTGTATCTATTTTTTACATGCACCAGTCTCACTGTACAAACAGTTTCTCACTTAACTCTCAAGCTGATTGAGTCTGGAATGTATAGCAGTTTCCATGGGTCTAGAGCAGTGTTTGTCAACCAGGTGTAAAGTACATCGCTGGGTGTACTGAATTTTTCCAGGGGGTATACCCCCATGACGGTATGTACCAGGCCCCTGATCTTCAAAATCAGTTACATTGTTTTACATATGATATTCTCTGCACTTGCTTTACTTCCATGTTTGCAAGTAAATGTGACAATCATGCTTATTCTTAGCTATTATTTGGTAATACAAATGAGCTACCTTATGTACGAAGCAGTTAGCTGCTGGAATATGCTAGGATAGAAGCAATTTTTGAGAAATGGTCTATTTAGAATTTTAACAAAGTACACAGGCTTTTGGACATCATTTCTCAACATTGCTAAATGCTGAAATCTCAGACAAAAAGTGCTTTTCATTCTTGTTCACATGTCAAAGACATGCCTTTCAAGCAGGGGTATTCTGACCTTGTTGAAATTAAATCGGCAACTACCAAACTCAGTGAAAAGCTATTGACATTCTTATGAGGGAGATGCTGAAAGCAAGGTCAAAACCTCATTTTTTGCAACAGTTGGACAAAACTCAGTAGCAGGCGTTGCAATGAGGAAGGTTTTTGTGTTCATTTCCATTGTGCGTTGTCAAAACTTCAAATATTGTTGATATTTCATCATTAATATAAAGCTGAACTTATTGGAAAAATTTTAGTTTATTGATAATATGTTCATTAACACTATGACGTCCAGTTAATTCAAGCGGTTCGCAAAAAAGCAGCTGGATCGCACATGGCTTTGTGCGGGAATATCTCCGCTCCTGTGCGGGTTATGGATCTAGTCGAAGTGTCAAAAGATGCAGCAAATCTTCTAGTATGCACTTGAAACAAATTTTTTTCTTGGGGGGTGAGGGTTTTTTGTGAGTGACGTCATAAGTGGAGGACTTTTTGGCCACGTTGACCAACTTCAACTGGCCCTGGGCACCAAGCATTAGATGGTAGTATTTCGCTAAAGTTTTTATTGGAAACTAGGCTACAATCCGAGTCTTTTGATACTTTGGATGACCTGCTGGGGTTTCGGGTTCAAAAGTTATGACCGAAGTTAGTAAAAATATTTGACTAATTAGTTAACTAGATAATTAATTAATTTCTTTATTTAAGATGATAACTTTTGAACCAGAAACGCTAGAAAGTTGATCAAAGGCTCAAAAGACTCGGACTCGAGCCTAGTTTCCAATGAAAACTTCAGCAAAACACTTTGGTCTAGCGGTTGGGTCCTAGGCCAGCCAAGATAGCCAAAATGGTCCACAAATTACTTCACTTATGACGTCACTCACAAAAATTCCGCAACCCCCAACCAAAAATTTTTTTCGAGTGCAGACTAGAAGACTATCCGATTCGTTTGAGCCCTTGAACAGCTCTCTAGCGCAATCGGCGGAGGAGCTAGGGCATTGGTAAGGCAACTGACAACTGCTGGTTTTAGGCCGAAATCAAAGTACGAATATATCGTACCCCGGCTGTCAAAGTGTTAAATTTATTCAGTTGGCTCAGAGACAACTTTGGGAAAGCTATGTTTAGCAGAGGGCCATACCTCCTAATGGGAATAGAAGCAAGTTTCAGTTCAAGTTGACTTCAACACTAACATTTACTGTGATAAGTTGGATGGACTTTAAAGATTTTTCCTGAATGCTTCTGTGGGTCATGTGGTGGACTATGGCCTCTGGGCTGCTAAATTGCCCACCCTTGTCTAGAGTAAACCTGTGCTCAGAGCTTCTGGCTCTCACTGCTTTGGACTGGTAATGTTAATTTATCTCATTTGCTGTGTGTTGCTGATGAGTTTTGAAAACTTGATTTTTATGCTGTTGTGTCATGTGTTATTCATAGTGCTTTAGATAGGTTACAGTCCAGTTGGCTCATTCAGAAGAAAAGTCCATTTAAGCCCAGTGACTTGAGAAATATTTCCTCTGGAGGGCACTGACTCATACTTATTGGTTTCAGCCAGATCAGCCATTGTGCTTCCCACTTCAAGTTTTTCTATATAAGTTAACTGCTTATGTAATATTTCTCACATTGGTAAAATCAACATTACTGGATTTTTCATAGCAATTTGACATGCTATTTGCTAAGCTTAACTTGCTAGTACCATGCACACAATCAGATTGGTGTAGGGTGTGGTGTTGAAGATTTATTCCATAAGAAACTATCTGCAATGTAAATTCAAATTTGTGTAATGATAGGAGATACAGCACAAAGAGTGATAAGAAAGAAGAATTGTCAGGCTCCAGCATTGATGCAGAAACATCAGGTGCTCATTCAAACTTTGAGGCAAATCCTGTGCCTGCAACTGATCTCTTATCAGGTGTGTAGAAATAAGCTGTTTCTTGGCTGTTACAAATACTATTTTACTAGTTCATTGAAATGTTTTATGTGTCGAAAAAGAAATCGCCAAAGTTGCAATGCTTTTAATTCAAATTTAATGTTTGTGAATCCAATTTTTATGATGACAGTGAACCCAGGAAAATAGATGTTTCACCAAAACTTTACCTTAAAAGAAGCTTTTTCATTATCTTCAGCATGGGCCATTTTATAGGACTGGAGAAGGGAACTAATGATGTGCATTTAAATGAGTTACACGCTTTTAATGTGTGTTGCTATTTTTTACCTATAAGCTGCTATAATTGCTATTCTTGGTCATATACTGTATTGCAATCCTGACTCCTGAGTAGCTATCACTTTATACATATGTGAATTATTATTTTACAGGTGGACCATTTCCTGATGGTAAAGTTAAGAATGAGGAAACAGGTGAAACCTCAAAAACATCTAACACCATGGAATGTCCTTTGTGTCTTGTGTCACAGGTCAACATTTGCTAATTTTTGTTTTTTAGAACGCTTAAAAATTTTTTCTACAGTGAAAGCTTTTTCTAATTCAAAGCTGCTGGTTCATGATTAATGATGAAATTGCATTGGTAGCTTAGTAACATTCTTGGTTTTGAAGCTAAATATCTGCTGCTGATCAAAAGCTGTAATTTTAAAGCATTTTGCCATTGTATTTACTAGAGGTTATGTATCAGATTCAGAATCATACAATTGTTATGACAACAAAACAAAAAACGTAAGTCTATAATACAGTGTGAAGTGGTTTCAACAGCTGTATTATTGTAATTGATCTAGAACCAGCATTGCATGTGATTAAAAATGTGATTTTACTTAAGGTTAATTTAAATAAGGCCATAATTGTGGTAAGTTAATGGCAAATATTAAGGTAGAATAAAAGCTCATTATTGTGATGTGCTCTTCTGCACTGAATATTATTCATAAAAAATCACCGACATAAACATGTACAGCTTGTTAGTTGCAATCATATAGATAAATACTGTTGTATGATTTCCTTGGTAAATCTGTTGTGTTTCATGAATTTGTTTTCCCACCTACTGTGTCAATATCTGCCTTCAATAGTTCACGCTGTATTGGAATTGCCTGCTATTGCTATATGTTATAGTCGACAATCAATCTGGGCAAAGCTGATTTTGTTCATTTAGATTTAGATGGTAGTTAAAAAATATTTCATAATCCTAGTTTTTGCACCAAAATTTATAGTATGCTCCCAGGTAGCGCTCAACTTATATGTTAGCATGCTGATATAAATCACCCAGTACGACAGTAAGGTCGATGTATCTTATCTGCAAATTTCTGCCTGTATCTATTGCCAATAATTGCTCATGGCAGCTAATACACTTTTTTTCATAATGACAGACGATGTTCACTGCTAAGAGGCATTGCGTAAAAACTGCTCCCTTAACTATAATTTTAAATTGTTAAATTTTAATTATCAATTTAAAATTATATTCCAAAAAATTATGTTCAATTCTAATGCTGTTTTTAAATTGTTAAGTTTTAATTATCATTGGCTAAATAACCTAGTTGGTTGAACATTGCTGCCAAAGTTGGCAGGTTGGATTCGATTCCCAGCCAAGTCACACCGAAGACTTGTGAAACAGTACTTGCATCCCACCTAGCCTCATTTCTGGCATTTATGGGGCCGGTGCAAGTGAATAGTTCACGCGCGGTGCTGCCATTGACTCGCCACCAGTGCAGTATGCACTGTGCCCGCTTGGCCCACACGCAAGCAAGTGAAGATGGGCACCACAGAATACTCTCGTGACATTACAACAGAAGTGCAGAAACTGAGTACTGTATTTTGAAACTGAAATTTTAATCATCAAATCAGTATTTTGCAAATGCAAATATGCAAACATTTTTGTGTATTTTTTCAGGTTTTTTTTTCAGTTATAAGTAATTGTTTTCTTTAGAGTTGGGTTAATATGTGTTGTAATATTTTTAACTGTGGTTTCCGTTACCCAAAAATATCACTATTGGCAATGAAAAATAATGGTATTGGGCTATGAAAGTCAAGTTCTTTCTTTGAGGGCACTTTATAATTTTGATACTGCATGATGTGACATCACTACATATTGTTATTTAAAGTTAGTAAAGCATGAACCATTCATGGGTTTACTTTAAATACAGATCAAATAGATGTTGTTAGCACCAAGCAAAACTTAACATGTTTGCATAAATGTGATCCTGCGAAACATTCAAAATCTTCTAAGTCGTGTTTATATTGCAAGTTTCCCAAATGCAAATATTTTTTCAACTTCCAGTTTTGTCAGGTTGGTTTCACAAGTATGTTTTGTGATGAGTTTCAACTCATTTGTATTTCCAAAAATTGTGTGACAGAGATTGCAAAACGTCACAACAGTGTCAAATAACAAATTCCAGTTTTTGCTGATTGCTTGTCTTTGAACTTCTCATTAAAAAGTTTTGTCACTACAGTACTTATAAAAGCTGCTCTACTCTGGAAAACTAGTAAATATGGCAATGAAAGAAATGTCAACCGATGAATTGCAGATTGGCTTTTGCACACAGCTTAATCATTTTGGAAACTCCTAATTGTTTGATAGCAATAAAGGGAAACTCACACATTAAACTATGGAATTTTTCCTTGTGTAAATAGTAAACCTAAATGTTACTTTTTCAGCATGTTACTCAGTTATGTCATTTGTTTCAGTTGCCTTAATGATAGATAGCTTTTCATTGTTGACACATTTTCTTTCCTTAATTTTATCACCATTTTGATTGCTATTAAGGAAGTATCATGCGATGTGTTTGATGAACATGCCGTAATTTTTGTTACTAACTTAATGTTGTGGTTGGTTCAGTGTCTGGTTCAAGCACTGTTATTACTGCTTGTCTTTCGATGGAGTGTTACAGCTGCACTTAATTTGGTTTGTTGTTCAATGAAACTGTTAAAATCATTGCTGCTTCGATCTACACTACTCAGCCAATTGGTTCATAACCCACAATCTGTGTATAGCTGAATGTGAATAAGTGGACACATATGAAAAAGGATAGGATTTCAATAAATTCGTTCCGTAATTTTATTTGCGCATACCTGTTGTGTATTGTTGCAATTTACGATATGATTGAATTTTATTTAACTGTGGCAAGAGGTTACTTTCATGCTAGTTCTGAAAAAGTGTGTACTCACATGAGCATCAGTTTGACATGTGTTTGCGTCAATTGCTCATTAAAACCCTGACAACCGCTTTTGGAATCCAGATACACTTCAGTTCATCGTCAACAATGTTGATTTTGTGTTACAGCCTGTTGACAACTTCCCTCGCCTGAGCACCTGCCACCACCGCTCATGCATTGACTGCTTGCGTCAATATCTGACGATTGAAATATCTGAAAGCAGGTGAAGTACCTGAAGGAAACAGCGTGTTGTTCATGCTAATCAGTGCTTTGGCTGCAGCTTAGCCTACATTCACCAACATTGTCTTTAAACTGTTTGTAGCCGCTCGTCCCTTTGACTTTTCCCGTTTTTGAAAGGAATATTTTTATTTGCTTTCAAACACAACCTTAGTTTTATTCCAACAGGCAGACGTTTTGGTGCTTGTTGAGTTTCTGTTGAAATTTGCATCTTTTCCAAAGTCGCGAATCTACTTATGCTGATCTGAGTCAGACTTCGTTTATTTAACAGAAGATAAATGTTTTATGTTTGTGGTAATATGAGTTCTTTAGTTGATCGCCGTCACTTGCAAGGATTGTAATTTTCTGTTTCACAATGCGATCAGTTCATTTCGTGATTGTTCTGGTGACAGCATTACGAAAGAGTAATCTGCTGTGAACCACCTTTTATCTCCTTGTTGATGTTGTCACAAAGTACGACTTGGACTTTCAAGTGACAGTTGCTTATGTTTCATGGTAGCTTGAACTTTTGCTCGTATGGTTTTGATGGGAAGGTTAAGTTAATTGGTGCTTGTTTTTGATGGTGGGAGAAAGTTAATGGTTGTTTGGTGGCAAGATGAACTTACGCGTTTTAGATTTCAATAGCAAAGTGTTCCTTGTGGTTCATTAGTTTTGATTGGAAGCTTAACTTATGGTCGTTTGGTTTCGGTGACAAAGCGAACTTAATGTTTGTTGATCATGATGACAGGGTGAACTTGATGTGCCCCGAATGTCAAGAACGGCTCCATCCAAACGACATGAAGTCGATCCTGGAAAACGAACCACAGATGATGTTGAAATGGGAGGAGTTCAGCCTCCGGAGGGCGCTGTCGGTTGACCCCGACTGCAGATGGTGCCCAGCACCGGACTGCGGGTAAGTTTTGAATTAAATAGGTTTGAAAATTGCGTCTGCGCGATTTTACTTTAATTACAATCGATGCTGAAGCTTCGTCGTGCTCAGTTACTCATCCGATCATGTTATGTAACGAACTCCATCTGTTAACTTGACTTCCCTGTTGTTGAAAGGTACGCTGTCATCGCATACGGCTGTGCCAGTTGCCCCCGGATCCCCTGTCAAAGGCAGGGCTGCAACACGGAGTTCTGTTATCATTGCCGACAGGTTGGTCACCGCCTTTGCTACAGTGTTCCCTCTAAGAAAATTCAGTGTTCCCTCCAAGAAAATTGTACACTGAGTAAATGTTTGTTTTGTTGCGCACTAAGCTCATGCAGTTGCGCAATCATGCGTATATGGACACTATACATACACACAAACAGTGATGTGTTACCAGCGTTAGAAGGGCTATGCGATATATATATATACGCCGTATTAAATTTGCAATGTTGGAAGTGCGCGAGAATGAGATAGAACTGCGCAAATTGTCTTGGTGGTAATGCGCATGCGCACATCAGAGGGAACACTGACTCAAACACTACGTTTTGAAATTAATTTTCATAAGTTTAGGTGCGATTCATCATCAAGTCTATTTCTAGGTGAGATGTAGTTTAACATTTCGACATTCAGTATGACTCACTCATCATGATGATGACGCAAT
>Ga0210059_1016195_pt1 | contig 10782 bp, 10 predicted proteins | sample Ectturendosymbi2_FD_188042 | JGI IMG/M metagenome (GOLD analysis project Ga0210059, IMG submission 188042) | Ecteinascidia turbinata endosymbiont from Florida, USA - Sample 2 (SPAdes) (version 2) | ecosystem: Host-associated > Tunicates > Ascidians > Unclassified | place: Key West, Florida... | reverse complement strand
TTCCGGTATACCTTTGTACTAAGCTGGCCATGTTCCATTCGTGTTATTAGCGTGTCCAGAAAAGCGATTGAGCCATTCTTTTCTTTTTCCATTGTAAAATTAATTGAGCTCTCAACTGCATTGATATTAAAGAAATCGGTAAGCTTCTCCTGCTTAAGAAGAACAAAGGTGTCATCGACGTATCGCTTCCAAAGTTTCGGGCCAGATATAAAAGTGTTCAATGCCCGAGTTTCTACGTCCTCCATTACCATGTTCGCGATTACAGCTGATACTGGAGAGCCCATTGCTGTACCGAAGATCTGCTGGTAAGTATTTCCACGGAAGTGCAGGTGCGTCGCATTTAAGCAGATCTTTAAGCCTTGGCAGATGTCTTGGATTGACCATTTGGTGTGGCTTGATATATCTGTCCACAACTCTAGTCTGTGAAGAAGGACGTCAAGTGCTAGTTCTACAGGGATTTTTGTAAACAGCGAAACCACGTCGAATGAAGTCATAATTTCATCTTGGTTGATACTTAAATTGCGGATTTCGTTTACAAAATCTTCTGCATTACGAACGTGATGCGCGCTTTTTCCCACGAGAGGTTTGATAATTCGTGCGATATCTCTAGACAGGTTGTATGTAGCCGATCCAATGAATGAGACGATGGGACGCAACGGAATTGCATCTTTATGCACCTTCGGCAATCCGAACAGTCTTGGAATAATAGCATCTGAGCTCTTCAATTTGAAAGCATCGCCCATGGCATCTGAGCTCTTCAATTTGAAAGCATCGCTCGCATGTCATGGCATTTCGTTTTTCAGCCCTGATGAAGACAGTTGTATCATTTGTCGAAACGTTGGCAAGTTTTATAACGTGTTTTTTATGTTTTTAGCGCCAGTAGAGCCTGATTAAAGTTTGTCTGAACATAAATCAACTCACTGCACTAGTAGAGAAAAGCAGACAGGCTGGCAGGTGCGAAAGCTGGGCGGCTGCCACGACCATGGTCGCAGGGACGTCCCGCTGAGTTAATCCGGCTTTTATCCTGATTGACGCCCTTGTCCCGTGTCACTAGAAAAAACTTCCCAGGACGCCTCCTTACCGGTGAGATCGACTTCTGCTTACGTCCCTGGACATCATCGGAATCAAAAGTGTTAAGCGTTGTTTGTTCAAAGAAATCCTATGGTTTATTATATACCTACTGAATATAGATTAGTTCTTTTTCGGTCGCTACACCACTACAGGTCGGTTTGATCATTCTGAATAGAAAGTAAGATGTGGCAATTTACAACGTTTCTCCTCTGCAAATAACACCACACCTGTCCAGCTACAATGCCACAGCCTTGGCGATGATTAAACCAAGGAAACATCAGAGACTCACAGATTCATTGTTGCAGTCTGGTGTGGTAAACGTAACCCCTAACAAGCGATCCTAACTACCCAATGTGGGTAGTTATTGGTAACATCAAGCGCGGCCGCCGATCGTCGCGAGCACATGAAAGGAAGATATGAAGTCACCACAATCACATCAATCAAGTTTCCAGTCGTCGCGATTGATCCTTGCAAAGACGTAGTCCGGAAGTTTTGGTTGCTTTCACCAGACCTGTAGATCCCCGTATCGCGAGAGCAACAGTTTTTGAGCACACTGTCCAGTTTCTGACATGCCCCATCATCATGCTTTGCACTCGTCGAGAGATTCGAAATACGTGAAATGGCAGAAAATCCCTCAAGACTTGCAACTGGTCTACTCTGTGTTCAGCTACATCAAATGCAGCAGCGTAGTTTCAGAAAGTCTTTTTCCAATGTTTCCGCTCTTTCTCGAGGATGAACTGTATTGACATGTACGTCTATTATTACTGTCGGTTTCAGTGATTCCAGCGCTTTTGCCGTGGCTGTTAAGTCTCGCTCCATAAACGCAGGAACTAACGTAACGTAATTACGACATATACTGCAAGATCACTGCTTAAGTTTGCATTAAATAACTTAAATATCTTAGCAAATATGAATATACGACATATCGACTGTAGCTAAGCAGCTGAAACTGCAATTACAGAAACATCAGCGTGCAAACGTCATGTTGCAACTGCTGTGTTTTGTTTCTTTTCACTGGGTTTGATTGGCGCTGTACAAAATGCAGTCTTGTAGCATCAGGTAATAGTTGGGTTATTTACACAATTTTACTTGCATCGTGGACAAACGCGATCACAAGTACGGCAGCTGCGTGGCAACTCAGTAGTCTTGGAAGACTATCTCGATATGAACGTTGTCCGTAGCCCGTTTGAGTTTCATTCTTTGGGTTGAGTATTGTGGACGTTTTGTAAGAGAGTGGAGTTACTGATTCAGGTGTTTTACATTCACCGTTTAAGTCTTCAGTGTGGAGACCAATAAGTTAAAGATAATCTTTCAGGTCACTGTGTCCAGTTCGCAAGCGGTAAACTAGTAGGTGTGAGTTAGGGTTGGAGGTCCACTGCCATCTTGCTCTAATTGGGTTTGAAAATCCAGTTGTAATGCGTTAATGTTGAATTACTTGTATGTTATTAGTTCCATATAACAAGACACAGAGTTCATGAGCAAAGCATACATGTCTGGAAGACTGATGGAAAGGTTGGCTTCTTTCAGAATATTTCTAGTGGATTGGGTGTCGGCGCGCCCAAGGCGGGAAGTTTCGCGAGCTGGTCAGCAATTTTGGTACCGGTACCGGGAATGCCACTCTGCGCAGGTACCTACAAAAACGGTACTGTAGAACCGCTGGCGGACAGGAATAAATTTTTGAAAGATGTTTTGTTTACAAGCTGCCACCGTTTCCAATCTGTGTTTTTGACAGATCTCGAGGCACCTATGCTCTCTGTAATGATGATCGCTATTTTGATGTGCCAGGAAGTGATTCCGTATAGGACGTGAAGGATGTCACAGAGCTCTGTGCTGAAAACGAAAGAATATTTATTTACTCTTGTCATACACATAAGATGGTTACATAACAGCAAGAAGCAATTTATTACAAAACTATCAGTGGGATGCCTGTGCTCGAGGTTTCTCTGACACTATCGTTCTATTTACAATACCAATGTCAGTGGTATTAGCTCGGAGACTATCGCCCAGTGCTTCGTCTGCTATTCGACGTCTCATTTCTGTTTTTATGTTTGACTTACTTCATCGTAGAAAATGTACTCTCACACATGTATGTGCTTGCAAACATCGAGTGCATTTTTAGAGCGAATATTAATCTTAATTTAGCCTTCACTGGAAGCTCTGTTTGTGAATAATGGAGTAGTACAGTTTTGGATTTCTGGACAGGACACCTGTTTAAACCTTTGCGTAAAGGTAAACATTTGCTGTTTCTGAATAAGCTTGACGTTCTTGCGGTGTGGTTCCATGTGAAACATCACGTAGCCTATTATTCACATTGAACCGACTGGCGATGTCAGTGTTGTCATAACGGACAGAATTCTTGTCGCTTGTCCAGCTAGTGCTAAAAAGCAGTGACCTGCTGGACAGATATGCATTTAACGAACAGATTACCGTAAGTCAGGGAAATACACGCCTGGTATTCATCTATGCATTTGTTTAAGCAATTGCTAACGAAAATGGGACTGAAGGATCTAAGTCTCTTTTCCTGGACACTTCATGAAACAGGCTGCAAAAACGCCGCATTGGATCTAAAGGCCAATCTACACTGAAGGATCTAAAGGCCAATCTGCACTGAGGAGTTGCCGCGCACGATTCTTTTGTTTGTTTTATTGCGCACAGGAGTTGCCGTGCCGAGCCGTGCACGAGCGCAGAATTACCCGACACAACGAAAGAAACAAAGAATCGTGAGCAGCTACTCCTGGCAACTCCTCAGTGGAGATTGGCCTTAAGCCTCTTTTCGTGGGCACTTCATAAAACAGGCTGCAAAAACGCCGCATTGCAACCGTTTTCCGTACTAGCATAAGCATCGGTCATGCATTTGGCCTTCATTCCCTGTGGACTTCATCGGAAAACCCCTTCCTTGTGTTGCGGGAACTTCGTCCCACAATATGTATAACGAAGAAGATGAAACACACCGTGACAATGGTGACCAATACAAAACTACAAAATTTGACTTGGAAATAGACTCGCATTACAATTCCAGCGAATCCAATGAAACTGTGTACCAGATCGTAACCTAATTAGTTTTTCTTATGAATGAATGTATATTTAATAATTGTATGAGGGCCATATGTTGCAGAACTTACAATTACAATGTGTACTGAATTGCGTGATTTGTATGTGGCGTATTTGCATGGCGAAAACATTCTGCATGAAGTAGAAAATGTCAGTTTACCGAAAGTAATTGATGGTGCGGTTTGCCGAGTAGTAGAATGGTTACAAGACATTTAAAAATGTATACATTGAATGAGAAAATTACTAGAACAGCGGCTTTACATACACCCCATAGAAAAGTAGAAATAACTATTGAATGTGATATAAATAACAAAGTTTAAAGATTACAACGTGAAAATTTATATAAAAGATTTCATGAGCATTAACATATGTACATTTACATTACAGAACGATGGAATTTATAGAAATACTTAAACAGTGGGCAGCCAACGGAACTAGCATAAGAAAGAACGTGCGATACTTGGGATTAAGTAATGTTGTTCAATGGGAGAAGCCGATTTCCACTGTTAAAACTAACACTGTACAGCTGCATGGTCAGTCTACGAACATTAGCCTTAAACCAATTTAAACGAATGAATGTCAACCTTTCAACCACCAAACAACGAGCTTCATATGAAATTTTGAAGCGCTACAGGACAAATTTATATAGCAACGATTACAAACTATCTGAATTTTGCAACAAAAGACTTATATTTTCACAAATAATGCACTTCGGCAGTCCAGTTGTGACAAGGAACAACGGACGTATCCAGGAAAGTCAAAACAGATTTTTGAAAAAGTTCATTACTCGCGAAACAGCATCAACTACTCGCAACCAGAATCCTTCGTTGTTTTCGTTGTTTATCTTGACTCGGCTGAAAAGAGGTTGAAGTTCTTTTTGCAGACGTTCTGAGCATACGTCGGTGATGACAGATGCAGGAAGATTCTGACGTAGTTTCAAGTTCAGAGAACTACAAAGGTTGGTGTGTTGATGTTGCAAAATGCTTGGATCCACATATTTCCCATCGCACAGCTGTAATCAGCCACAGTGAGTAAGGAAAAGAGTTGTGGCGAAGCACTGAAGCACGTCGTTGCATTCATGAAAAATTTCTAGCAGCGAACCAAACGTTTAACGCAAGATTAGCAGAAGATTTGATGCTCGCTTTCCTAAAATGCTTCATTTTTATGAAAAGGGAATTGGTTAGGTGGCAGCCGCCCAGCATAAATACACTTCATCAAAAAACATTCTCGATCTGAAGCAAACGTTTCTTCAAAACGGCCAGGGGCGGATCCAAGGTGGGGCGATCGCCCCCCTAAAACCTGTGAGTTTAAGTTTATTCACCATGATTTTGAACAATTCGAAAACAACATTCGCGATATAAGGCCATTTTGCCATTAATTGTTTTGTCACAGCAGTATTGTGAAGTATACTTCATCTCTCCTATAGTAGTGAACCCGTAATGAGACTTGACTATTAAATATCACTGAAATCGCCCCCCCCCTAAACTTACTGGATCCGCCCTTGCAGGTGGTATTGTGCATTGAGACATAGAAGCAGTTAAACTGAAAAAGTTCGGCTTCAATGAGAATCAAATTCACGAATACCTAATAATCTAATGATTCATAAATTGTTTCGTTTACTGGATCCTCGTCGCAAAAAAGGGAAAGGGTAGTGGGATGTAGTTATGTCAAGCTGCAGGGCTCTAAATGGCTTCATAGCTCGGCGGTAAAGCGTTCCCGCAGCATGGCCGCCTTGTAGTTTCTTATCACCTGCTGCTGATTCGGTCATTTGTCTTTGATCGCAGTATTTAGCTAGATGGGTTAGATCTTGTAGGGTAACAAATTGCATATATCAGGTTGGTTAATACAGTTCGACTCATACTTCATGCATCTAATGTCAGCAACCAAGTCCACTATAACAAATGGGCGCTTTAAGACAGATAATGTTGAAAAAATAAGCTGCTACTTCAATAAGAAACTGCGTTAATCGCATGGGTCTGAGAACATTTCATTTTCAGTTGAAGAAATGTGTGGTTCCCGTGCGCCACTGCTTGTACAAGTTTGGGGTTCTTCACGGTACGCTGAAGCAGATTCATCCATTCCCCCGCCTATTTTTGCCAGATTTTTATTTCTGCTTTGAAAAATTGACCGATAATGACTTGGCAATCGGCTGGCATAGAAACTTCTTTTGGGCAAAATCTGAAGCTTTTTGGTTGGTTCGGTTGTCATTTTCGGTTAATCCATCAATCAATCTAGAAACTCCAGCAACTGCAGCCATTGTTGATCGCTTAGAATGCGAAATATTGGTGAAGAACGCAGAGGCGCCTTGAATCACAGCTGGAATGACTGACTTGGCAAGATTCCGAATCTAAGTATTTTCATTATCTTCGTTCTTGCAACAAATTCTTTTGAAGTCATCATTTGCAGTAGATTTAAACCGATTCACTACTTTACGAGACATTTCTCCTCTTCCCGGTTCTGATTCTAGTTTTTTGACCATCATGTCACAAAAGTAAATGTGTTTCTGACTCAATCGCTCTGGATCAACAGTTTTCCCATCGCAAAGCTAAAGTAAAGGGTATTGTATTTCAGAATTTGCGAGCAAAGGCTTTTGTCACTTAACGTTAAAAACTGTGACAAGCTTTTGTAAGTTGATTGGTCTTCATCAAATAAAATTTTAATTAAACTAAGCTTCGACATGGTCGTGGTTATCGAATGAAGTTTTAATTCCTTGCAGTGCATTTCTCTATTATGCTGTTTTAGAAACTTGACATTTAAAAAACTCAGCACCATTGTCATATACAGAAAGTCAGAAAGGGTTGAACAGTACCTCTATACGCGAATAAGATAACGCTCAAACTCTTCTGCATGCTTCAATGTTGCTCAGTGAATTGGCGCGTTACACTCCATTGTTTCGTCAAATTTGACGCCGATGTGTGAGCATTAATCACAAGTAAAATATTTCGTCATCAGTGAACTGATTTTCAAAACTCATATTCAGATTTACTGTTACACATAGACTAACTCTAATTAAGATAAATGCAGAAATTAATTTATAATATCTAAAAATGTCTACCTGTGTTGCCATTATTTGTTGAAATTTTAGGTAAATGTAAAACATACAAAATCAGAAAACGCTAGGGGCACAAACATTGAAATAAATGTAATGCATTGTTGCATTCGCTTGCAAGCTAGGTTTTTTTACGGTCATTTTTTGGTCACAGACCGAAATGTTTCTGAAATGACTGAAAAACGTTACTGAATTCAGTCATGATGTCCGAAAATATGGACTAGTGAATACTGTTACGGCGAGTTTTAATACTATTACGGGACAAATGACTGAAACCTCTCAGCGCAAAAAACAGCTTGCAAGTACTTCGCGGCAAGATCTTTCGTCGCACAAATTACAGCTTTTGACAAACACCAGAAAAACTGGCAATAATGTTATACTGTAAAATGCAAAACATTTGGTCTTTCACAAAATTGTTTACAAAGGTTTTTAAGTTCTTTTATTTCAAAGCCCACTGCAGTGCAAGTAGCTGCAAACCCATTAGCTTCAAAGCATGATGCTATGTTTGTAGAGCTATTTGCTTACTTCTTAACTGACCAATTTTTACCTGGTTCATGTGTTTCAAATACTCTTCTTTCAGTTCTTGAAACAATCTTTCACCTTTTTCTTCAAGGTGTTTCTACAAAATCACGTTTTACAACATTCAAACACCGACAAAACAAGCCTAAAATGTAGCGAAATAACTGCTATCCATTGAACGTCTGCATCTCCATTGAAAAGAAAAGCGAATTACATTTTTTTTCATTTAGTAAACTATTGCAAAGCATTTTTTGCAATTATTACAAGGCACGTAATTTCACAGATTTTCCGCAAAGAATGAGGCTATTGCTCATGAAGATGAATACGAATTTTCAGCAACTAAAAAGACATCTTGTTCTTCACCTATAAGTACATTGAATATCACGTTACATGAACGCCTCTTAGAGTTTACTGCATGCGTGTCGCGAAATAGAATGGCAGAAACAGTCTGTACAATAACGTTTTATTGGGATATTCTTGGCCAACTGTCACTTTCATCATTTTACATCTGCATGTTATCTGCTGAAGAACTCTTCATTTCTCTTTTTTATTTTACACATTCATCCTTGGAGTTCAGAGGACTTCCATTCTGCGGCCACCAAACCTTTGCACCGATTGAGTGATTTGCCATTGGTGCAGAACGCACAACGGTCAAATCACCTGAGAGTCAAATCACCTCGTCGGAACAACGAGAGTTACAAAGCAAAGTTCATTTAATTGTTTCAAGAAATCGTACCATGCTTACCTTGATTTCGGCATTCTTTTCACAGATAAGCAAATAGTATTGATGTGTATCACGTTCGAGTTGTTGTTTGAAGTGATTGAAGTCTTCCTCAGGTATCTTGATCCTCGCTTGAAGTCGTTCATAGCCATTGATTGAATGCGCTCATGGAGCCTGCGCAGGTCATCTTATTCTAAGTATTTATCGGTATCCTATTACACAGATGACGAAATAAATTTTCGTATTTGTAACTATTGAATACTCGAAGATAGCACAGACTCACCAAGTCAATCTTTTCTTTATAGAAAGAGAATGAGTTGTTCTTGCGTTGTTCGAAATCATTTATAGCTTTTCTCTGTAGAACGAAATGTACAGTTTGCAACAGTGTTATTACAAACGATTCTAAAAGTGGCACTACAAGTGATAACCTTGATTTTTCCATTCTTCGTTTTTATGATCTTAAAAGTGTCATCAAGGAACATTGAGTTCAGATCGACATTTATCTGCAAATTCTCTTCCTTTTTCTCGTTCCACCGACATGATCACATATTTTGCTCGTTGTTTGCTTTCATCGTGTGCTCTGTCCAAGTCACGTGGATGGACATATTCACTGCCGCATCGCTGCCAAAATCAATAAATGAAAAAGGACTTGAAAACTGATTTTATTCCAGACGAAATTTGGAAGAACTGAAGTGTTTAATCTCTCGTTGTAAAGTCTTTGTAACAAGTATTTGCGCTGGTGAAATGTTATCCTTAACTGCAGTTCCCGCTTTTGTCAGAACGTGAATAATATTTTACATTCTTGAATGAGCTATTCTTTCCGAAAATTCAGTAAGACTCCATCTTCCGAAAATGTTTGCTCGAAATGGCCATAGTTGACGTGTGAAGATAGTTGACGTGTGAAGATGTTGACGTGTGAAGATGTTGACGTATGAAGATGTTGACGTGTGAAGATGTTGACGTGTGAAGATGTTGACGTGTGAAGATGTTGACGTGTGAAGATGTTGACGTGTGGAGATGTTGACGTGTGAAGATGTTGACGTGTGAAGATGTTGACGTGTGAAGATGTTGACGTGTGAAGATGTTGACGTGTGAAGATGGCAACACTGACTTTTTCGTAACATTTGATCATTTAGAACAAGGAATAAAATGAAACGTTCTCGACATGTTAAGTCATTGCGTTCACTTTAAAGGCAGTCAAATTTATATTGTTGGATCGATATTTACTTGCAATGAAAGAAACAAGCCACTGAATGTAGCTTAAAATTTACCTACGTTGGTTTATTTGCTGTCTACTGTCCTGAATTGGGCGATATAACCTCAAAATGTGGACAACGTTCTTGTCACGCGATTTCTCTTTCAAGACCAAAACCGAATCGTTCACAAAACAAAACATTTTACGCTCGGTAAAGCTTGAACTGCGCTTCTCAGAGCACAGTTTCACAGCGAAAAAAATTTTACGGTTTGAGTGGAAGTTAATACCAAAAGAAAACTAGAACGAAGGATTCCAGCTAAAGTACAAATTACAAAGTATGGTTTTATGTGTTCAATTTATTTAAGTATGTTATCTTTGTCATGCCGTCATGTATTTTTTGTGTGGATGGGTTCAAGAAATACGAAACTAAGAAACAAACTTTCACTGTGATAAAAAGCACAGAAACATAATTCTTTTATGCGCCACAAAACGTATATAGTTCTTTGTTGGTGGGTAAATACATCTGCAGTGGAAGAAAGACGATTAAACCAGTCAATGTTTTTATCTTAATATCAGACATTTACTGAAAACCTACAGTAAAGGAATGTCCCGAATAAAAAACCTATTCATAACTTTCAACCGTGAGCACTGATTCATTTATACAGCGACGGAAACTTGCGAGACAGTTGCCACGAATTGCCACCATGCGTTGTCAAGCAAAGCCACGAATTGCCACCATGCGTTGTCAAGTAAAGCCACGAATTGCCACCATGCGTTGTCAAGCAAAGCCACGAATTGCCACCATGCGTTGTCAAGCAAAGCCACGAATTGCCGCCATGCGTTGTCAAGCAGTGGTCACAAGCGATGAACTTTGCACATCTACACTGTAACTTGAACTTTCGCAATTGCATGCCAAGTTCAACCTTTGCGCAAAACAGCGGTTGAAGTGAGCACGCTTGTCGAAGAGCGCTATGGCGATTCACTCAGTGGTGTTGGATCAATTGAGAGGTGGGCACTCTACCACTGAGCTATCGCAGCTCCCGATATTTGAATGAACAAACAGAGTGTAAATCAGTGGTTCCCAACCTTTTTCATCTCGCGACCCCATTCAAAAATATGACATAGTCGCTCAGCCCCAGCCATTAACTGCAACATTAAGGTTTTCAAATAACAACC